>OATU01000279.1_pt1 | contig 50479 bp, 51 predicted proteins | sample 1516711 | NCBI WGS metagenome assembly OATU01 (sample SAMEA2579971, study PRJEB22360) | human gut metagenome | biome: human gut; feature: human-associated habitat; material: faeces | place: Denmark | collected 2008/2010 | reverse complement strand
GAGTATACAATAATTTCTGATTTTTGGCTACCTTAACCCACCGTCTAAAGCCAGTGGGATTGCGGTAGCCCTATTTCAAAAAGAGTTCCGAAAGCTTATCATAACTCTTTAATAACAAATGGAATCCTTATGCTATCTGCTCAATTTTACTCTTTTGACATAAAGGATACTTTGCCAGAAATGGTTCTACCCGCTTTTTCATTTCTATGAAGGAGGTTCCATAAAAATATAATACTGTATATTTCTGTCCTTCCCAATAACTGTACATTCTTCCGATTCCATCCATGGCACTTTCCATTTGCTGAATCACATAATTGATATCACACGTTGCATAAACTTCTTCTGATAAATCCTGACCATTTGAATAGTATGCCAAACCTTCTAAAGTTCCTACTTCTATTGAGTTTCCATTCCAATTCAATGACGACTTTTTAGGTATTCCTATTTTATTAAGCAAATTCTTTAACCAATTTACATTTTCTTCCGTTGCATCAGTCAAAGATATTTCTATTTCACAATATGCAACCTCACCACTTGGATTTTGTATCGTGCCTCCGCCTGTAACCTCCCCTTTTCCTGTTTGCTCTAGTATCTCCTGCAGTGCATCTTCCAATTCAAATCTATGTACTGGTTGAAATTTTGCATTCAATTTCAATAATAATTCCATAGTTTCCTCCCATTTTATGATGAAATGATGTCAATATACTCTTTGTATTCCAAAGGAATCGGGCGATTAAATACCAAATCCTTCATCGGATCTACATTTCTCCCAAATTTGTAACATAAATACAAACGCTCATTAAATTCAGAATATATTCTTACATCTGTTAGTTCATATTTGTCTATTGTTTCATTATCTGTAAAAGGTATAAATGGCATGATTACCGGTCCGTTAATATCGCCTTCAATCAATCGTCCACCGCCTTCACCCAAAATCAGGATTTCCTTCTCATCCTTTGTCCCTTCCCATAATCTAACTTTTCGGACGACAGGATTGAACGTATCAATTTGATATTTTGGTGGCTCATAGTTCTTTAAAGGCTCAATATCCTGTATATATACATTGCTATAGCCAATAAACTGTCGTGTAACATATGTACAAAACAAAATAGGCGCTTCATTTAAGTCTATGTTTTCCCATCTGTTGTCTGTCGAAAAAAGATTAAAAACTAACAATTGTGCATTATTTATCATCTGCGCCAATACATATACATTCTCTTTGCGATTCTCATCTTTTCGCCTGGTTTCTATACTAATTACCCTATTTGCTCTCCAGATTACTTTTGACATTTTAATCTCCTTCTACTATTTACATAAATAATTGTTCGTTTTTGCTTTATTTAACTCTGCATCTGCTGCCGTCAAATATTTATCTCTATTTTCTTGGGCTCTTCATTAGGATGTGTGGTATAGAAAATCGGCTCAAAGCCGCATAAAACTTGAAAAAGCATATGGGCTCTATTAAGATTTTTTTGTCTAGAAAAAATCGTAAAGGAAAGAGTCACCATATGCTCAACAAAAATTCTATCAAAACTATCCTAAATGTCAAGCACACTTGTATTGATAAAGTTACTATGCTCGCAGATACCTCTATCATGATTGAGGTGCATGCCACCAAACTCACTCCTAATCAACAAGCTAAGGTTGAGTGGATAGCAAAAACAGACCCACGATTGTATCGTGCATACAAACTCAAGGAATCCTTACGTCTGGTTTTCTATAACGACACCGTAGAAGATGCGAAGGAGTCTCTTGATGCTTGGTTTAAATGGGCAAGGCATTGTAGAATATCTGCATTTGTTGAACTACAAAAAAAGATAAACCAGCATAAGCAATCAATACTGAATACAATAGAGTATGGCTTACCATTGCACCATAACTACGGCTCTGGAATTCCGAACCTAATTTCAGGAAAGATTTTGATGCCTTGAAAAAGCATTCAATTGACCAGCGGTTCCCATAAATACGCACAATTTCTGCGTTGTTAAGTGAGGTATCCGTGCTCAGAAGATAGAGACATTCACTTTCTTATTCCGGCAGTGAGCGCATTCCGGATAAGCTGGATGGCAGCATCTGTTTTGTAAATCACGGTCTCGTCATCGGCAAAACAGGTAATCAGCAGCATTTTGTCGATGTTTCAGGCGATCCGCAGGATTTTTCCACAGCCATCCGACAATGCCGGAAAGATTCCAGAAACCAGTATCTCACCACGGACGCTGACGGTCATCTGTGCTACTATCACACGCTGATCTCTGTTTCCACACAGGAAGTTCAGGCCGTTGTCCGTCTGTCACTGAAAGCCAAAAGTCTGGAAACTTTAAAAATGAATCATAATTCCAGCCATGAAAAAACAGGAAAAGATTTTATGTTCTGAAAATACCCGTTACATCATGACCAGTACAACCAGCCAGACCTCCGGCATCACCTTTATCTGTCTGGTTCCGGAACAGCTGATCACCTCACCGCTCAAACGCCTCTCTCTGCAAATGGCAAAAACGGGGGGAAGGAGATTTTACCACACGGATACACGAAGGGGGAAGCCGGGAAATCTGTGAACTGTCCAACAGTTTTAATTCCATGGTAAAGCATATTTATAAATTGATCCGTAAAACATATGTCGCGGAACTGAATGCAAAAGATGGGCTCTCCTGCATGCGATTATCTGCTCAAACCCATTGAAGAAAATGCCTTAAATTCCGCCATAGAAAAGGCGTTACACCGCAATCAGCTGCAGAACCCTTAAGGGTTCTGCACGCGTGTCCATACCTGCATTTCGTTTTCTCCGCGGTTTGCCCATGTGTAATACGGAATATAATGCAAACGTACCTTTTGCTTCTGCGGCTTTTGATACATGTGATAGAGAGTCTCCTCTGCATCCCCACTCTCTGTCAGCCGCCACCCGTCTGTTTCTACCATTTTTACTACGGTATCGCAAATTTTTCCCTCCGACACCGATGCATGCATATCTGTATCGACCAGCAGTTCATGCAGGTTCTTTCCATTGTCTTTCTCTTCAAGGCAGTAAACCACAGGGCCGCGCATAATCGCTGCCTTGCCAATATCCTCGCGGACACGCTCCGATGCTGCAAACATCTGTACCTCCATTGGAAAATCAATACAGAAGTTTTCTTCCCTGTTCCACACTTTTTTCAAATACAGGTATCCATCTTTTTCTTCCTGTGCGGCATCCTCTATTCCGGAAATTTTATAATTTTTACACCATCCCGGTATCCGGAGTGCCAGCGTCATTTTTGCATTTTCAGCCTGCACACGGATCTTTATGTTTCCTTCCCATGGCATATCTGATTCCATCTGCACGTTTACCGTTTTCCCATTCACCGTTTTTTCCACATTGCTTCCCAAATACAGATGTACAAACAGCGTATCCTCATTTTCTGTAAATGCATAAGATCCAATGGAACTGATCAGGCGCGCAAGATTTGGCGGGCAGCATGCACATCCGAACCATTTCTGCCGTACCGGTTTGACATGAAATTTCCGTTCATCTTTGTGGCACGCCTCCGGCAGCACCTCCAGCGGATTCACATAGAAAAAGCTTTTTCCGTCCAAAGCCATTCCGCTTAATACACCATTATACAATGCCCGCTCCATAATATCTGCATATTTTGCATCCGGAACAATTTCCAGCATACGCCGCGCCCAGAACATCAGTCCGATCGATGCACAGGTCTCTGCGTATGCCGTATCATTCGGAAGATCATACGGAAAAGAAAAGGCTTCTCCCAAATGTGTTGCACCGATGCCCCCTGTAATATACATTTTCTTTTTCGTCACATTATTCCACAGACGTACACATGCCTGATACAGTTCTTCGTCCTTTGTAATACGTGCAATATCTGCCATACCGGAATACAGGTACACGGCACGGACTGCGTGACCAAACGCCTCATCCTGCTGCCGTACCGGCAGATGTGCCTGATAATAGCTATACCGCAATTCATTCTCATACCCTTTCTTTACGGTTTCCGGATGTTCTTTATCAAAGTAATATGGTTTTGTGCCTCTTTCATCAATAAAAAAGCGGCTTAAATCCAGATACTTTTGTTCTCCTGTAACTTCATAAAGACGGACGAGTGCCATTTCTGCAATTTCATGTCCCGGATATCCCTTGCATTTTCCTTCCTCCGGTCCGAAATAATCTGTAGCATAATCCGCGAATCGTTCCGCCGCATGAAGCAGTTTATCTTTTCCCGTTGCCTCATAATATGCCACAGCACCTTCGATCAGATGCCCCATACAGTACAATTCATGATGGTCGCGTAAGTTGGTAAAAATACCATCTTTTCCATTGATAATATAATACGTGTCCAGATATCCGTCTTCCTGCTGTGCCGCACAGACAATATCAATTGCAGCATCTGCAACCTTTTCCAGATCCGGATCGGGATGCTGTGTCAGCGAATATCCGACCGCTTCCACCCACTTGGAAAAATCCGTATCCTGAAATACATATCCATAAAACTCATCCTTGAGATTTTCTGGATCTTCCGGTAACATCTCAAATCCACGGTATGTATACGAAGGTTCTTTATACGCAGCTCCCTGTTTTCTCTTTTGCCGGTTCATTTCTGCCGCCACTTTAAAATTATGCATACAATAACTTGGTGCTGCGCCTTCTACTTTATCATTCAACGCATTCCACTGATAAGGGATCACCTCCGTACGCACCAGTTCCATCTCATTTTTCCAGAATTTATCTGTAATCTGCATCCTGCGCAATGAAACAGGATATGAAAATTTTTCTTTTTCCATATGCATTCCTCCTAATGTATAATCAAGAAATCACTATCCAATTTATCTTCTTTGTTATATACTTATAGTATATATTTTATGTCAAAAAATCCATTGTCAAACCGGAAAGCAACATGTATAAAATGGAAAGGATTTCGATATGGTATTATTAGAAAAAATGGGAATGCACACCATAAGCAGCGGTAATTATGTAACTTCTGTCAACGGAATGATTCATCCCGACCGCATTATGAAAGAACATGATTTCTTATATATGCTTGATGGCAGCTGGGAAATCTGTGAAGATCACGAAACTTATCAGATGCAGACCAATGATCTTTTAATTCTTCCCGCCGGAAGACACCATTATGGTCAAAAACTCTGTAATCCCGGAAACCGTCATATGTATCTGCATGTTCAGCCTACTCCGGCAGAATCTCTCCCTTCTGCCTCTTTTTCCCCATCCCTTTGTTCCTTTCCGTCTCTGCTGCACTGTCAGTCCGATATGCGCATCCGCCAGCTTATGCAGGAAATGATTTCTCTCACCTGGTCCCAGACACCAGAACGGGAAAACCGCCTTTTTCTGCTGTTTTCCCTGCTGTTATGTGAAATTTCTGAATTATGTGCCGATACAACAAACCGGATGATCTCCGATCCCGTTGTCGAAGAAATCATCCGGCTCATTCACGCAACTCCACAAACCTTTTTCTCTGCACATGAAATTGCTTCCCGCTATTTTATTTGTGAACGTACATTAAACAATCGGTTCCATCAGGCCTGCGGAAAAACTTTTTCCGCCTTCCAGATGGAATCCAAACTGGAAATGGTTCGTCAGTTTCTTCTTACCCAGCCGGAAACCACCTTGCGGGAAGTCGCACTGAACTATGGATTTTATGACGAATTTCATCTGAGCAAGGCATTTAAAAAACAGTTTGGAGTATCCCCTTCCAAATACAGAAAAGCATTCTGTCAATATCTTGTTTCCACATAGAAACCACTTTCCTGTAACTCCTTTTTTGTTATTTTTCTTCCCCAGTGAACGGTGGCATTATAGTTTCCTTCCACGACCGTAAGCATATTTCCGTTCTTCTGGCCTGTTTTGCGGTAATTTTTTTACTCACGCCGACCTTGCAGGTCATAGAACCGATCAGATTTCCACACCATCTTTCCGGTCGTTCCATTACACACAAGCTGCTTTGTTTTTCCAACACGGAGTGCCACATCATATGTATTCATCGACGCGGTACCAACGATTTGTATGTTTTTCTGACCGCTGTCTGCCGCCATAACCACTCCCTCTGAACGGGCATGGAAAACAGATGATTTCATGCAACGAAAAAGAGGATAACCGTAATGCTTCTCTTGTAGTGCTATTAACACTCATTCAAGAATTTCTAAATATTCAAAGTATGAAGCCGCACCTATTCCATCATAATTCTGCCTTTGATAAATTACATTCTCCAAAATAAATTTCATTTTCAAATGAAACATATATTAACTTAGTAGCATCATCAGATACGAAATAATGATGTTGTGGTATATCATTCATTAAGTATGGTATAATCTTTAATAAATCATGAACATAGAATTCATATCCATTTTCTGTCAAGCTGTCACCGATATATATTATTTTTTCATTTAATTCAAATATATTTTCTTGAATCAATTCATTTATAAATGAAATTACATCACATGAGATTAGGCTACTAGAAGACATAATATACTTCTTATTTTGTTTTTCTGTAAAACAAACTCTCCCATTTTTAAATTGAAAGTTCTCCATCATAAGTTCAGTAATATTATCTATTTGTGAAATAATTTTAACATCTCCTATTTTGATTGTCTTCATATGTGAAACTAATTCATTGTCATAATAACTACTCATATATTTTACTATCCTTTACAACTATAAGGATTTAGTCCCAGTATTTCGCTATTTCCATGAAAAAAAGCCGCTGTGAACGATAGTCCACAACGACTCTTTATATATTATATTTCAATAATGAAAGCTTTTGCATAGCGTTCCACACACGGATAATGCTGAATCTGCGGTTGCTGTAAAAACAACATTTTCCAGCCATGCATCTCCACCACTCTCTTTGCAATAGAAAGACCAAGCCCGCTTCCTCCCCCGCTTTTCCGCGAGGCATCGCCTTTTGCAAAAGGTTCAAACAAATGTGTCTCCAGTTCTTCTGGTATAAATGGCCCACTGTCTGCCACCATAACATAAATACGTTCATCTCTCCGGCACAAATACAAACCGATATGGGTTCCTGCCGGATTGTGTCGCATCGCATTCGTCAGCAGATTTGTGATCACGCGTGACATCTGCGTCGCATCTGCGAATACAGGAATCGCTTCTTCCGGAATTTCAATATCAAATTCCATTCCGGCTTCTTCTGCATCTGCATAGACCAATGCCGCATTTTCCCGCAAAAGCTCACACAGATCCACCTCTTTGCGCTTCAGTGAAAAACCTTCACTGTCAAGTTTCACATACGCAAACAGAAGATTGATCAGATCATTCATACGTGCTGATTTTTTCTGTATCGTCTCAAGATATTCCTGTTGCTTCTGTGGATCTGTTACCATACCATCTGCCAATGCTTTCGCATAACCATTCACGGTTGTCATCGGTGTACGCAGATCATGTGCGATATCGGAAAGCATAAGGTTTCGCTTTCGGTTAAACTCATTCTGTTCTGCATCACGTTCCTTTTGAATCTCCCGGAATTCCCGAATAGTAATACTTGCAAAACATAAAGCGCCTAAAATGTAAGGCAGGAGTACCACCAACGCCATAGTAAAAAGCACACAAAAGAGAAGCATGGATTTTCTTTCACTAAGCCCAAGAATTGGTACTTCTTTTTCTACTGACTGTGACAAATAAGAAAGTCCATGCTGTGTCCGCTGCAAAAGTTCAGTAATTGCCTCTCTCACCGGCGTTGGAAACAACGAACCAAATGAACTTAACAATAGAATCAATAATCCGGCAAAGATAAATACAATAATCTCTGAACCTGTAACTGTAAGATTCTTCTCATATTCCGGGAAAAAATATGTAAACATGAGTGGCAACACAAAACGGTTCATGAAAAATGTGATCACATACTCCACGATGCCCACAACAAGCAGAATCTCTATAAACTTTTTAATAAGGAACCACTGCAAACTGCCCTGTCTTTTCATTTACTTCTCCAAACGGTATCCAAGTCCACGAATCGTACGAATATATGCGGACGGGTCTTCATCTAGCTTTCCACGAAGCTTGCTGATACATACCATAATATTGTTATCAGCAACAATATAGGTCTCACCCCATCCGTGTTCATAAATCTGCTGCTTGGTAAAAACTTTTCCCGGCTGCTGCATAAACAGTTCCATGATGCGGTATTCCACAGATGTAAGTTCAATGACCTTTCCGTCCTTTTTCAGCACACAAGCCTCCGGATCCAGTGTAAGATTCCTTACCGACAGAGTTCCTCGTTTTGTCTCCTGCGTTCCCAGCGAATAAAAGCGCCGGATTGCCGAATTGACACGAGCCACTGCCTCCAACGGATTGAACGGCTTGGCAAGGTAATCATCCGCACCCAGATTCAGTCCTAATATCTTCTCCGAATCTGCATCCTTTGCTGATAAAATCAATACCGGAATATTGCTTTCTTTGCGAAGTTCCTGTAAAACATGGTATCCGTCCAACTTTGGCATCATAATATCAAGAATGCACAAAGCAGGCTGCTGGCTCCGGAGTAACTCCAGCGCCTGCTGCCCATCTTCTGCTTCTATGATCTCATATTTTTCATTTTCAAGATAAAGCCGGAGAAGACTTCGAATCTCCGGCTCATCATCTGCAATCAATATTTTGTAACTCATTTTTTCCTCTACTGATACTGATTATTTGGATTCTCTTCCACTATACTATTTGGCACATTATTTGTAAATCCGTTCGGTGCCTGCTGCTGCGGCATTCCATTATAAAATCCGTATTGTGCATTATTGTAAGGCATTCCATAACGAAGTGCTTCATACAGTGCTGCATGTGTTGCATCCATATACGGCTGTACATAGAAGATTCCAAGAATTCCCAGTGTCAGTGCAGAAAGGATATTCCATCCAATAAATGATAAATCCAAAACAAAAGCTTTCCACTTCTGTCCCTGCATCATGCGCTTACTTTCTTCAAATGCCTGCTCCTTTGTCATCTGCGGATTATCTGCCAGCAGATAAGGAATCATCTGGTACTCATAGGATTTTACAATACCAGGGATGATAAAAAGCAGTGTCCATAAAACGGTAAACAAATCACGGAAGAACATTGTCTTTGTAATGTTCTTATAGTTATTGTCAAATGCATAACCAATGTTTCCTACCTGTGCCGGCTCGTTGAGATTGCGCAGATAGTACTTTTTGCATCCAACTTCCAATGGATTGAAAATAAACACATCCAGTAGAATGACCACAGCCATAAGAACAACAAACATCATGATGAATACCATTAAGAAAATGCCGATTGCCATCATTCCCGCGGTGTTATCAGCCATGCTGTTCAAATCGTCAATGTCATCTTCGACATTTCCATCATAGGTATCATCATAAAAATCATTGCCATCGTACAGGCTGCTGTCATCATTGAAATAATCATCTGTTACACTGCTATCGCTGCTTCCAATCAGATTGTTGCTCACTGCGGAACTGATGCTGCTTCCGCTGCTCCCGCCTCCAACAAGTAATGCCAGGATCAGACTTATCAGTACACTCTTCCAATAGTTACGTTTAAATGAGAACTTTGCTTTGCTTTTTAATTCGGCTCTCGTCCACATAGAAATTCCTCCTTCATAATGGTATTTCTCAACTTGTGGACTTATCATATCATGGATTTCTTAGATTCAGACTCGAAAAACCTTAACGGTTCCTTAAAATGATGTGAAAAAGATATTATCGCCCTCTTTATGAAATCGGAACCGGGCGTTGTTCCACGGAAGTCGAAAACACAATCTGCGTCTTTGTTCTTCCAAACTGCTGCAATTCATTAATAAAATGATCCAACTCTGCAGTTGTCTCAAATAAAGTCTCGATCAGCATGGAATAATCTCCTGTCACGCAATTGCATTCCACTACATTCGGAATTTTTTTGATAAAAGGATAAAATACGGGTTTCTGCAATGGCTCTACCTCCAGATTAATAAAAGCCTTAATATGATAATTCAGATAAATGGGATTTACTTTTGCAGAATAACCAGTAATGACTCCCTCTTCTTCCAGTTTTTCTATACGGGCAGACACCGATGGCGAAGACAAAAATACCTGCGCTGCAATCTCCTTTAATTGTGTACGCGCATTTTTTTGAAGTATTTGTATAATTTTTCGATCTATGTTATCCAGTTTTTTCATATTCGTTGCCTCATTCTTAAATATATGCAAAAAAGGACACGGCTTAGACGCCTGTGTCCTTTTTTGCATAATAACATGTTCTTATGAAATTGTAAACCTTATGCTTTTCTATGCCATGGTGAAATTACAATAATTTTAATGAAAATTTCCAGAACAGAAATATAATGTCTGCAAAAATAAAGCGAATAGACATATGTAAAAAACATATATGTCCAAAAAGCGAAAATAATGAGGACATAATAATAAATCTTTTTATATATATCCAAATGTGGAATTAATTATGCTATTCAATCGCAAGCCGCCACTTTACTGTTAACTTATGTTCTATAACATAAATCTTATAAAATTACACTTCTAGCATGAACAGCCACTGTCACTCCAGAATTCTTTCCACTCACTGCCACCCATAGTAACAAAATATTTCATCCAGACACGCCACAATTCCATCTCTTCCTCTGTTTCATGCGCACGAATAACAGTAATCAGACGGTCCATGCGTATTTCATAATCTGAATTTCTTGGGAAATTCTTTTCATTATAATAGTGTTTTAATTTTTTTATAGACGCCAGTGCCGCGTCTTCCGTAAATACATTCTTATGTAATAATGCATGATATTCCGGTACAGAAGCATTATACTCAACACAAGCCCGATACCATTTATTCATAATATGATTTCACCTCTATTTTCTATGATACCTTTTGCCCTTTAATCATAACATGATTGACTTTATAAGAATAGGAAATATAATGAGCTTAAACAATTATTTATACAACTTTTAGCCTATTTCAAGTTCCTCTTCCAGCTCCTGATGCCACTATTGTTTCCGGATTTGCCAGCGCTATACATAGGACTTTATTTTACCGTAAAAGCATCACTCGTTTCTGCGCTTCCAAATCCATTGGAATCGGTCTGCTGCCCACTCTCCTGTACAGGTATATCTGTCGAAACGGATGCACCTTCCTGTGGTTTTTCCTGCTGCGGCTGTGCTGTTTCTTCAGTTGCCGGTGCTGCCTCCGGTGGAATCACTTCCACCTCCTCATCTTTTACTGGCTGAGGAGTCACGTCCTGAGCTGGCTGTTGCGGTACAATCTTCTGTCCACAATTCGGGCAGAACTGCGCATCTGCTGCAATACTCGCTCCACACTGCGGGCAAGAGGTCTCACCTTTGATCTGACCGAGGTTATCGCGACATGCTTTGATTTTTGCTTCTGATGCAAAAATCGCATCCATCCAGTTCTGAATCTCCGGATCAGCCTGCATACGATACTTGTCCGCGTACCATTTTCCAATCTGTTCATGCGCATTGGAAATCTTGCGCTCCTCCTCGGAAATCTCAAGGTTCATTTTGGCAGTGTCTGCCAGATCCTTTGTTTTCTTAATGGTAGTCTGTCCCACATCATTTAATTTCTGTCCTAAATTATCAAAAAAAGACATAATATAATTCCCCCTTTTGTGTAAAAAATTACTAATTTATTTTATGAGCATCATAACATATGATTACAGAATTACAAGGGATTTCATACTTATTTAATAAAATAAATTTTTAAGCAAATTTTCATTGTCCATATAAGTAGTAATTTTTAATTTTTTTGGTACAATAGTCCTAGTTACTGACCTCAACGCTTATACAGGTATATTATATGATATGAGGGTCATGCCGTGCTAAAACTGTTCGGGCAGCTTCTGCGCACGAATTTCCGCAAAGAAGAGACCAATGCTCATATTGAACATCTGATTTCAGAAATCCGTGACCAGTACATTGATGAAATTGAAGGAAAAATTACAATCAGCATAGGCATCTGCTTTGCTCCGGAGAACAGCTCCACCTTTATGGATTTGTACCGCTGCGCAGACCGCGCCCTATACCAGACCAAACAGAACGGCCGCGACGGATACACATTCTATACCAAATAATAAAAATATACATTTTTATCAAAAACAGTCGCTTTATTTTCTTAGGTAAGGTGGCTGTTTTCTTAATTTATTTAAGTTTACATCCGCATTTTTTGCCTGTTTTTCTGAATATCACCTAATGTATTTACCTTTCCCTAAAAGAGTGCTATTCTCACCCCATTGAAAAAAGCGCGCAACAATATGAAATGACAGCAAAAGGAGAATTGACAATTATGGAAAAATATATGCGTTTAGAATCTGACTCAATTGGAACTATGGAAGTACCGGAAGATGCTTATTATGGTGTACAGGCATTACGTGCCAAAGAAAACTTTCCGATTACCGGAACCCCGGTACATCCCGTCTTTATAAAAAACCTCGCCAAAATCAAACGGGCAGCCGCAATCACCAACCGCAAAGCTGGAAAATTAAAACCGGAAATCTCTTATGCAATTGAATCCGCCTGCAACGAAGTCATCTGTGGCATGTTTGAAAAAGAATTTATTGTGGATGGTATCCAGGGAGGTGCCGGAACCAGCGCAAACATGAACATGAATGAAGTCATCGCCAACCGCGCCATCGAAATGCTGTGTGGTAAAAAGGGTGACTACTCGATCGTACATCCAAATGACCATGTCAACATGGCTCAGTCCACGAACGATGTCATTCCTACCGCCGGAAAACTAACCGTTCTCGATTTACTCAAATCTCTGGACAAAAGCCTTTCCCTTTTAGATGATGCTTTATTTGAAAAAGCCAAAGAATTCGATCACATTGTCAAAATCGGCCGTACCCAGTTAGAAGATGCCGTCCCGATGCGTCTCGGCCAGACGTTCCATTCTTATGCAACCATGATTTCCCGCGACCGGGATCGTCTCGCAAAAGTCCGCGCAGAAATGTATACCGTAAATATGGGTGCCACCGCAATCGGAACCGCAATCAACACCACACCATATTATCTGGACAATATTGTTCCAACACTGGCAAAGATTACCGGATATCCGCTGACGCAGGCAGATGATCTTTTTGATGCAACTGAGAATCTGGACAGTTTTGTCCGCGTTTCTTCCTGCCTGAAAGCATGTGCCGTCAACTTATCCAAAATGTGCAACGATCTGCGTATTCTTGCAAGCGGTCCAAAGGCCGGCTTTGGCGAAATCACCCTCCCTGCTATGCAGAATGGCTCTTCCATCATGCCTGGCAAGGTAAATCCGGTCATCCCGGAGGTTGTTTCACAGGTTGCTTTCCACATTATCGGACATGATACTACAATCACAATGGCTGCTGAAGCCGGACAGATGGAATTGAACGCTTTCGAGCCGGTCATCTTCTACAACCTGTTTGACTCCATCGCAACGCTTACCCATGCGGTATCTACACTGACCGAAAACTGCATCCTCGGCATTACCGCAAACGAAGAGCGCTGCCATGAATTGCTAGACGCAAGTGTCGGCATCACAACCGCCCTCTGCCCATATATCGGTTACAAGAAAGCTGCAAGTCTCGCAAAAGAATCCCTTGCAACCGATGTTCCGGTAAAGAAGCTGGTATTAAAATATCACCTGTTAAAAGAGCAGGAACTGGATGCGATTCTCGATCCTTACCGTATGACCGAAGCACGAGGTGAGGGTGTACATTCGAAGGCCGTCTAAATTTTGTGTCTGTTGACATAATCATTAAGGTGCAATATCATAATTACTATATTTTAAACCATAGGAGTTTACTTAATATGACATTTGCGCAAAAATTATTAATGATTATTGGAATTATATTTACTTCTGTGGGAGCTTTTATCCTTGCTCTCACACTTGGTCTGAATCTGCTTTTGCATGATGGTGCCCTTTTTATGATTCTTCCAATTGCCTTTTTGGCAATCGGCCTTGGATTTATCATCGGAGTACTCATCAGCGTCCGGAAAAAGTCCAACATACGGAAACGTGGAACCCGCTATCCTGCTAAAATTTACGGTTATGTTAAAAACACTTCCTACATGATAAACGGCAGCTACCCAATGAATACCGTCGTCCATTATTTTGACAACTATCATATAGAAAGAGAAGCGATTCTTCCGACCAGTTTCTGTCAGGGAACTTCACCATACCCATTGGGCATGACCATAGATATTTTTGAATATCAGGGAAAATATGAATATGATCCAAGCTCGGTACGTTATGAAATTCTCCCGGGCGAACAGGAATTGATGGATAATAAGCCAGTAGATCCTTCCCAGTTGCACATGATCGCAGTTACCTGCCCGAATTGTGGTGCAAGCTACAAAAAGGCGGCCGGTTATGCGGAGAAATGTCCTTATTGTGGAAGTTATCAGAATACATAAAAGAGATGTGTCATAAATAGCAAGAACAATAGGTATTTAGGAAACTATTTATGTTTTAATATAAGGATAAGTGCAGTCTGCTCAAAAACTTTCTATAAATAGAAAACAAATATTACCGAAAGCAACACAACACTTATCCTGTTATGTTTATACGCTTTACTTCCGCATATGTAGATACCAGAATTCATATAAATGCACAAATAGCATCTATTTTTTATTGTTACTTAATTCCATAGAGATACTCGAAACGAAGATGGAAACTCCCTAGATAAGACTCGGCGATTTATTCTTAAATAAATTGATGAAATAACAATACTCTCTTAGAGAATCACAAAAATATTTTGCGCATAGCCCAATCAGTACTCTCCACCGATATCACATATTCTTAAGAATTCCAAAGTCCAAATTATATCAAGCATCATCTATTAATCAAATTTGGTGAAAAAGCCTACCTTATAATCGTATATGGTTTCATTACTTCAGTAAATTGTAATATGTTACGACATCACAATAATTATCATACGCAGAATATAAGGCACTGGCCCCTGCTGAAGTTGCCGTAATAGTAGTACCACATATTGATAAAAACATCCCCTCGGTCATCGCAGTCCCTAATGCACAAGCTCCATAAGACATTATAACAACAATAATCGCTAAAACTACATCTTCAGTTCCAAGAATTGCAACTGCTTTACTATAAGAAGAATTACTCTTTTTTATTGCAGACATATAACTATCAATAGTGGCTCGTTTGGACGTATAATATTTTCTCTCATATTTTTTTACACAACCAAAAGAAACCCTTTTGGGTTTGTTTGTACTAATATTATACCAATAATTATTTCCATTACCAGTTTTCCACTTGCAAACCACTTTATTACTAGATTTATATTTACCAGTAAGCTGACCTTTTACCTGTTTCTCATCTTTAAGAAGTTCAGAAAAATCAGATTCTATTTCCTTAACAATTTTATACTTTCCCTTCTTTTTGTTATATTTATATGTAATAAATGTATATTGATTTGTTTTTTTATCAAGGCTCGCATCTATAATCTTAGCCGTTTTCTTATTTTCAACTTGAACCTTCGAATAATCATCATACCTTATAACAAGTTTCTCTCCATTGTCCAATAAAACCGAATATTCGTTTTTAAATTTTGTTTTTTGGGGAGCTGTTGCCGTTTTCCCCTTCGCACTAATATTGACATAATTTGAACATAAAGTAATCGTTCCCACTAATAAGCAGGCAATAATTTTTTGTAAATTTTCATATTTTTAAATCTCCTCATAATTTTATTTCGTATAAAACTATAACATTAAATATTTCGTATTGTCAATTATAGCCTTGTATAAGTCTAAAAATATAAATTGTTGTTGACTATAGACAAATTGTGAGCTATAGTGTAATCATTATGAGAAGTAAAAAATTTATTATTATTTCGTTTTGTCTCAGTTGTTCTTTTTCAATTTTTATTTTAACTAAAAATAGCAATACACAAGCTAATAATAGTTTTTTTTCTACTGAAGAAATAAATACATTAAATATTCCTACTCAATGGTATTTAAAAAATTCGGGAACATTTAATGAATTTCAAACGCCTTCATATTCTTGGTTATACGATGAAACGCTTTCTTTAAAAGGCGTTGATATCAATATTTCTTCAAAAAAATATAGTAAAAAAAGACCTATAACCGTAGCACTAATTGATACTAGTGTTGATATTAATCACGTCTCCATATCTGATAATATTTGGTGTAACCCAAATGAAATAATTGGTGACAAAATAGATAATGATGGCAATGGATATATTGATGATATTAATGGTTGGAATTTTATTAATAATACAAATGATATTTCATATATTAAAAGTGAAATTCACGGAACTGCTATGGCAAGCCTAATATGTGGATATGAACCAAATACATTTTCAAATGCATATAACACGAAATCCGAAATTAAACTAATGTGTCTTCGAACCCTGCAAGGAAACGAAGCAACCGGAAATTTAAAAGAAATAATAGCAGCCATAAAATATGCTGAAGAAAATGGTGCATTCATTTGTTGTTTATCCTTTGAAACCTATATGAATTCCGACACTCTCTATAGTACCCTAAAAAATTCCAATATGCTTTTTATTGTTTCTTCTGGTAATGATGGCATTGAAATTGATAATAATGGTCCCTTTCCTTCTGCCTATGAACTTGATAATGTTCTTACTGTTGCAGATTTAAGGGAAGATGGAAAAATTAGCTACACTTCCAATTATAGCAACAAATATATTGACATCGCTGCCCCCGGTACTGACATAGCTTGTGCGTCTCCCCAAGGAGGATATTCTTATGTTAATGGATCTTCCTGCTCTGCTGCAATAATTACTGGAGGAGCTGCATATATATACCAATGTTCTGATAAAGAATTATCTGCACCACAGCTTAAAGAGTGCATAATTAACAATGTTACCCCTTCTAATACACTAAGTAAATATATAGCAAGCTGTGGATATTTTAATCTTGAAGAAAGTCTCAAATCAGTATGTACTGACAAATCATAGAAAGGAGTGGGTCATTATATGAATAAAAACCTGTTAACAACATTTGCAAACATCATTGCGATAATTATTATTATCTGCATATCTGTTTTTACTTTTTTCGAGCATTGGTATTATTTACTGTTGATTCAGGTTCCACTGGTTATAGCTAATGCTTATTCCGCAGTGAAATACTTCAGAAAATATTGTATTGATAAGGTAAAAAACTAAAATTTGGAGGGCGGTATTGCCCTCCAAATTTTGTGTCATTTCATCAAGCGAACAAATCATCCATAGTAACAACTGACCGCATCTCCTGTGAATACGAATTTTCTACCAATCCATAGGTTGTGATCAGTGTTGGATATATCGCATATTTTGTACCTGAAACTGTAATCAGATCACTTATTTTATTGCGAATACTACGATCCATTTTTTCTGTTATTGTATATTCAGACTGTGAATATTTCATCTCGCACAGATTGATTACCTGATCCTTTCTTGCTATTAGCATATCGATCTGCGAACCAAATACTCCATGATCAGGATCCGATTTGCAATACCATGAATTGACCTCTGTGAGTACTCCGGAAATTCCCAGCTTCATCTTAATCTGATCGACATGTTCCATGCACACGCGCTCAAATGCCAGTCCAAGCCATGTATTTACCGCAGGTGTGTTAATCTGATTGGTCCAAAAATGTTCGTCCGTAGGTTCTGATTTCAGGAATTTAAAATAAAACAATGTAAAACAATCCATCAACTGATATACTGCATTTTTCTTCTTCATGCCAAACGCATTGTATTTGTGGATAAATCCGCAACTCTCAAGTTCTTCGAGTTTGGTTGTCAGGTCACCTGAATTTGGAATTTTCGTGGAAGTTATAATTTCTTCCCGTGTCATTCCGACTTTCTTTGTTCCAAGTGCCTCTATAATCTTCACATAGTTTTCCGGCTTTTTGAATACAGAAGCATACAGATATTTGAACTCATCCCGAAGAGGCGCATCCTTTTCAAACAATATACTGTCAATATTCTGCGACAGACTCTGTCCTTTCTTCAAAAATCCCCAATAATATGGTACTCCGCCAAATATCATATAGTATTGTAATATCTGATTTCGATTGAAAGCCAGCCCTGCAGATTTTACATATTCCTCACACTCCCTGAGACAAAATGTCCGCAAGTGTATCTGCTCTGTCAGCCGGTTATATAATCCGCCTTTATTGTGTACAACTTTCGATAACATCCACGAAGTTGCCGATGCACATACAATAAGCACGATGTCCTTTCTGGCTGATGCAAATCCATTCCAAAAGTTCTCAAGCGCCACCATCAAATCACTTTTTTGTGTATCCATCCACGATAACTCATCCATAAAAATGATTTTTTTCTTTTCACTCGACTGCCTTATCACATCTTTTAAAGCTTCAAAAGCTTCCAACCAGTTTTTCGGCTGCTTTTTTACCTCGTATCCAGCATCTTTGAGCGATGATGAAAATGCATATATCTGCTCTTTCATTCCACCTTCTGACAACCCTGCATGCTGAAATGTAAATCGATATCCAAAAGCTTCACGTATTAAAAATGTTTTTCCAACTCTTCTACGACCATATACTGCTACAAAATGCGAACTGTCATCATTTTGTATTGCATGTAACAGGTGTATTTCCTTTTCTCTTCCTACAAGCATGTCATACCTCCATAGAAAACTATTTTATATCATTATACTCTTCTTAATCTCTGTTCTTTATACACTTTAAGTAAAGTATAACGCTGTTTTCTGTGGAAAACAATTCAAAATGCAAATATACTCTACTTAATCCGTTAAAAATTCATAGATTAAGTAGAGTATATGTCTTATTCTCTAATATACATTTCTTGGATGTAAACAATTATTTAATAAATACGCCACCTCATCAGCTGTAACTGCTAACAATTTATCCGGTGCATCACTCAGCTCCAGTACCATAACAAATCTCTGACCGCAATCATTGAATGTTACTCTCTTTAAAACATTTTCTTCTTCATAACCAACATATTTGCTCTTGTTGATTTCTATCAGCTTATCATTCAAAATTCCAAAACCATAAATAACAAGCATAGAAGAAAAATCAAATGTTAAACGCTTTGCAAAATCCGAATAAAAATTGAATATTGCCGGCATTTCACTGATTCCTCCACGTTCCGTGATTGCGGAGCCCGGAATAATACGGAATTTCTCCGGCCGGAAATAATCAGATAACTTTACCAGCTCCAGATCATTTACTTTTTCTGTTGTCATTTTGTATCCTCCTTGATATGTGCATTATACCAGAATGTATATGCCAATCCATCATTGTAATATCCAGTTAATGACGGATCGATCAAATCCTGATTCGAAGCACTGAATAATGGACAAATTACAGTATCATCTGAAACCAGAATCTTCTCTGCTGCAAGCAACTGTTCCTGACGACTTGCCTCATCGAGGTTCTTATCAGACTCCTCGATTAACTTATCATAATCTGCGTTACTCCAATTTACATCGTTCTGAGCATTGCCCGTCTGATACATCTTAAGCCAGCTTGTAGGATCATTATAATCTGCATACCACTGCATTCTGGCCATCTGTAATTTACCGCTTCGTCTCTCATCAACATAAACTTCATATTCCATAGCTTCCAGTTTTACATCAACACCAAGTTCTTTCCATTCTGCCTGTAAAACCTGTGCTACATTTGCTTCGTAACTCATTGCCGGGTATGTATAGGTAATTGTTGGAAGTCCCTTACCACCCGGATATCCTGCATCTGCAAGTAACTGTTTTGCTTTCTCTAAATTCTCCTCCAGTAATTCATCCTGAAGGTCGCTCCATTTTGTTCCATCTGTTTTACTCTTATAATTTTTTCCAACAAATGTTGTTGCCGGTTCACACGCCGTACCTACTACTGCAGCAATATCTTTACGATTCAATGCCAGTGAAAATGCCTGACGTACACGGACATCATCAAACGGCTTCTCGTTAATGTTAAATAAAATATAATTTGTCTGAGGTACCTCACGAATTCTCAAATCATCCTTACCTTCATAAGACTCAGCAATATCGCTTGGAGCTCCCTGTAAAATATTTATCTCACCTGTCTGATAAGCAGATGCTTTCGCCTGATCGTCATCCATAAATTTATCTGTGATTTTTAATACCGTCACTTTGTCAGCATCTCGATAATACTCATTTTTTTCAAATGATACGTGATCACCATCCACATGCTCAGATAAATGATATGGTCCATTGCCCAAGTTCTGCTCCGGATTCATATCCCAGTCCTTATTATCATCTGTTGCATATTTGCAGTTTGATGGCATGTAAGTTGGCAGCTTACATAAATCAAGGAAATATGAGCACGGCTCCTCCAATGTAAATTTAATGGTCTTATCGTCGATACATTCAATACCTACATCTGAGAAATCGCATTCTCCATTAAAACATTTCTGTGCATTTTTAATGACAAATAAGAAATCAACATACCATGAACCATTGTCCGGATTTAAAGCTCTTTTCATCGTATTTTCGAAATCCGCACTTGTTACATCGGATCCATCTGACCACTTTTCATCATCACGGATATAAAAAGTATACTCCGTTGCTTCATCGTTAACATCCCAATGATCTGCAGCTGCTGGCTGAATCTGACCTTCCTCATCGTATGATACAAAACCTTCATAACATTCTGTCTGCACGCTGAAATACTCATATGCTGCGGCTCCTGCCGGATCATACTCTCCGCTTTCCGGCTGTACAGCATCAACCAATTCTGTAATTTCTCCTTTATCATTTGTCTGTATGGTGCTACTGCTTCCGCCTCCACCACATCCTGTAAGGCCACCGATTGCAACTACCGTTGATAATAATGCTGCCACCATTTTTCTTGTCTTTTTCATAAGCGTTTCCTCCTTGTATCCTGTGCCTTATACTTAATGCTGCATTTATTCTGCTAAAATCTGCTCTGGCGTTTTACCCACCGCCTTATACTTTGCAAGATTTTCTGGAGAATACAAATTACATGCCACCTTACGATTGTCATACTCGTAATTTTCCGGCTTCTTTTGTCTGCATGATTCCGACGCATATCTGCATCGACCTGCAAACGGGCATCCTGCTGGCGGGTTCAGTGGACTTGGCACCTCACCTTCCAAAATAATACGTTTTTTTTCTTTCGCAAGATGCGGATCTGCAATCGGTGCTGCAGAAATCAATGCTCTTGTATATGGATGTAATGGCTTCTTATATACATCATCCGATGATCCAAGCTCTACCATGTTTCCTAAATACATAACACCGATTTTATGGCTGATATGATATACCATCTCCAAGTCATGAGCGATAAACAGATAGCTGAATCCTCTTTCTCTTTGTAGCTTTTCCAACAGATTGATGACCTGTGCCTGAATGGACACATCCAATGCTGATATTGGCTCATCACATACGATAAATTCCGGACGTAACGCCAATGTTCTGGCAATTCCGATTCTCTGTCTCTGACCACCTGAAAATTCATGAGGATAACGTCGGATATGGTCAGGTTTAAGACCTACGGTTTCAATCAATTCCTGCACAATCGCTTTTCTCTCATGTGCCGTACCCATTTTATGAATAATCATTGGTTCCTCAATAATCTCACCAACTGTAAATCTTGGATTTAAAGATGCATACGGATCCTGAAAAATCATCTGCATTTTTTTCCTGTAAGGAAACATTTTTTTATTACTAAGATCTGTAATATCATTTCCTTCAAAAATAATCTGTCCGCTCGTTGGTTCATGAACTTTTAAAATAGTTCTTCCCATAGAACTTTTTCCACAACCGGATTCTCCTACAATTCCTAAGGTTTCTCCTTTTTCCAAAGTAAAAGAAACTCCATTTACCGCATGTACTTCTTTTCCATGCCCTACGGGAAAATGCTTTGTCAGATTTCTTACCTCTAATAAAGGTGCTTCGTTACTCATATGCATCCTCTCCCTTCAATACTTCATGCCAGCGTTCCTTACAATGCAGCCAGCATTTACATTTATGTGTCTCTCCAAATTCTGTTACAAGAGGAGAAGCTTTTGTACAAATCTCCATTGCCTCACTGCATCGGGATGCAAATGGACACTGATCACCAAGTTTTAACAAATCTGGTGGTGTTCCCGGAATTGGTTTTAATGGTTCTCTATGATCTACATTTGAATTAGCAATACTATTTAACAAACCCTTTGTATACGGATGCTTTGGATCGTAGAATATTTCATCGGTGGTGCCTTCTTCCATAATATTGCCACCATACATAATACTGATTCTGTCACATAAGGAAGCGACAACTCCAAGATCATGGGTAATAATAATGACTCCGGCATTGCTTTCCTTTGTAATATCTTTTAATAAGTCCAGAATCTGTGCCTGTACAGTAACATCCAAAGCAGTTGTTGGCTCATCGGCAACAATTAATTTTGGATTACAAGCTAAAGCAATCGCAATAATGATTCTTTGTCTCATTCCACCGGAAAACTCAAATGGATACTGCTTTAACCGGGATTCCGGTGCCGGAATTCCAACCATTTTCATTAATTCAATGGCACGCTGTACCGCCTCTTTTTTCGAACACTTTGTATGAAAACGAATACCTTCTGTCATCTGTTTTTCAATCGTAACAATCGGATTTAAATAGGACATTGGATCCTGAAAAATCATACTAATATCATTTCCACGAATCTGATTCATTTTCTTTTCGTATTCCTTCTTTTCCTTCTTGGTTTTATACTTAATCGGTGAAATATCTTCTCCATCAAATATCATTTCACCTGCAGTAACAGTACCATTCGGAGCAAGCAATCCCATAAGTGAAAGCATACCAACGCTTTTTCCAGATCCAGATTCACCTACAATACCAAGGACCTCCCCCCGGTCTACCGTATAATTAATTCCGCGCAACGCTTTCACAACACCCTGTTCTGTTTGAAATTCTGTTTCTAATCCTTTAATCTCCAGCAAACTCATACAAATCACCCCTTATCTTTTTCTCTTTGGATCAAGTGCTTTTTCTAATCCTTCACCTACAAAGTTGAAAGAGAAAATTGTAATACAGATTGCTATCATTGGATAAACGGTCTGCATTGGATATGTCATAATCAATTCTCTTGCATCCTGTGCTAATGTTCCCCAGCTGGCCATCGGTGCGGAAATACCTACACCTAAGAAACTCAGCCAGGCCTCTGTAAAGATTGCCTGCGGAACCATCAGTGTAACGGTTACAATAATCTGTCCCATTGTATTAATCAGCAAATGCTTAAGTAATATTCTGCTTGAACCGGCACCCAAAACAAATGCTGCCATTGTAAATTCCTGCTCTTTTAAACTCTTTACCTGCTGTCTTACAATTCGTGCCATGTCAATCCAACAGGTAATAGAAATACCTAACATGATACTCACAACACTTGCGCCAAAGATTAACATGATTAAAACGATATATAACATAGAAGGAACCGAATAGATAATATCAACAACTCTCATCATGATCATATCTACTTTGCCACCTACATAACCGGCAATTCCTCCATAAATTGTTCCAACAATCAGGTTAATAACAGCGGCCAGACATCCAACTGCCAATGAAATTCTGGCTCCAAACAGGATTCTTACAAAAATATCACGACCCATTTTATCGGTTCCAAGCCAATGATCAAAGCTAGGGGATGCATTTCGAAGAGCCATATTCTGTTCGTCATAGGAATACTTACAAAATGGCGGTCCGAAAATAGCCAGTAAAACAACAACAATTAAAATAATTGCACCTACAACTGCTCTTTTGTTTCCGATAAAGTCATGCCAGACAGATTGGAGAAATGTTCTACTCTCAACTGCAATAAACTCATCATTTTTTTCTTCGTCTTTTAACTTCCGAAATAATTTTTCTTCCATTGCTTTCATGAGCGTTTCCTCCTTTTATAATGATTTTCTAACACGTGGATCTACGATTGCGCAAATAAGATCCGACAATAAATTACAGACAATAATGATTGCACCTATGAAAATTGTGATTCCCATAACCACGGTATAATCATGATTTGTAATGGCTGATACAAATTCTTTTCCAATTCCAGGTATTGTATAAATCTGTTCAATTACTACACTTCCTGTTAAAAGAAACGCTACCATTGGTCCCATATATGTAATTACAGGAAGCATCGCATTCTTTAAAATATGTCGAAACAGTAATGTCGTTTTGCTAATACCTTTTGCCTTTGCCATTGTGATATAATCCTGTCGCATTACTTCTTCGTAACTATTCTGCGTCTGTCTTGCCACTGCTGATATTGGATATAGTCCCTGTGCAATTGCCGGTAAAACATAATGCATTGGTGTCGTAAGTCCTAATACCGGGAATATTCGAAGTTCCACACCAAATATAATAAGAAGTAATAATGCTACAATGAAGTTTGGAACACTTACACCAAGTGTTAATGCTGATAGCCAGATTCCTTTTGTTACATTGCTTTTTGATCTTGCCATCAGTATTCCTGATCCAATACCAACTACCAGCACCAATACAAATGTGACTGCTCCAAGTTTCAATGTTGGAACCATTGTCTGAGCAATAATCCCATTAACGGATTTACCAATCTTCTTATAAGATGTTCCCATATCTCCATGTAACAGGTTCTTACAATAAATAAAGAACTGCTCTACCGGTGGTTTGTCCAATCCATATGTTGCCTCCATTTTCTGAAGAACTTCTCCGGATACATTTTTTGACTGTAATGGACTTCCTGGCATTACTTTTGTCATTGCAAATGTGATGGCTACTAATACAATCAGAGTAAGTATTCCAATGAGTACACGTTTAATGATGTACTTTACCATATAGATCCATCTCCTTTCCTGGGTTCGAAAAAATAAAAAACAGCAAAGATGCTTTTTATAGCACCTTTGCTGCATTTATCTCTCATGTAAAATTGTTAACTTACAGTAAGTGTTTCCTACACCTCTCTCACACAAGCATATTTTTATCATTTATCCAACGTTAAGTCAACCAAATCACTTTCTTTTTGTAAAAATTACAAAACTTCTTGTCTATTTTCCAAATTTTCAGTCAATATCTCATGAATCGTTGACTTTTTTCCCAACATCACATATTCTTTCACTTATTAGATCAATAAAGGAGGTACTACTTATGAAAGTTGTTGTAATTCCAGAACCGGTACTACAACCGGACATTACAAAAGAAGATATGGATATACGTTGGAAAGTCCTGCAGGATCTTCCAGAGGTAGATGAGCTTGTGATTCATCACTTCGATGGCTACCCTTCCAATGAAATGTTACATCCTGTAATTGGTGATGCAGACGCAGCCATCGGAATCTGGGTAAATGGCAATAATATAAATGAGGACTTTTTAAGTCAGCATCCGAATTTAAAATATGTTGCTACGCTTGGACATGGTTTCGGTGAGTTTGATGTTGATATGACAAGAAAAAAGAATATGGTAATCACAAATACCATATATGGAGCTCAAACAATTGCTGAATATGCCTGGGCACTCCTCATGGAAATCTGCCATCATGTAGAACGCCATTCGGAAAATGTAAAGAAAATCGATTGGGATCATGCTACTCTCAAGGATTATGAAACCTTTGGTGAAGTACTTACTCCTCAAATTGAGCTTTATGGTAAAACCTGTGGAATCTTCGGACTTGGTGCTATTGGATTTGCATTTGCCAAAATGGCCCAGGGATTTGGAATGCGTGTCATAAGTTATTCCCGTCACAAAAAAACAGATCCTAAATACGATTTTATTGAACAGGTTGACTTTGATACATTCTTGAAAGAAAGTGATGTTATCTCCATTCACGCACCATTAACCCCTTCAACGGAAAATACCTTTGATGCGAAAGCATTTGCCAAAATGAAAGATGGTGTCATCTTAATCAACACTGCCCGGGGTGGATTAATCGTAGAGGAAGCTTTAGCCGATGCATTACATTCCGGTAAAGTATATGGCGCAGGTCTTGATGTACTGCGTGATGAACCCCCAAAGAAAGACAATCCTCTGTTTCATCTGAATAATACTTCTATTACCGCACATATCGCATGGTTAACAAGAGCATCCCGTCTGAGAGCGATTGACATCGCAATTGAAAACTTCAAAGCATACTTGAACGGAACTCCAACCTCTGTAATCAATTAACAACAATTCTGTAAAATCATAAAAATACCGCCTTTCAATGATTCAATTAGAAACCATTGAAAGGCGGTATTTGATTTATGCTTATTTAAACATTCTATCATGCATTTATATTACGGCGCCTCTCTTCCATTTTCCACTCTTTAGGCGCCATACATTTGCTACACAGCGTGCAAGCCAATCGATCGTCATTGCTATCCACACGCCCCATACACCTAAGCCCATCGGCTCCATCATTCCACCAATTACATAAGCCAAACCTATACGGAATACCCACATAATAACGATTGATGATACCATCACAAACTTGACATCACCCGCTGCTCGAAGTATTGCAGGAAGTGTCCATGCCGCCGGCCACATTACCATACAGCAGGCACTATGATACCAAATCAGAATTCGTGCCAGATGATCTGCTTCCGGTGATAAATTGTACCAGCTTGCAATTGTCGGAGTCATAAAAATAATAACAATATTTAACCCCCACAACATAACATATGCCCATTTCATCAATTTCTTTGAATAAGATTTTACTGCTTCATAATCCCCGGCACCCACACATTGCCCTACCACAGTAGTAAGTGCAAGTCCCATTGCCGAAGCCGGTATGGTTGCCAATAACTCAATCGTACTTCCAGTTGCATTTGCTGCTATTGCAGCCGTTCCATAACTTGTAATCAAACTCTGTGTAAACAGTTTACCAATCTGGAACATACCATTATCAATGCCGCTTGGAATACCTATTCGAAGGATTTTACCAATGATTTTTCCATCCCATCCAAAACGAAAATACTTATCTATATGTAAGTCATACTTCTCATTCCGCAATAGGACAATTACAATCAGACCAGCAACAACTCGTGAAATCAAAGTTCCGTATCCAACACCTGCAATTCCCATTCCATAACCAAATACAAAAATTGCATTGCAGAGAATATTAATACCATTCATGATTGCTGACACAATCAAAGATGTCGATGCCTTTCCCATAGAACGCAACAACGAAGATGCTCCATCATATACCGAAATAAAAGGAAAGGAAAATCCTGTAATAAACAGATAAGTAACTGCCTGTTCCATAACCTCCGGTTCTACCTTTCCATAGATCAGCGTTAAAATCTGCCTGTCAAACAGTATACATATTCCAGCTATGATTACTGAAAAAATAATGCAAATTAGGATCAGCTGATTTGCAACAATCTTTCCTGTCTCTTTCTTTTTCGCCCCTAAAGCCTGGGATGCCACTACTGCTCCTCCGGTAGCCAGTGCATTGAATACATAAATAAGTAAATTACTGATGGTATTTACTAACGACACCCCCGAAACTGCAGTATCGCCTGCACCTGATACCATGATCATATCCGCCATACCAACCGTAACTGCCAAAATTTGTTCAACTACCAGGGGCAAAACTAATTTTATTAAGTACTTTCTATTAAAAATAACTTTCGTCTCTTGCATATGAACCTCCTATCTATTCCGTATAAATAATATGAAACATTTTTAAATGTAATTATGTCCCATGGAAAAGTCAAACAATTTTGGTAAATTTACGAAAAAATGTAATTTTTTAAATTATATCCAATTTATTTTGTAAAATTTACATTGTTTTCCATTTTGCGAAGTATTAAAATGCACCTCATAGCAGTGGTAACCAAATAAAATACATTACCTCACACACGAACCCGTTAACCCAATTTTTTTACTAGGAAAAGGAGTGTTGATCTTATGCAGAAATATATTGAATTATTAAGAAAACCTATGCAGGTAAAACCAGAAAGTTTGCGGGCCGCACGTCAGAAAAGCAGTTCTACGCCGCCTCATGTATATCGTTTAAATTATAACGAAAGTCCTTATGGTCTTGGTCCTCTCTCCGAGGAAGCATTAGAAAAAGCGATAAAAACTCCATATATTTATCCGGATTGGTTTTCTGTTGAATTAAAAACCAATATTGCCAAACTGTATGACCTTGATTTTGAAAACGTTGTTGTGGGACCTGGTTCCAGCGCAATGATCAACATGTTAGGAGAATTATTTATCAATCCTGGCGATGAATTCATTTTCGGAGATCCAAGTTATGAAGCCTTCCGTGATGTTGCCAATGATTATGGTGCCGTAACGGTTCCGATTCCACTGGATGATGACATGAATTATGATCTGGATGCAATGCTCGCCGCAGTAACTGATAAAACGAAAATTCTTGTTGTTGTCAATCCAAATAATCCTACAGGTAAATTCATTGACTCAAAGAAATTGGAAGATTTTATTCGAAAAGTACCAAAACATGTTATTACGATAATTGATGAAGCTTATCTGGAATTCGTCACAGATGAAAATTGTTACAGCATGTTAAAACTTATTAAAGAGGGCATCGACAAACCGTTAGTTATTATGAAAACATTTTCAAAGATATATGGAATGGCTGGTTTACGTGTCGGTTATGCAATTACAGATCCTGTTATGGCGGATCATTTTGGCAAATCAAGCAATGCATGGAACGTAAGTTATATTGGTCAGAAGACTGCTGCCGCTGCCACATTAGATCAAGAGCACGTCTCTATGGTTAAAAATATAAATGCGAAGGAACGTGATAAAGTCACCAAAGCACTCCGTGAATTAAATTGTAAAGTATACGACTCTCAGACAAACTTTATCTTGTTTAAGGCACCGATTGATAACATGGAAGTCTATACAAAGCTGGAAGAACAGGATGTCTTAATCGGAGCACCGATTGGAATGAACCGTGTAAGTCTTGGAAAACCCGAAATGAATGAAAAATTTATCAAAATCATGAAAGAAATCCTTTCTTAAATGCATAATAAAAAGTGTGCGATTAACGCACACTTTTGCGCGCAAGCGCGCACCATTACAGAAAAATCTCACACCATCGATCTACTACATAATCAGATTATGCAGCAGATAACTTCGAATCACAATTGCCATTTCTTCATTCGCTGTATTCTCCGGTAAATTAAGAAGCTGTTCCGCTTTTCGAATTCGATAACGCACTGTATTGCTATGTTGGAATAATTCTTCTGATGTCTTGGCATAATCCCCATTATTTTTAATATATGAAATTACTGTTTCTAATAAATTTACATCATGAGAAGCATCATATTTCTGTAATACGAAAATACTGTCTTCCACTTCATGATACAGTATCGGATTATTTACAATCGACATGATATATTTATATACACCAATCCTTGAATATGCAATATTATTACATTCCATAAACTGACTTACAACATTTGCATTTTTTGCTTTTACAACGGATTCATTTAGTCTCTCCAATGTCATTAGTTCATCACATATTCCAATGTAAAAAGATGTTGGCTGAAACCCTGTATTTATCAAAATGTCATATACATGATTCACAATTTCCTGATAGCTTTCCGGCAAATTATCTTCCATATAAGAACAAATTAACACAACTCCATGGCCCATTTTCACAAAAGAATAATCATGAATCCTTGTATCCCGGTACTGCCGATACATCAACCTGTCAAAATATGTGTGAATCTTAAGGTTATTCGATGTATCCCCAGACGATATACTTACTGCAATAATATTTGAATAAAAATTTGGATTAATCTCTAATGCTATTTTTTTAATTGTAGATGGCTGATGCTTTTCATTTATGATTGAATTTAGTTTCTCTTCTGCAACAACATACTGCGCGCGCGTTTTCATAGATTCATTAATACAAATAATCAGATCCTCCATGAACTGATCGTAAAATGTAAGTAATGGAACATGATAAATTTTTGCCAACTCAATAATATCCTGTGGCAATTCCTTTTCCGGTGGGATTTTTATCGCAATTCCGGAAACTTGTTTTTGAATCAATGTTTTTAATGTTCCATTGACTAATTCGGGGTCTTTATCTGCGAAAAAATAAGAAAGTAAAACAAAATAACCATATCCATAGCCGTCATACTCCATGCGACTGCTTTCATACTCCAATATTACAGTAGCATTCACCAAATTACTCAGATATTTTTCGCCACAAATAATTTTAAAATCTTTAAATAAAGCTAATTCTAATATTTCACTAATTTGTATCATACTATTCCCTCTTTTCGTACTGTAAGATTAATAAAACACTACAACAATCTCTAATCACAAAACCAACTCAACCCCATAGCAGCTCGAACCGGACATCCAGAATGTCGGGAAAAAACTGCCATGGCAAAATCCTGTTCTGTTGCCTGTTTTATCACCATAATCGCTTCCTCCTCTTAAACAACAAAAAGAAGGGCGTTGATAATCTCTATCAACGCCCTTGTTGGTTAACAAGAAGAATAGCACAACTTCACCTTCTTGTAAATATAAACTGAAATATCTCCTCGATTTCACCCATCTCTTAGGTTCATTAAATAAATGCTACCATATAGAGCGGTAATGTAATGATGCCATCTTCATCCACACCGATATTTCCATCTGCAAATTTGTATCCATAAGAAATATCTTTATGGTTCTTCATAAGTGCCTTTAAAGAATTTGCCCTTGTATTTCCTCCTTTTACTTCAATCGGAACTACCATTCCATCTTTTTGGATTACCACGTCTATTTCCCTTTTCGTTGTCTCATTTTTATAAAAATATAGCGGATATCCTTTCTTATACAAAGCATCTGTTATTGCGTATTCATAGATACCGCCTTTGGAATTTCCCTCTAAAGTATTTTCGACAATACGCTGCTTTAATGAAAAGTCCTTCATCGCCATGAGCAATGATAAATCAGTTGTATAAGCCCGGAAAAAATCATCTCTTGCATAATCATCTAAATCAAATCTAACATCCGTCACAAGCTTACTTAAATGTACCATATCTGCACGAAGCAGCCACTCAATACTCGAAAAATACTTTTGTGCTCTGCCTCCATGCTCAACTTCTTTATATTGAAATTTGTGGTTTTCTTTATCAAGCAGCTGCTTTGCAAGGGAAAGATAACATTTCTCTGCCTTTACCTTTTCTTCCGCAGTTGCATAATGTGCTATATCATACTGATATCCTAATAAGAGACTCCTCTGTATCTTATCAATCTCTCTGAAATCCTTTGTATCTACATATTTCTGTACAGCTTCCGGCATACCTCCTATTGCAATATACTGTCTGTAATAATTCATCATTTGGGAATGAATCGCCTCTGGTATCACCGTCTTTGATTCCAGATATCCACAAAGATTTACGATCATATCTTCAGAAATCCCCATTCCCCAGAGAAATTCTTCAAAATCAATTCCATACATTCTCAGATAATCGACATAACCAACCGGATACGACGATGCACGTTTATAATCAATTCCAAGAAGTGATCCCGATACAATAACATCATATCTGTTATCAATTGCCCAGAATTTAAGGGATGTGATTGCTTCCTGACACTCCTGAATCTCATCGAGAAAAATCAAAGTTTTTCCTGGCAGAATTTTCTTTTCAGGAAATCGGAAACGCATTGCCATAACCATATTATCCACCGTAAGATCACCGGAAAAAATGTCAGCAGCAGAAGCCATTTGCTTGAAGTTTATTTCAAGCAGTTCCTCATAATTGTCTTCCGCAAACCGTTCAATAATATACGTTTTTCCAGTTTGTCTGGCGCCCTGTACAACAAGACATTTTTTATTTTTTGTATTAATCCAATTTTTTATTGAAGTAACCGCTTTTCTTTTTAACATAATGCACCCCAAAATAATGAAATTCATTTCTATAATCGCACTCAATCAACATTTTAGAAAATAAAAATGTTTATCAATCAACATTTTGGATTATTGTATCATCATCATAATTTCTAATCAAGTATAATATGTCAAAATTACATTTGTAATATTCCTGTGCCATATATTTATAGAACTCGCGTATCTCCTGAATATAAATAATCATTTAATGTAACCATATTATCCCCTGAACTCATACTTACGAATCTCGCAATTTCTTATTCCAAATGCGGCAAATTCGTCATTTGTCATATCGTAAAAATAAGACTGCACCGCACGTGATATGCCGTTGTGCGCAACAAGCAGGTACACTTTCTCATCTGCCTCTTCTTTTATATCATCCAATAAATTGTATATTCGCTGGCAAAGACGCAGCATAGATTCTCCACCATCGTAATGATTCACAAAGCTCTTCTTTGCCTCGCGAAATTCTGCTCCGTCCCGTGGTGTCGATTCATATTTTCCAAAATTCTGTTCCATCAGTCTTGGTTCCACCCGCGCCGGAATCCCGGTAATCTCCGACACATATCGCGCCGTATCCGCCGCCCTGCTCAATGGCGAATATAAAATTTCATCAATGTGTATCTGTTCGTCCAAAATTTTCTGTCCCAGTTCTCGCGCCTGCTGCCGCCCATTTTCTGTCAAACCGATATCCGTGGCTCCACAGATTTTATTTTCTACATTCCACACAGTCTGTCCGTGTCTCGCAAAATAAAAATGTCCCATATTTTCTCCGTTCTCATCGATACAGCTATCCACCAAAAAAGGACCAACTGTCCGAAAACAATTGGTCCGCATTTCATACGATTTATTCGCAAACGTATGGCATCATAGCCAAATGACGTGCTCTCTTGATAGCAACTGTAAGAGCTCTCTGGTGCTTTGCACAGTTTCCTGTAATACGACGAGGAAGAATCTTTCCTCTCTCAGAGATGTATCTCTTTAACTTGTTGGTATCTTTATAATCGATGACATTGTCCTTGCCACAGAATACACAAACTTTTTTTCTTCTGCGCATTGGTCTTCTCTTCATAGAAGAACCTTCAGCTGTCTTATTGTAAGCCATGTTCTTTACCTCCTGATTTTAATTAAACGGTAACTCTTCATCAATTCCTTCCGGAATATTCATGAAGCCATCTCCGGCAGCTCCACTTGGTGACGGAGCAGATGGTGTACTGTTGAAGTCTCCACCGCCACTTGCATTCTTGCTCTCTGCAAACTCAACGTTCTCGGCTACAACGTCTGTTGTATATACACGCTGTCCATCTTTGTTTGTATAACTGCCTGTCTGGATACGGCCTTCCAAAACAAATTTTGTTCCTTTACGACCGAATCTCTCCAAAAACTCAGCTGTTTTGCCAAAGGCAACACAGTTAATGAAATCCGCTGACTGCTCATCATTGTCACGACGGAAACGACGGTCAACTGCAAGCGAAAATCTTGCGATAGCAGTCGAACTCTCCCCCTGTGAGTAACGGATTTCTGCGTCTCTGGTCAATCTACCCATAAGAATAACTTTATTCATACGATCTCCTACTTTCTTATATTACGCCTCGTCTTTTCTAACGCATAAGAAACGAAGAACATTGTCCATAATACGAACATCCTGCTCGATATGAGCTGGAACATCAGATGCTGCATCAAACTGAATGAAATAGTAGAAAGCTTCGCTCATCTTCTGAACGTCGTAAGCTAACTTCTTCTTACCCCATTCTTCAACTTCTGTAACAGTACCGCCTGCACGAGTGATGTACTCTTTTGCCTTCTCAACGGTTGCTGTTCTCGCATCATCTTCGATCTTTGCACTAACAACGAGTGCTAATTCATACTTGTTCATCGAAAATTTTACCTCCTTTTGGTCTCTGGCTCACAGGATATGCCTGTGAACAAGGAAAAAATAGTTATCACGAGGATATACTATATCATAATTTTCCTGCTTATGCAAGAGGTTTTCCCAGAAAAAAGCCAAAATTCCGCTTTTTATTTATTTTCTTCTTCTGCCTTACGAAGTCCTCTGGTGTTTTTCTCCACCAGTTTGCGGGTTACCATCACCTGATGACCGCATCCTAAACACTTCAAACGGAAATCTGCGCCTACACGAAGAATTTCCCATTCATTACTTCCACATGGATGCTGCTTTTTTAATTTCACAATATCGCCAACTTCATAATGATACTGGTTCATAATGCCTCCTATAGTTCAATTTTAGAAAATACATTTCCCAGACCGTCCTGAATCAACAAATCTGCCCGTCCGTCTTTCGGCGTAGCACTCTTGTTGATTAAAACAAGCTTATTTCCTCTATAATAATCAATCAGCCCAGCTGCCGGATATACCGCGAGCGATGTTCCGCCGATAATCAGCATGTCCGCATGGCTGATATAAAATACGGCATCCTGCAGTGTCTTCTGATTTAATCCTTCCTCATATAAAACCACATCCGGTTTCACTGGTCCGCCACACACCGGACAGGTCGGTATCCCTTCTGAATGCAGCACATCTTCCGCACTCATGAACTCTCCACAGCGCTCACAATAATTGCGCAGTACACTTCCATGAAGCTCCATAACATTTTTGCTTCCCGCCTTCTGATGCAGTCCGTCAATATTCTGTGTAACAATTCCTTTAAGTTTTCCGGCCTTTTCCAGTTCTGCCAGTTTATAATGCGTAATATTTGGTTTAGCATCAAGGCAAAGCATTTTGTTGCGGTAAAAACGATAAAATTCTTCCGGATTATTACGGTAAAAACTGTGACTCAAAATGGTCTCCGGCGGATACTTATACTGCTGATTATACAATCCGTCTACACTCCGGAAATCCGGAATTCCACTCTCCGTAGATACACCGGCACCTCCAAAAAATACAATATTATCGGATTCTTTTACCCACTTTAAAAATTGTTCAATTGTATCCATTATGAGTCCTCCTTATGACAAATTGGTTGCAGATGCATAAGATGCGACTTCGTCGCGTATCTGCGTAGGTCATAAGGAATCCTCCCACTCCGTGGGTCCCTCCTTATGACAAAAAAGAACCATATTCCAACGAATACGGTCCTTAGTTGCGGGAACAGGATTTGAACCTGTGACCTCCGGGTTATGAGCCCGGCGAGCTTCCAGACTGCTCCATCCCGCGTCGTTCAATATTTATTATAGTTCGCTTGCTACCAAAAGTCAACTCATTGCAAAAGTATCATCAATCCCATGCCAAATGACATGGGATTGATAACCGAAACTAATTATCTTTAGTTTCCAGATGTGTACTCTTTCTTACAAAGAGTAGTTCCATCTGCATCAACATACTCAACTCTGACCTTGATTGGATCCTGATCAATGTATGATGTAAGAGAATTTGCAACATTCTGCATAGTAGCATCCTGCTGTGCAAGTGACTTCTCAAGAGAAGCCTTTACTGCATCTCCATCTACATCATCTGTAATAACCTGCTCATCAAATGTGTATTTGTAGATGAGTGTATCCTTTTCACTAAGGATTTCCATGTTAAGGCCCTCTTCTGTTGAAGATAAAACCTTATCCAGCTGACTCTTAATTGTCTCATCTGCTAAGTAAGCATCTACATCAACATACTTGCCATCATCTGTCTTTCCAGATGTTGCATCTTTTGATGTATCTTTCTCTTCGCTCTGTGACTCTGTTTTAGCCTTTGTATCATTGCTTTTACCAGTGTCTTTGCTTGAACCACATCCTGCAAATGCTGTAGCTGCAAGTGAAGCAGCAAGTAATATGGTTTAGTTAATTTAAAAACGCTATACTAGACATTAAAAATGAAGTCCCTGTCCACTCAACTGCTGTACTGTACTCTCCATTTGCTTGATTTCTGCAATAATTGTCTTAGAAGCATTCTCCACTTCCTGGAAAAGCTGCTGTGCTTTATCAAATTCCTGATTGTCCACTGCCTTGACAGCGTTGTTTCCGGTCTCATGTACTTTTTTGTAATCTTCCACTATCTTATTCCAGATAGCTCTAACCTGTTCATTCTGTGGTTGCATTGCATTGATGAGATAACTGAATGCACTCTTTCTCTCACTTGTCTGAATATGTGTTACAGTCTTGCTGTCCACGGCGTCTTTAATGGATGCCACCCATTCATTATAGGTTGTCTCTGCTTTTTCCATATTCTTTAAAAAGAAACTGTTATCCATTACATAGAATGGGTCTTTTCCCATCTCACCGATAGTTGTAATTGCTGCATTGATGTCTTTTTCTACCTGATTTACAGGTGCTGCAGCATCTTTTAAATTAATACCAATTGTCAGTAGCTTTTGTGTCTCATTCTGCTGTTCCTCACACTGTTTCTGAATATTACTTGCCTGTGTTGCCATCTCATCCATAGAACTTGAAATTTCCTGGCTCACTGCTGCAAGTGAACTTACAGAATCGGTAATACGTCCTACACTCTTCTGGTTTTCATCGTTGATTTTCCATACAGAGTTAATCTTCTCATTCATATTGTTCATCGCGGTAACAGCTGCATTTGCACTGTCTGCGCTCTTTCCGGAAGCTTCTTTGATACGCTCAACGAATTCTCCCATGTTTGCCGTCATCTTCTGTGTCTCTTCTGCAAGCTTTCGGATTTCTTCGGCAACGACTGCAAATCCTTTTCCTGCTTCGCCGGCTCTGGCAGCCTCAATAGACGCATTCAATGCAAGCAGATTAGTCTGTCCGGAAATACTGTTGATTCCATCAATCACCTCATTCATATGATTGATGACATCAAACAGATTCTCCATGTTATCTTTCATTTCACCGGACTCTGTAATGGTTGTCTGCGACAAATCCTTGATTTCTGTGAGCTGCTGCTGTCCATCTTCAATATTTTTATAAATGGTAGCACACTCCTCAGATGCTGACAGAATGGTCTTCGTCAGATCTTCATGCTGATTAGACACTTCACCAGCTACGCGGGAAGTCTCCGTGGAAGCCTGAAGAATCGTATCCGTAGAATCTGCCAGATCATTTGAAATGCCGCCCAGGCGATCTGTATAGTAAGTCAATGTCTTCTCCAGAGAACTGATCTGCGTGACTGCAGACAAATCTCTTTCCATTACTGTCTCCAGCTGACTACGTCCACCTACCAATCTCTGATACATTTGTCCAATCTGTGGATCTGCCTTGGTGTAATCTGTCTCCTTTAATTGAGCTACTGCCTCCAGGCAGATTTTATCTATTTTGCTTTTTCCAAATGCCATCGTAATCCTCTCCCATCATCCTTGATCTTTCGTAATATATCCTTACTTTCTATTTTGACCACTTCTTTCAATAAAGTCAACTATTTTTGTGCTTTTTCTCTAATAATTTTTCTTTTTATATGTATTTGTATAGCATTTTTACCATAATTTAAATATTATTGCATAATATTTCACATATAAGTTGCCAATATCACACTCGCTATTATGCCTGCGATTGTTGCAATCAGTGCACCCGCCAAAGTATATCTCGTTTTCTTCACCTTCACGGACATAAAATAGATCGACATTGTATAAAAAATCGTTTCTGTACTGCTGAGCATGATCGATGCTGCCATTCCAGCGAAGGAATCACATCCATGCTCTTTGTACAGATCCAGTAAAAGCCCCGTTGCTGCCGAGGATGAAAACATTTTTACAATTGCAATCGGAAATAAGTCCGCCGGTAGATTGGTAAAAGCCAGCAATTTTTTCAGACATACGGATACAAAATTCAGGAATCCGGACGCACGCAAAACCCCGACCGCAACCATCAGTCCAATCAGTGTCGGCATAATTTCGACAACAGTACGAATACCGCTTTTTGCCCCATCAAGGAAATCTTCATATACTTTCTGATGACGCAGTAAACCGCTTCCTACGATCAAAAATAACAGCAAAGGAATTATCGCTTCTGATAGAAAAACAACAAATTGCATGCATCTTTTCCTCCATAAATGCTACCGGCTCGATGACAGTAAATGCCGCAGTTTAATAAACAATATGGCAGCTCCTGTGGACACACAGGTAGCAAGAATTGCCGGACCTACGACCGCTACGGGATTGACTGCACCATATTCTGTGCGGTATGCAATAATATTTACAGGAATCAACTGTAAAGAAGAAATATTCAATATTAAAAAATCACACATGGCATCCGTCGCATAACCCGTCCTTGCATCCAGTTTTTTTAACTGTTTCATGGCCGAAAGGCCTGCCGGTGTGGCCGCCCAGCCAAGCCCCAGTACATTTGCCACTATATTACTGGCAATATCACTTCTTACCGGCGAAGATTTTGGAACAGAAGGAAACAGAAAATTCAGAATTGGATTCATTTTCTGTGCTGTTTTTTCCAATATTCCCTGATGTTCTGCAATGCGCATGATTCCTACCCAGAATGCCATTGCTCCCGCCATGGTAATGCAAAGGCTGATGGCTTCTTTTGCAGATGCTAACGCCTGATTGGTCACCGCATTCATATTTCCTGTAAAAGCCGCGTAGATGACTCCTACAAGGATCATACCACCCCATAGATAATTCATGCTTTTTATCCCGTACTTTTTTCTTGCTTTCATCCTATTCCGGAAAGCATAGCAATATACCTTACAGCGGTTATGTTTCTTTTAAAATCCGCATAGAATATATAAATTTTCTTCTTGGAGCATGCACATGAAATCGATTTTTAAAAAATACCGGATTTTCTTTGCTGCCGCTTTTCTTCTGGCTCTGTTTTTCTGCTGCCGTACTCTTTTTCCGGCGTTCCAACTGCAGCATAAGGGAAGTGAAAGCTTCAACAATTTTATTTCCCGGTTATTTGCAGATGAACTTACTTCGAACACGATGAATCTGCATTTTACACTCAAGGATCCTTCCTCAATGGGTATTGATTCTTACGAAGTGACATTCGGAGATTTTTCCACCAAATCACAAAAAAGCAGTGCAAAAAATCTGGAGCATCTGCAAAAAGAACTGTCCCATTATTCCTATCGTGCTTTGGATGCACAAAACAAACTTACATATAAAATTCTTGAGGATACACTCAGACGTCAGCGGGCACTTGCAGAGTATCCGATGTATGAAGAAGTTGTCACTCCGTCAAACGGTGTGACCTCACAGCTTCCAATTTTGCTGGCGGAATATCCTTTTTACCGCAAACAGGATGTGGATGATTACCTGACTCTTCTTGCCCAGATGGATACTTATTTTTCCAACATTCTTTCCTACGAGGAGGACAAAGCAAAAGCCGGGCTTTTTATGTCGGACAAAAAATGTATGAAAGTCATCGAGGGATGTGAGATTTTTACACAACATCCGGAAGATAACTTCCTGTTATCCACATTTTCCAACCGCTTGGACACATTGAATCTGAGCGACAGTGAAAAGGAAGAATATATTGAAAAAAATAAGCAGGTAATTGCGGAGCATGTCATTCCCGCCTATTCTGAAATGATTTCCGGCCTTACGAAACTGCTCGGCTGTGGCCGGAATGATTGGGGTCTGTGCAATTATGAAGATGGAAAATCCTACTATGAAGCCCTGGTTGCCTACAATACCGGAACCGATTTCACGGTAGATGAACTCTTTCAACAGATTGCCGATGCCCGGCAGGAAGATGTGGATATCTGTACAACGATACTGGCTTCCAATCCAAAACTTGCTTCCATGGATATCAAACTGGACAGTCAGCTCACAGATGAGAACGCCATGATCGATCATTTAAAAAAGGCCATCACCAAAGACTTTCCAAAAGCCTGTGATACGACCTGTGAGATTACCCATGTGGACGAATCTCTGTCCGAATACCTTGCGCCCGCTTTCTACATCACTGCACCAATCGATGACTATTCTACTAATCGTATTTATATCAATAATGCGAACAATTACACGGATCTGTATTATTTTACGACTTTGGCTCACGAAGGCTACCCCGGTCATCTCTATCAGACCATACAATCCTACGATTATGGACTTCCACCGATCCGCTCGCTTTTCAACTATCCGGCATACACGGAAGGCTGGGCAACTTATGTGGAAATGTTAGCCTACTATTATGCCGGACTGCCCAAAGATCAGGCCAGCCTGCTGCAGCACAATCAGGCTGCCATGCTCAGCCTTTATGCCAGTTCGGATATCGGTATTCACTACTATGGATGGAAAAAGGCGGATATGCAGAAATTCTGGAAAAACTTCGGAATTGATGATGAAACGGCCATCGACTCTATCACAGATCTTGTTCTTGAAGATCCCGGTAACTATTTAAAATACTATGTAGGCTATCTGCAGTTTCGGCAGCTTCGCGAAACATGTGAAAAAAAATACGGCGACAAATTCGATGCGTCTGCTTTCCATGAAGCAATACTCCGCACCGGACCTGCGCCGTTTTCCAGCGTAGAAGAACAGGTAAAACGCGCATTGCGTTGACCTTTCTTCCACTTGATACATTATTTCATTTTAAAGAAGACTCTGGTAAATATCGCGTTTGCTTACACCGCGATCTTTTGCTACCAGTTTCATCGCTTCTTTGCGGGCAATTCCCTGCGATTCATAATACTGCATATGTTCCTCAATGCTCATGGATTCCCAGCTCTGCTGCTGCTCCTTCTGAATCTGCGCACGGGATTTGCCTTCAATGACCAACACATACTCTCCACGAGGTTCATGTGTCTCATAGTACTGCAGACTTTCCCCGAACGTTGTCTGCATTTTTTCTTCATGGCGCTTGGTCAGCTCTCTGCAGATGGTAAGTCTGCGGTCGCTTCCAAGTGTCTGTTCGAGTTCTTTCAGTGTCTTTACAAGATGATGCGGCGCCTCATAAACAATCATGGTGCGGGTTTCTCCTGCAAGTTCCTCAAGTACTGCCTGATGTTCCTTTTTATCCTTTGGCAAAAAAGCCTCAAACGCAAATCTTCTTGTCGGAAGTCCGGACATCGTAAGTGCTGTCACACAGGCTGCTGCACCCGGAAGCGATGTTACCTCAATACCTTCCTCATAACAAATACGCACAATATCTTCTCCCGGATCAGAAATTCCCGGAGTACCTGCATCTGTGATCAATGCAATATTTTTTCCTTCCCGCAGACGATCCACAAGCTGATAGGCTTTGTCAATTTTGTTATACTCATGATAACTTGTCATAGGAGTCTTTATCTCAAAATGATTCAGCAGCTTAATCGAATTACGTGTATCCTCCGCTGCAATCAGATCAACTTCTTTTAATATGCGCAGTACACGGAATGTAATGTCTTCCAGATTTCCAATTGGTGTTGCGCATAAATATAATGTACCGGTTCTTTTTTCTTCCATTTTCTTTATTACTTCCTGCTAATTGCTACTTTCTTGGTATAATACGGGTCACTAAGGTATCCATCGAATTGCATGCAAGCATGCATCGATGATACCTTTTGACACTTTAATCATACTATGATTTATAAATGCAGGCAAGCAAAATAAGAGCCGGAGAGTTGTAGCTCCCCGGCTCTTATTCTGCGTATTTATAACTATGCATTTTTATTTTAATTCAATGGAACGAATTTCCTGACGTACTTTAAGTATCATGGATGGGCTTACGGATAATTCATCAAATCCCATCTTCAGGAAGGTCTCTGTCAGTGTTGTATCTGCTCCAAGTTCTCCACAGATACCAACCCAGCATCCACCCTTATGTCCATTATCTACAATCATCTTGAGCATCTTAAGGATTGCCGGATGATGAGAATCATAAATATTGTCAAGCTTTGGATTCTGACGGTCAATTGCCAGCGTATACTGTGTCAGATCGTTTGTACCAACGGAGAAGAAATCAACTTCCTGTGCGAGTTCTTCACTCATCATAACTGCTGCTGGTGTCTCAATCATGATTCCGATTTCTACATCCTTATATGGAATCTTTTCCTCATCCAGTTCTGCTTTTACTTCTGCAATGACTTTCTTAATTTCTTTTACTTCATTTACAGAAATAATCATTGGGAACATGATGGAAATTGTTCCATAGTAACTTGCACGATACAATGCACGAAGCTGTGTCTTGAATACATCTCTGCGGTCTAAGCAGATACGGATTGCGCGGTAACCCATGGCCGGATTGTCCTCTTTATCCAGATGGAAATAATCCACCTGCTTATCTGCACCAATATCGAGTGTACGGATAATTACTTTCTTTCCTGCCATAGATTCTGCAACCTTACGGTATGCTGCAAACTGCTCTTCCTCTGTCGGATAATCTGAACTCTCCAGATACAGAAATTCGCTTCGGAAAAGACCGATTCCACCAGCATCATTTGCAAGTACAGAAGCAACATCTGCAACACTTCCAATGTTTGCATAAAGATTAATTTTCGTACCATCAATGGTGACGTTTTCTTTTCCCTTTAATTCAAGGAGCAGGCGCTTTTTCTCCTCATCTGCCTCTTTTCTTTTCTGGTAAGTCTCCAGAACGGAAACAGGTGGATCGATAATAAGCTTGCCTTCATATCCGTCAACAATTCCCATCTTACCTTCTGCATCTTCCGGATAATCAATACCGATCAATGCAGGAATGTTCATGGTGCGGGCAAGAATTGCCGTATGAGAATTTGTGGAACCATGTCTGGTTACAAAAGAAAGGACCTTGGATTTATCGAGCTGGACCGTCTCGCTTGGTGCAAGATCATCGGCCAGAAGAATCACAGGCTCATCTGCATTCAGGCCACCTGCACCCTTTCCCTGCAATACAGCAATCACACGGTTGGAAATATCTTTCACATCCGCTGCACGCTCACGCATATAATCATCATCCATAGAAGCGAACACTTCCGAAAGTGTATCTCCGGTTGTTGCAACTGCATACTCTGCATTGACTTCCTGACTCTGAATCATATTGATAACAGACTCCACATAATCAAGGTCATCCAGCATCATCTGGTGAACTTCAAAGATGGCTGCATTGACTTCTCCAACTTCCTTTAAAGCTTTCTCATATAAACCGGCGAGCTGTTCTTTTGCAGTATTTCTTGCCTCTTCAAAGCGGGCAAGTTCTGCCTCAACATCACTGATTTTTTCTCTTTTTACCTGATTATCTGCCTTGTGGTATATTGCGAGGCGGCCAATTGCCACCCCGCTGTATACGCTTTTACCCTCAATCATCATATCCCTCACCTCATTCAAATTTTAGAGATTTGTCTCTAAGAATTTGCTTAATGTCTCCATTGCTGTGTCTTCCTGATCTCCATCTGTTCTTAATGTGATTTCTTCTCCGCATTTTACGCCAAGTCCCATCACACCTAAGATTCTCTTTGCATCTACTTCTTTACCGCCTTTTTCAATGGCAACCTTGCAAGGAAAAGCTGCTGCTTCCTTTACCAGAAGTCCTGCCGGACGTGCGTGGATTCCTAACTCATCTTTGATTGTATACTTGAATTCTTTCATTTTAATTTCTCCTTTTTATGATTAATTATTTTTACTTCTATTGCTGCACATCTTTTTTAATTACGCCAAGCAACAATGCTGTGATTACAGAGCCAACTGCCCAGGAAACAATATACATCAGAGGATTTCCAACCGTTGCAAATACGAAAATTCCACCATGTGGAGCCATCAATGTACATCCAAACAATGCGGATAAGAATCCGGCAACTCCGGCACCAACCAGTGTACAAGGAATGACATGTAACGGATCAGATGCTGCAAATGGAATTGCTCCTTCTGTAATAAAGGAAGCTCCCATAACAAGGTTCGAAACTTTTGAATTACGTTCAGCTACTGTAAATTTCTTCGGGAAGAACCAGCATGCAAGTGCAATACCTATTGGCGGAACCATACCTCCGACCATGATGCATGCCATCGCAATATAACAAGCCTGTACTGCCGGGTCAGATATCTGCGCACCATTTTCCATTAACTTTGCTGCTGTTATAAGCATTCCATTACCAAATACATATGCAGCCTTATTGATTGGACCTCCCATATCAATTGCCATCATTGCACCAAGAATTAAACCAAGTACGGTGATAAAGCCTGCATTTGCAATTCCGGTAAGCATATTGCTTAAACCTGTATTAATTAATCCAATTAATGGATTAAAAATAAAACACATTAAAATACTGATAATTAAAATTCCAAGCAATGGATAGATTAAAGTTGGTTTAATTCCATCCAGTGAAGCTGGGAGTTTGGAAAATGCTTTTTTCAGGAAAAGAATAATAAAGCCTGCAAGAAAACCTGCCAAAATTCCACCTAAAAATCCGGATACGGTACTTCCTCCGTCTATTCCCTGGAATGCAAAATCAGCGACAAACTTCTGAAAACCAGTTGTTCCATCTGCCCATTGATATCCTTTTACTAATGCATTACCGCTTGAAGCTAACAAACCTCCTGTAAAACCAACAGCAAGACCCGGACGATCTGCAATCGAATATGCAATGTAACCAGCCAATACCGGAACCATCAGTCCCATGGCAAGACCACCGCAATACTTAAAGAATGCAGAGAGAGGTGTACAGGAACCAAATGCAGATCCACCCGTTGCACCATATCCTAGGATAGTATCAATCAGGAATGCCATGGCAGTCATAATACCACCACCGATAACGAACGGAAGCATGTGAGATACACCACTCATCAGATGGGTATATGTCATATGTCCGATTCCACCGGAACTCTTTTCTTCTTTTGTCTCTCTCTTTGCATCTGTTGCATGATAAACAGGTGCGTCACCACTCATCACACGATTGATCAGCTGCTCTGCCTTATTAATACCATCTGCAACTTTGCATTCAATGACTTTCTTTCCATCAAATCGATCCATTGGAACTTTTGTATCTGCTGCAACAATAATTCCGACTGCATTTGCAATTTCCTCATCTGTCACAACATTCTTGGCACCACTGGAACCTCTTGTCTCAACCTTAATGGTATATCCAAGTTCTGCTGCTTTTTTCTCAAGTGCTTCTGCTGCCATATACGTATGTGCAATACCTGTCGGACATCCTGTCACGGCAAGAATCTGTACACCCTTCGGTGTCTCAACCGGCTGCTCTTCTTTGGCATCTTTCTCGTTCTCTGCCTCATCAATCACAGCAAGGAACTCATCCACACTCTTTGCTTCCATTAGATTTTTGGTAAAATTTTCATCCATCAGCAATACGGATAACTTACTGAGCACATCCAGATGTACATTATCCTTTGTGTTTGGAGCTGCGATAAGAAACAGAATGTGAACCGGTGCTCCGTCTAACGAAGCAAATTCCACACCGCCTTTTACGACCATTGCTGCAAGTCCCGGTGCATTGACTGCATCCGACTTACAATGTGGAATAGCAATTCCTTCACCAATTCCTGTTGTTCCTTCTTCTTCTCTCGCAAAAACGCCTGCGCGATAGGTCTCAATGTTATTGATTTTTCCGCTTTTCGCCATCAAATCGACCATCTTGTTCAGGACATCTTTTTTGTCGGTTGCAGAACCATTGAGTTCAATGCTTTCTGCTGCTAATAAATCCCTGATTCTCATTAAATCTCCCTCCTAAAATAAATTTTTGTTTTTTTCAATTAAGGCTTCCACTTCAGCCTTTGTTGCCAGTTCTTCCGAAAAAGCACTTGCGCTTCCTGTGCAAATTCCATAACGAAAAGCATCTGCGTAATTATGATTCTGCAGGTAACCATATACAAAACCCGCCACCATGGAATCTCCTGCTCCAACAGAATTAACCACTTTTCCTTTTGGTGCTTCGCTGCGAAATTCCTGACCATCTTCTGTCACAAGCACAGCACCATCTCCAGCCATGGAAACAAGTACATTTCGTGCACCTTTTTCCTGAAGCTTCTTTGCATATTTTACAACATCATCTTTTTCCGTAATGGTCTCGTGGAAAATTTCTCCAAGTTCGTGATTGTTTGGCTTGATTAAAAATGGATGATAAGCCAATACATTCATCAGAAGATCCTTTGTTGCATCTACAACAATGTTCAGTTTCTTGTTTTGTAAATGCTCCATAATATCCATATACATAGACTCTGGCATTGTATCCGGAATACTTCCTGCCAATACCAGGATATCTCCATCCTGCAGACTATCTAATTTCTCGTACAATTTCTTGATATCTGCCGATGCGATTGCCGGTCCCTGTCCATTGATTTCTGTCTCTTTCTGTGCACGAAGCTTTACATTGATTCGGGATGTTCCCTCAGCTACATGAATGAAATCGGTAGAGATTCCTTTTTCTTCCAACAATCGAATAATCTCCCGGCCCGTAAATCCAGCCATAAATCCCAACGCTGTATTCTCGCATCCAAGATTTTTCAGTACCATCGAAACGTTGATTCCTTTTCCTCCCGGAAAAATAATTTCCTTACTTGTTCGATTTACAATTCCTGTCATAAAATCATTAACTGTGACAATGTAATCCAACGATGGATTAAATGTTACTGTATAAATCATTTATTTTACCTCCACAATGTTTTTATATTTTTTCAAAGCGGGCTTTTTTAACTCAGTTGTAATAATAGTAGCCTGCTCAAAATCCGCAAATTTTACACTGGACATCTGGTCAAACTTACTGGCATCTGCCAATACATAACACTTTTTACAGTTTGCCATAGATTTCTTTTTTACCATTGCCTCTTTTAACTCCGGTGTAGAAAAACCTTTGCTTACACTGATTCCGTTGGTTCCCCAGAATCCTTTGGTAAAATTGTATTTATCCAAAGTTTCCATCGCTTCCTCACCAACAATTGCCTCTGTCTGCGATTTAAATTCTCCACCAAGAATATAAACTCTACAGCCTTTCTCCGACAAAAGCTTTGCATGACTGATTGCATTCGTAACAAATACTGCCTTCGTTGTCTGAATGTATTCAATCATCCGTTCGGTTGTCGTACCTGCATCGAGATATACAAAATCTTCCGGCTTAATTAAAGCTGCCGCATATTTTGCAATATCCGCTTTCTCACCGGCATTCAATGCTTTACGACTTTTGACATTTTCATCATGTGTACTGATGGAAGGTCTCTTTGCAACCGCACCTCCATGCACCTTGGTCAGCAATCCATTATCATCCATCGTATTCAAGTCTCTTCGGACTGTAGATTCCGATGCATCAAGAGCCGCCATAAGTTCTTGCATTGTCGCACTGCCCTCGATTTCTATTATGGACAATATTTTTGAAAATCTCTCTTCCGCAAGCATATATATCACTCCTTATTCGTTCACAAACGTTCAAAGCCGTTCATCTATATTTGTATTATATCGGTCAGCTTTTTCATAGTCAATCATTTTCCGTCAAAATCATTCACAAAAAAGGTCTTATAAATTTGTGCATTCGCGACAATGTACAGACATATCATACAAAACATAAATATTTACTTTAAAAACCAGTTAAATGCAAACTCAGAAACTTGCTTTTACTATATAGAAAAAATACCAGAATCTCCTATACCTGCTTTTGTACAGAAAATCCTGATATTTTATAATCATTCAATGCTAACTACTATTTAATTTTATAATGCCTGTCATTCATAATGTCTCATAATGTCTATGGCGTAAAACTATGATTGTTAAAACTGTAACTGGTCCATTTCATCATAATTTTTCAACATATTATAGCTTTCCAGTTTATAAGATTTATTTGAAGGATAATTCAAATAAAAGGTATCTCCTATATAAAGTCCCCGGATATCATAATTATCCACATATAAATCATCACAGGCCTCATACATGTCATTTTTAATTTCAGGAACCTTTTTTTCAAATTGCTTCACAAAATGATTGTTTTTCCAGGAATAAACATAATATCTTCTTCCACTATCCTGTGCAGTTTCATCTTTTTGTGTCTGTTCCCATTGCTCAACAGTAAAGCCAATCACATTCTTTTCACTATCTACCAGTGCAGTCTTATAATCTTCCGCAGCACTGCAATAATCTCCATTTAAGTGAAGCGTATCGATAACCTTTAATTTTTCTGGATTTGATATATCAAACATTGTCAGCTTAACTCCCAGCTGCTCTCCTGTCACAGCATCCGTTTCATATCCAATTCCAAGAATCTTATCCTTTCCATATGGGTGCAGATAATCAGAAAATCCCGTAATTTTAAGTTCGCCTATTACTTTTGGTGTCTCAGGGTCTGATATATCCACTGCAAAAAGTGGATCCGTATTGTGATACGTTATAAAATATGCAATATTTCCAATATATCTGGCCGCATAAATTTCTTCGCCATCCGCAATACCTGACAACTTTCCTAAAATTTGCATCTTATCATCCAGCATATATAATCTGTTTTTGGATTGCTCATCCCATTCCGTTGTAAGAACACGAAGGATATTATTCGATTCCGAAATTGCAAAAACATCTGTTATTTCTCCTTTTACGGTCTTTGATGCCACTCCAGACATATATCCATCATTATACTGAAATTTTGTAATATTAGTATAAGCTTTTTCTTTCTTATATTCTGTAGAATACAAATAGATTGCATCTGTTCCCATATAAACATTTACACTAGCATTCATGACCATCATCTGGTCAACAATCTCTGTTGGCTTCTTTACATTGACTGAAACTGCAATAAATTCGCTGTTGGCATGATTCTGCACATAAATGCATCCAGAAGGTATTTTCTCATCATTAACGAGAGGGATGATTTTTTCTTTATCACCTTTATAGGTTGTTTCATTATACAAAATACCTTTATTGGTAAATAAATATACAAAATCTCCTACTTTTCTTGAATCTGCATACTCTCCTTCGACAACTACGCTTCCTTCTAACTTGGCATTTTTTCGATCTGCAATATTGTACGTTTGAAGAATACATTTCATTTTATCTGATGCATTTTTTTGTAACACAAGAAACAACTGATTGCCATCGACATACATTGCCCTTATATGTCCATTTTCCCCTAAATCCGGATATATTTCTCCTGATATATTCATCTTTTCGTTTCTAACATCTGTAATAACAATTTTATCTTCCTTTTGCACATATATATAACTGCCATCTGTTTTTACATAATCACTTTCGTCAACACCATCTACCTGCAGATTTGTCTGTGAATAGCTTTCCTTTTTTGTAGCACTTGCATCTTCCTTATCTTTTCCACAATAAGAAACATATATATTGTCTGTGTCCACGAGTTTGTAAACTTCTTCATAATTACTTGCAAGATGATATGTTCCAATATCATTTTTCTTTTCCAGGTAAGCATCTGCGGAATCTAACTGAGATTGGTCGGCATCATTTCTGGTATTCTTATCCGCATCCTCGCAAGATGCTACTTGATTAGATGCATTTATCTCATCACTTTGTATATTTTTCTCTGATTCATTTCCCGCTTGTCTTGTAATAACATTATAAATTCCAGCACTGCCGATTCCTATAACCAAAGCAATTGCCGCAGCGTATTCCACAATTTTTCTTACATTGAATTTTTTGTTCTTATGCTTTTCTTCATTCACTTTTTTGTATTCTGATTTCTTATAATTCATATAATTTGATTCCTCTGATAGTTTTCTTTCCTTTAATTTTTTCTTCACATTATTCGGATCAAGTGAAGTAGGAATTTGTATATCGTCTGCAGCTTTTTCTATCTCTTTTAAAATATCATCCATTTTCTCTCAGTCCTTTCAATTTATTTTCCAACTTTTTCATTGCTCTGCTTTCTTTTGAACGTACCGTATTATCATTCAACTCCATAAATTGAGCTATCTCTCTTGTCTTATATCCGAAGAATAAATGCAATCCTATGATCATGCGTTCTTCTGATGATAACTCCATGAACGCTTTCCGTACCTCATAGTGTTCTTCCTTAGAATGATCCCACATATCAATATCCTCATATAATATGTCTTCACGATAATATTCCCTCATTTTTCGTTTGCATTTATTTGCTACAATCTGGTACATCCAATTTGAAAATGCTTCTTCTCTTTTTAATTTTCTTATTCCTGTAAAAGCATCCGTCACAGCCTCACTTACAACATCTTCCGCATCTTGTTGATTTTTCAATATATAAAATGCAAAACGATATAATTTTTTATATACGGTTGTGTATAACTCTCCAAACGCTTCTACATCTCCTTTTTTTGCCTTTTTAATTAATAAGTGCTCATTCATATTAAACTCTATAACATTTTCTCCTTTCTGATGACGTCTTCATATTATAAGTGTCATGTATTTTATATTTTGTTGCAATAATTCACATTTTTGTATGGTTTTGCAAATGTGCGTGGTATGGTTCTGAATAGTTATAAATACAATAAAAAAAGACCAGTTAAATTCACTGGTCTCATTCATAAAGGTGACTGACGGATTTGAACCGACGATCAGGGAGTTGCAGTCCCACGCCTTACCACTTGGCTAAGTCACCAAAACTCCCCGAGTAGGGCTCGAACCTACAACAACTCGGTTAACAGCCGAGTGCTCTACCATTGAGCTATCGAGGATTATTAAAAAGTATACTTATTATACTTTCAAAACTTCATACAGATTATTAGACTTTCTAAATTCTTTAATGCCAACATACTCGCTTGTATGCTTTCGCTTGATTAAGCCCTCGACCGATTAGTAACAGTCAGCTCCATGTGTTGCCACACTTCCACCTCTGCCCTATCTACCTCGTCGTCTTCAAGGGGGTTTACTTCTTTCGAATGGGATATCTCATCTTGAGGGGGGCTTCACGCTTAGATGCCTTCAGCGTTTATCCCTTCCAGACTTGGCTAC
>OATU01000273.1_pt1 | contig 51229 bp, 37 predicted proteins | sample 1516711 | NCBI WGS metagenome assembly OATU01 (sample SAMEA2579971, study PRJEB22360) | human gut metagenome | biome: human gut; feature: human-associated habitat; material: faeces | place: Denmark | collected 2008/2010 | reverse complement strand
ATATACTGGAAGAAGGATTAAGACAAATAGCATAAAAATAACAATATAGGGCAGGAACTGCCCGAATTAACGCCTGTGGAGATAGTAGATTACGAGGTCTGCGAAGCAGGAAGCCCATTGGCTTTAGACAATGGGTAGTTCACCAGATTACAGATAAGGTTACAATTACAAGTATTTTGTTAATGTATCAGAAATATCGTGAGATGGATATTCGGCAGTTTGTCTATGGGCTGGATGAAATGAGAGCATGCCATCAGAAGCGTCAGGTGGCAAGACTGCAGGAATATCGGAAACGAATTTCCCTCAGCCAGAAAGAACTGGCGGAAAAGGCAGATGTGCCGTTGCGGACAATTCAACAATATGAACAGAAGCAGAAAAACATCAATCATGCGCGTGCGGATTATGTGATCCGTCTGGCAAAAGCATTGTATTGCAGTCCGGAAGATTTGCTGGAATTAGAGACCTTGCAATAAGCTTTGGAAAATATAAAGCCATGGTAACCAACTCCTTCTTAAAAGGGTGATTATCATGACTTATTCCTATTATGCTTCCACAAGCATAGTTTTTACAGCTTCTTCATATTCTTCTTCGGAATAGTCCTGAAGAATTTTTTCTTTTGACACATCATATTTAATCATATTTTGAATTGCACGAACTCGTTCAGTTTTTTGCCCTTCCTCGCGTAATCGTTCAGATTCAAGTTGTAAAATTTTACCGCCCATAAGATCACCCAACCTCTCTCTAATTTTTTCATTATTTTTTGGAATGATATAATCTGCAATCTTTTCGATAAGTATAATGATATCGATGTAAAGAGCTGATTTCTTATCATCCGTACATTGCTCTAACGCATCACTGATTTTTTGATAGTCTGTTAATAATTGCTCCAGCTTTTTTGTGTTACTGCCCGAATTTTTCAGGTAACTTTCATACCGTAGAATGTGATATGGAAGAAGTATTAACAGTTGTTTTTCGAATATCGAATCCACAGTATAGTTTTGTGCCCGCAGGATTGGCACACGATAGAGTATCTGTTGACTGTCTGCAAATTTTACGATTGCTTCGTGGTAATCAGGAAGACTATGCTCCCGGTGATTTCGAATATACAGAACACATGATTGCGGAAATTCGATTTCAAAAGTTTCATTGTTTTTCTGTGCAAGTTCCAGTGCTATGGAAAAATCGTATTCAAACATCCGGATTACCATTCGTCCGTCGAGTGAGGACTGACACTCAAGATGGTAGGTGTGATCTTCAATCTGCAGAATGGAATCGGTGATGATCTTTCCAAACTTTTCGTAGTGTTCATTCCGTAACTGCTGAAAGTGGATATCTTCCGGATAATTCGTCTGAAACACTTCATTGATCAGCGGAATGAGAAGGTATGGCATTTTCTGGGCGATGGTTCGAAAGACATCGTCGAAAATAGTGCCATGGACTTCCTTATTTGCTTCTGTAGTTACATCTTTGGTTTTCCCCATGTAATATGTTACCTTTCCTTAAGTATATATCAAAAAGAGCTGATTTAACAGTCTTTTGTGACCTGAAAATAATTTAAAAGTAAGTTATTAAATTTTAAAAATTGATTGGTAATGTGGGCGATATACCCAGGCATATGAAACATTTTGAACATGTAATCATAGAACTACATAAATAAATGCTATGGGCGCATTATAGCATTTATGTTGCGTTATGTCGAGACATTTTTGAAATATATGGGATTTTTATTACATAAAGAAGTGGCACTATATTAGTCGTTGAATTATGTTCCTCATAGGTGTAGTATTATTTATGGAACTTTAGTACTAGTACAGCATTTATAAATGGTGCATTGGTACGCAGATACAGAAAAGGAGTTACAGATGAAAAAATGTTTGACTTGTGGAATGGAAAATTCCGATGACAGTTTATTCTGTGCAGGCTGCGGAACCCGGCTGCCAGCTGCGCCAGAACCGGAAGCAGCACAGGAGCAGAACGTAGCTGCACCAGAACCGGAAGCAACGCAGAAACAGAACGTAGTTGCCCAGGAACCGGCACAGAGTGAGACCAATCCAACAGAGAATGTCACAAACAATGCTGCAAATAATGTGGTAAATGATCCGGGCAATTATGCAGGCTACAATGTGCCGAATAATATGCCAAATAATACGCAAAACAACATGGTTAACAACACACCAGTCCCGGCAAAGAAAAAGGGACTCAATAAGAAAATCTTTATCCCAATCGCTGCGGTCCTTGCAGTAGTCCTTATCGTAGGTGTCGTTGGTGTGGTCCGTATCAACGGTTTTAAGAATTATGTTGCGGCTTTTGAGAAGGAATGTGCTGCATATATGTCACTCGGAAAATACGAGAGTGAATATGAGCAGGACATGGACGATGCCAAAAGCATTATTTCCGGCTTTAAATTTTGGAAGACTGGAAGTCAGAGAGAAAAAATGCAGCAGCTGAGCGATGAAATTTCTGCATTGAATGCAAAAGTTGCAAAGTATCAGAAGGCATACGAAGAAGCAACAGCTAAGATGGAGAAAGACAGCAAGTATTTTCTTGGTGATTATGAAGATAAGTACAATGAGGCAAAGGCGGACTGCGAGAGTGCTTTGAAGGATTTCGATGAACATGAGAGCCGGAAAGAGACAGAGGCTTTTAGCAAGCTCGTGGATGAGATTATTGACTACAATAAGACAGAGGGAGACAACATGCTGTCTTATGTTGAAGACGGTGCGGATGATGTCTATTCCTGTGAGGAATTTCTGCTTGGACAGAGTGCCGAGAAAGTGAGGAGTGCTTACAATGCAGGAAACTTCAAAGAGGAGAAGCAGGAGTATGATAACTACCAGAGTCTGGACTATAAATTTACAACCCCTGGAAATATTTTAAATTATGATCAGGTGGATGTGTCACAGGACAAGCAGATCAATCTGTATGTGAACAGTGACAACAAAGATGAGAGCTGGAACAAGGATTCATTTGTGATCTATGAGAAAAAAGATGATTCGGATGAATGGGTTAAATGTTCAATTTCGGATGTAAAGCAGATCGAAGGAAATATGTCCATTGATCTTGTAGCAGATATCAGTGACAGTATGAGCTGGCAGTTTGGTTCTATGCAGGATTGTCTGAACCAGTTCACAGAGGCAACGGAGGATGATACGAATCTGGGATTATCTACAATCTCATCCATATATTCTAGAGAACTGACTTTTACAACGGATAAGAATTCGGTGGAGACGGCAATCAACAACCTAGAGTGTGAAGGACTTACTTCTTTATATCAGTCTCTGTATTCGTCTGTTTTGTATACGGCGACAGCGACCGGTTCCCGTTGTGTTGTGGCTTTTACGGATGGTATGAACGTACCATATGGTTCCGGCTATGATTATGATGAAGATGATGTTATTAACATTGCAAATACGTATCAGATTCCGGTGTATATCATTGGAATCGGTGATGATGTAGAAGATGGTGTGCTGCGCAATATCGCAGAATCCACTGGCGGATTTTATCACAATATTTATGATGTTTCCGAACTGTATGATATTTATGAGCAGATTTATGAACAGCAGAAAAGTATTTATCAGATCAATTACAGCAGTGAATTGAAAAACAAAGATAACCGTCAGGTCTATGTATATGGCGAGAGCAATGACGGTGCGGATGTGATCCGTTTCCAGAGCGCAATCGATGCAGAAGTGTTAGCAGATGCATATGGAGATGGCAGTGAATTCAGTGCCTCTGATCTGGCTGCTTTTTATACCAAGAAGAAATATCTGTCCCAGTATGAATTGGAAAATATTACAAGCGTGCAGGATGTTCAGACCATTATCAATATTTATTATGCAAAGAATGATTACAAGTTCGGAAATGAAGAGGTTCTTGCACAAATGAAAAAGCTGGGTGTCATTACGAAAAACGGAACCAAGGATATGAACGGCGCGGTAAAGAAAATGAAGAAGAATGCTACTTTATATAAGAACCTTATGGCATTGCACAATTACCGTTATGAGCTGTTTTATAACATTGGATACGATGCATATTATAACAGTGGATGCACGGATTATTCGGATTTTAAAGCGGAAGTAAACCAGCAGGTGGGTGAAAGCGCGGATTCCACACGATACAAAGATATTATGAAAAAGATTTATAAGAGATTGCAGAACGAATACTAATTGCGTTTTTAAATGCGTACTTTTCAATAAGCTATGGATAGAGTATACTATTCATAGCTTATTATTTATTGGAGAAAACGCAGATGGGAATTTATGTAAATCCTGGAAATGAAGAATTTAAAAGAGCGGTAAATTCAAAAATATATGTAGACAAGACAATGCTTCTTGCTTTCACAAACCAGAATTTAAAATCGGAGCATCAGAACATCTGCGTCAGCCGTCCCCGCCGTTTCGGAAAATCCATGGCGGCAAATATGCTGGTGGCATATTATGGAAAAGGGGATGATTCCTATGAATTGTTTAAACCCTTTAAAATTGCAAAAGATCCTGATTTTAAAAAGCATCTGAATCAATACAATGCGATTCATCTGAATATGCAGCAGTTTCTTGGGCGGACAGAATCCGTGGAGGAAATGATGGAACTGATTTCCAGAAAAGTGGTACGGGAGCTGAAAAGGGAGTTTCCACAGGTCACATATTATGAGGAAGATCTGGTATCGGTTCTGGAAGAAATCTATTCCCAGACGCGGAGCTATTTTGTTTTCGTGATTGATGAATGGGATTGTATTTTTCGGGTGAACCCGATGGATGCGCAGGCGCAGAAAAAGTATCTCAACTTTCTCAGGGATTTGCTAAAAAATCAGCCTTACTGTGTGCTTGCCTACATGACCGGCATCCTCCAAATTAAAAAATACGGCGAACATTCCGCCCTGAACATGTTCGACGAATACTCCATGACCAACCAGCGCGAACTGGCAGAGTTTACCGGTTTCACAGAATCTGAAGTGCAGGAACTCTGCCGGCAGTACGATATGCCATACGACAAGACGAAACAGTGGTATGATGGCTATGATTTAAAGGGTGTGCAGATTTACAATCCACGTTCTGTTGTCATGTTAATGCTTGGTCATGACTATGACAGCTACTGGACAAAAACAGAGACGTATGAGGCATTAAAGAAATACATCCAAATGAACCAGTATGGGTTAAAAGAACTGACCACCCGATTGGTTGCGGGGGAACACATCCCGGTAAATCCGGATAAATTCCAAAATGACATGACAACGTTTGCCAGTGCGGACGATGTACTCACGTTGTTGGTTCATCTGGGCTATCTGACATATGATTTTTACGCACAGACTGTCTGTATCCCAAATCAGGAAGTGCAGAAAGAGTTTATTAACTGTATCGAGGACGGAGGCTGGGAACCGGTGATGGCGGCCATTCGACAGTCAGAGGATTTGATGGAAGCTACACTTCGTGGTGATGAAGAATATGTTGCACAACAAATTCAGCGGGTGCATGAAGATAATATTTCCATTCTGAAATATAACGACGAAAATTTCCTGGCATGTGTACTGTCACTGGCATACTATGCGGCAAAGAAAACGCATGAGATTTACCGGGAAGTAGCAGGCGGAAAAGGGTTTGCGGATCTGGTGTTTGTTCCGAGAAAGCATGTGGAAAATCCGGCTATGATTGTGGAGTTAAAATGGGATCAGTCTGCACAGACAGCACTTGATCAGATCTGGGAGAAAAAGTATGACAAGGCATTAAAGGACTATCACGGAAGGTTGCTTCTGGTCGGAATTAATTACAGGAAAGCCGAAAAAACTTATACCTGCAGGATAGAAACGGAGACGATAGACAAATGAACCAGTATATATTTACCCCAACCGGATTTTACCCGGACACACAGGAAAAAGAAACTTTGGAGAAGCGCTACGAAACCTTATATCACATGGGATTTTCCAGGCGGTCAAAAGAAATGTCTTCATCGGAGTTGTTTTTATATGAACTGTCAGAGGCATTTTTCCAGTGTCTTACAGAAATGCCGGAACTGGAACTGACAAGAGAAGCAACGCATGTGGTGCCGGATGAGGAACATCTTGAGCATCTGCTTTCGTCAGTTCCTTATGCGATCGGGGCAGAATATATTGACCGTAAGTGGATTGCCGGAGTATTTTTGCAGCTGGAGCAGATTTTTCAGAGGGAAATTTCAGGCTATAAAGGCAGTGTGGAATTGTATCTCACAGAGCAGAACCAGAAGCTGCATGTACCGGAGAGGATCTTTCTGCATCTGGTAGAAAATAAAGATGGCGAAGATCCGTTTGTTTTTATGGCAACCTATGCTTCGCTCGGAGAGGACCATGCCGTGCATCATATGCCGCTGAAATACGCACTGACCGAATATCAGGATGACAGAGATAAGCTGCTGGCATTGTTGTCCTGCCTGAACCGTGCGGCAGAGGTGTCGGATCTGATTGCAGAACTGGTAGAAAGCGGGGAGATGTTCCATGTTCTGCGTTTTACAGGGAAAGAGGCATATCAGTTTCTGCGTGATGTGGAAAAAATCGAACAGACCGGGATTCTCTGTCGGATTCCGAACTGGTGGAGAAAGCGTGCAATGGAGTGTTCGGTAGAAATCCGGCTGGGCGAAAAGAAACCTGCCATGGTAGGATTTGATTCGTTGATTTCGATGCAGCCACAGCTGTGTGTGGACGGAGAGGCACTTACGAAAAAAGATGTGGAACTTCTGCTGGCGCAGACAGAGGGGCTGGCATTTCTAAAAGGTAAGTGGGTAGAGGTAAATCATAAAAAACTGCGGGAACTTCTGAAACGCATGGATGGCATGGACACCAGCATCACACTGAGGGAAGCTTTGCAGATGGAAATCGGAAATGGAAAAAAGATTTCCGCAGATGTAGGTGCGCTTGTGACCAACGGGGCATGGCTTTCCAAAATGTTGCGCAATTTGCGAAAACCATCCGGTATCCGTTCGGCAGCAGTGCCGAAAACCGTTCATGCAACGCTTCGTCCATATCAGAAGGATGGGTATACGTGGCTGAATTATATGCAGAAACTGGGATTTGGTGCATGCCTGGCAGACGATATGGGACTTGGAAAAACACTTCAGGTTCTATGCTATCTCGAAAAAATGAGAAAATCAGACAAAGGTGCAAAAACGCTTCTGGTCGTTCCGGCATCCCTGATCGGAAACTGGCAGAAGGAGGCAGCAAAGTTTGTCCCCGATATGACGATTCAGGTTATTCACGGAAAGACATCTGCGCAGCTTGCACAGGAATTTGATGCAGGGGCTGCATTCCTTACGATAACGACATATGGCATGGTTTCCCGCATCAAGGCATTTCAGGAAACGATGTGGGACTGCGTGATTCTCGACGAGGCACAGGCAATCAAAAATCCGGGCACGAAACAGACACGCGAAATCAAAAAACTGCAGGCACAGATGCGGATTGCCATGACCGGCACGCCGATTGAAAATGACCTGACCAATTTATGGTCGTTGTTTGATTTTATAGATCATGGTCTGCTTGGGACATCCAAAGAGTTCCATGAGTTTACGAAAGGACTGGAAGAAAATCCACAGGGATATGCAAAGTTAAAGTCCATGATTACCCCGTTTATGCTCCGTCGTGTCAAGACGGACAAGACCGTTATTGCAGATCTTCCGGAAAAGGTGGAAATGACGGATTTTGCACAGCTGACCAGAAAACAGACCATTTTGTACCGCAAGGTGGTTTCGGATATGGAGCAGAAAGTCCGGCAGATGGAGGCAGAACACAGCATTTCCCAGTTTGCCAAAAAAGGGATTGTGCTTACGGCAATCATGAAGTTAAAACAGATCTGCAACCATCCGGATCAGTATCTGGGACAGGATGTCTATACACCATCAGAGAGCGGAAAATTTCAGCTTTTGAAAGAAATCTGTGAGACAATCTATGAAAAGCGTGAGCGCGTGCTGGTTTTTACGCAGTTTAAGGAGATTGCGGACGATCTGGCAGCGTATCTGGAGACCGTTTTTCATGCTAAGGGCTATGTGCTGCACGGAGGAACACCGGTGGCGAAGCGGACGGAAATTGTGGATGCATTTCAGGGAGAAGCCTATGTACCGTTTATTGTACTGTCTGTCAAAGCGGCGGGAACGGGACTGAACCTGACGAAAGCCAATCATGTCATTCATTTTGACCGCTGGTGGAATCCGGCAGTAGAAAATCAGGCAACGGACCGGGCATTCCGGATCGGGCAGAAAAAAGATGTGATCGTACATAAATTTGTCTCTCAGGGAACGATTGAGGAGAAAATAGATGCGATGCTGGAATCCAAAAAGGAACTGGCGGAAAATGTGATCGGAAGCGGTTCCGAAAAGTGGATTACGGAGTTAAGTAACGAAGAATTGTTCTCATTATTGAGATTGGAGTAAACAGTATGCGAAGATATTGGGAAATTGATCAGACATTTGCCCAGCCGAGTGAATCTCTGTTAAAGAAAAATTTAAAAGAGAGTGTAAAAAAGCAAAAGGGAAAGGGGAATAAGCTGGAGCCGGTTGTTATTTCCGGCAGGACAATTGCAAAAAGCTGGTGGGGCAAAGCCTGGTGTGACAATCTGGAGCGCTATGCAGATTTTGCGAGCCGGCTGGAGCGCGGGAAGCGCTATGTGCGGACCGGGACAGTAATCGACTTGAAAATCCAGAAAGGAAAAATCATTGCAAGAGTGCAGGGAACCAGAAAAACTCCCTACCGTGTGGAAATCCGTATCAGCCCGCTCACAGAGAAAAAGTGTGAAGCGATTCTTGAACGGTGCGGTAAGATTGAGACTCTGGAACGATTACTGTCCGGTGATTTTCCGGATGAAATGAAAGAACTGTTTCAGGGAGAGGATGGTCTTTTTCCACAGCCAAGCGAGATTAGTTTTCAATGTAGCTGTCCGGACTGGGCATTGATGTGCAAACATGTGGCAGCAGCACTATATGGTGTGGGGGCACGGCTTGACACAAATCCGGCATTGTTTTTTGAATTGCGTGGAATCGAGATCGGGCGGTTTGTGGATGTGGCACTTGCCAATCGTGTGGAACGAATGCTTGAGAACGCACAGAAACCAAGTGCAAGAATTATGGAGGATGAAGAGGCGGCACAGAAACTGTTTGGTGTATTTGGGAGGGCATAACAATGGGAATGCTTTGATTAAGATGAAAATCATTTCAATAACAGGACCGATGGAAAATTTTTCAAAGGCCCTGTTTTTTTTGAAACTTTTTCTGAACGCTCCTGCGTCTAATAAATAGAAAGGAGAAATGGCAGCATGACAGGAAACAAAATAAGTAAAGCCATCGAACAGGAAATTTTATCATCCTACGAGAAACTTTACCGACTTGCCTTTTCTTATATGAAAAATGAGCAGGATGCCATGGATGTTGTACAGGAAAGCGTGTACAAGGCCATGAAGAATGCGAGGCAGGTCAAAGATGAAAAGTACATAAAGACATGGCTGTGGCGTATAACAATCAACACAGCGGTGGATGCCACAAGAAAGCAGTCGAAATTCGTGAGTGATGAACAGGTAGCCGAGGAAGGCCGGGAAGATCACTATGAGGACATGGATGTTTTGAATGCTTTGGAAACACTCGATGAAAGAGAAAGAAAAGTGATTATCCTGAAGTATTTTGAAGAGTGGACCATCGGAGATATCGCAGCAATGCTGAAAGAAAATCCGAACACCGTGAAATCAATACTATACCGCAGTTTAAAAAAATTGAAAGTGAAAGTAGAGGAGCAGATCGCATGAGCAAATTAGATGAAATGAAAAAAAATTACCAGAATATAGAAATTCCGGAAGAATTAAAGGAAAGAGTGGAAAAAGGCATAAGTGAAGGAAAGCAGGCGAGTAAGCACCGTATTCTTCCATTTGCAAAAGGAATCGGCATTGTAGCTGCCGCATGTGCCGCACTTGTTGTTACCGTGAATGTGAATCCTACGGTCGCACAGGCTATGGAGGGCGTTCCGGTACTTGGCTCGATCGTAAAAGTGGTGGATTTTACGACTTATTCTGACAAGCAGGAAAATAAGCAGATGGAAGCAAATGTGAAGGTGCCGGAGGTAGAAGTTGTCGGAAAGGACGGAAAAGTTCTGACGAAAGAATCCAAGGAACTGAATGCGGAGGTTTCCGGATATCTGAATGATATTATCAAACAGTACCAGAGGGATGTTGCAGCGGTAGCTGATGGAAGCCAGGGACATGAAGCAGTAACTTCGGATTATCGTATTGTGACAGACAATGACAAACTGTTCAGCCTGCGTGTTGATACGGAGATTGCCATGGGCGGTTCCAACAGCTTTACGAAGATTTATAATATTGACAAAGAAACAGGAAAGCTGATTACATTGAAGAATCTGTTTGCAGATGGAAGCAATTACAAGACCTGTATTTCCGACAATATCAAAAAACAGATGCGTGAGCAGATGAAAAAAAATGACAATCTTAATTATTTCCTTGATGATGGGGAAAAGGAGTGGGATTTTGAAAAGATTGCGGATGATGCCAATTTCTATATCAATGATAAGGGCGAGCTGACCTTTGTTTTTGACAAATATGAAGTGGCCCCTGGATATATGGGAATTGTCGAGTTTTCTGTTCCGACAGATGCACTGTCTGATATTGTAAAAGATGGATATTTGCAGTAAGTCTGTTGAAAAAACAAAAAATAATATTAAACATGCATAAATTTTTTGAAAACTCGTTGCGTTTTTTGTAACTTATGATATAATAAGTACATGGTACATCCAATAGGAGTACTAAATACACAGCAAAGGGGTTGGGCATCATGAGAATCACAATTACCGGAAGAAATATTGAATTGACAGAGGGACTTAAGGCAGCCGTGGAGGAGAAACTTTCTAAGCTGGAGAAGTATTTTACCCCAGACACAGATGTCTTTGTTACATTGAGCGTGGAGAAGGAGCGCCAGAAAATTGAGGTAACAATTCCAATCAAGGGCCATATAATTCGTTCTGAGCAGGTAAGCAACGATATGTATGTATCCATTGATTTAGTAGAAGAAGTAATCGAGCGTCAGCTGAGAAAATATCGTACAAAGCTGGCTTCTAAGAAAATGAATGTAGCGGATAGCTTTACACCGGATTTCATCGATGCAGATGATGAGGACGATGAAGAAGTTAAGATTGTTCGTACCAAGAGATTTGGTATGAAACCAATGTATCCGGAAGATGCATGTGTACAGATGGAACTTACCGGACATGATTTCTTCGTATTCCGCAATGCAGAGACCGACGAAGTCAATGTTGTATATAAGAGAAAAGGAAATACATTTGGTTTGATTGAGCCTGAGTGCTAGTACTTAATTGAATGACGTTAATCCCGCAGATTCCGAGGAGTCTGCGGGATTTTTGCTGTAATGAAATATTGATAAAAAACGTGAAAATCACAAAAATAGACAAAACCGTGACGATTTTCCTATTGACTATTTTAAAGGTTATGATATTCTGATAGCGGATACTGTATAAAAGAGGGGGATACACAGTTTCTGAGCATAAATTGGAGATGGGTTTAGGAAATACTTTATGGGAAAAATGCAAGCAAAAGATAAGGTTCACATTTATCTTCGGGAAATTCTGATGGGTGAGGCTTTTTTACATGAGATAGAAAAGTGGCTTATTGAAGTAGAAGATGAACGGATGAGATTATTGGGGAGATTACTCTTTGAGATTGAAATATCAGAAGAGGAATTTCATGATACGCTGTATGAGTATGGAAGCTTGTTGACGGAAAAAAATTATCTTGGAAGAAAGCTTTTTGAAGAACTTGTTTTATTTATGTCTAAGACAGCAGAATTGAAAAGTGAATATTGAAAATGAATGGCCACAAGTCAAAATGTTACTAATAAACAGACGAATGTTATTGTGACCATCCTGATTTATGCGAGGGAACCGGCGGACTGCCGGTTCCTTTTTTCTGTATAGGAAATTGTTTTGGAATTCCCTGTACAGTAAAAGCAAGCGCACACTTTATGCATAGTGCTGTCAATATGCAAAAAAGTGTGCAAAAAATCAGAACCCCTTGTTTTCTGATGTGAGATGTTTATAATTACTAAGAGATGATACAGTACCTGCATCATTTTATTTTAAGCAGAGGAGATCAGAAACTATGGATATCGTAGTATTAGCCGGAGGATTGAGCACAGAGCGTGACGTATCCTTCAAAACAGGAAGTATGGTAGCAGCAGCACTCAAGGAAAATGGACACCGTGTCATTTTGCTGGATGTGTTTATGGGATATAGCGATAAGGAAGAGAATCTGGATGGCATTTTTGACCGTGCAGATGCAATCAGTGTAAAAGTAGACAACATTCCGGAGGTAGCACCGGATCTGGCAGCCGTAAAAGCTTCAAGAAAAGACCAGTCTCCTTGTTTCTTCGGACCAAATGTCATTCGTATGTGCCAGATGGCAGACATTGTGTTTATGGCTTTGCACGGAGAGAACGGAGAGAACGGAAAGCTTCAGGCAGCATTTGATCTGTTTGGAATCAAATATACAGGAAGCGATTATCTGAGCAGCGCTATTGCCATGAACAAAGATATGGCAAAGCAGCTGTTTGCATATGGTGATATTCCGGCACCGAAGGGAATTGGAATGACAAAGGAAACAAGAGAAGACGATGTGACCAAGCTTGGACTGACACTTCCGTGTGTTGTAAAGCCATGTTGTGGAGGATCCAGTATCGGTGTCACAATCGTAAGAGATGCTGCAGAGTTTAAGGCGGCTTTGGATGAGGCATTCAAGTGGGAAGATCATCTGATTATTGAAGAGTATGTAAAGGGACGTGAATTTTCTGTCGGTGTGCTTGAAGGCAAAGCACTGCCGGTAATCGAGATCGCACCGATCCAGGGATTCTATGACTACAAGAACAAGTACAAAGCAGGAAGTGCAGTTGAGACTTGTCCGGCAGATTTACCGGAAGAAATTTCTGCCAAAATGCGCAGATACGCAGAGCGCGTTGCAGAAGTCATCGGATTGGATACATACTCACGTTCGGACTTTTTGCTGGATGAGAACAATCAGATTTACTGTCTGGAGGCAAACACACTTCCTGGCATGACACCGACAAGTTTATTGCCACAGGAAGCAGCTGTCATCGGCATCAACTTTAATGAGCTGTGTGAGAAACTGATCGAGATTTCACTTCGTAAATATGAGGGATAATGATGTTTGGATGTTATACAAGAAATAAAGTAGACAACGAAATGCCAAATCTTACATTGGAGAATATTGCAAATGCATGCGAAGGAACTTATGTAGGAGATCCGTCAAAAAAACAGAAAATCATTACCGGTGCTGTGACAGACAGCCGTAAGGTAGAGGAAGGTTTTCTGTTTATTCCAATCAAAGGAGAGCGCGTGGATGGACACGATTTCATTCCGTCTGTATTTGAAAAAGGCGCGCTGGCTGTGCTTTCCGAGCATGAACTGGAAAATCCGGCAGGACCATATATTCTCGTGGAATCTTCCACAGAAGCAATGAAAAAGATTGCTGCTTTTTACCGTGAGGGACTGGACATTAAAGTTGTTGGCATTACCGGAAGTGTTGGAAAAACAAGTACAAAGGAAATGATTGCTTCGGTTCTTTCACAGAAATATGAAGTGCTTAAGACGGCAGGCAATTTCAATAATGAAATCGGTCTTCCGCTTACAATCTTCCAGATTAAGAAAAAGCATCAGGTGGCAGTTCTCGAAATGGGAATTTCCGATTTTGGCGAGATGCACCGTCTCGCAGCAATGGCACAGCCGGATGTCTGTGTGATCACAAATATCGGACTATGTCATCTGGAAAATCTTGGAACAAGAGACGGAATCCTGCAGGCAAAGACCGAAGTCTTCGAGCATATGCAGCCGGATGGAACCGTTATTTTAAACGGAGACGATGATAAACTCTGCACGAAAAAAGTAGTAAATGGCAAACCGACAATCTTTTATGGATTAGAGCAGGCGGCTGCAATTTCTGCAACGGGTGAACCGATGGCAGAGAAAAGTATTTATGCGACCGATGTAAAGAATCTCGGGTTAGAGGGCATGCAGGCAAAGATTCATACCCCACAGGGCGATTTTGATGCGCATATTCCGATTCCGGGTGAGCATAATGTATATAATGCATTGGCAGGAACTGCAGTCGGACTGCAGCTTGGACTGACAATCAGGGAGATCGCTGCAGGTATCGCAGCAGCGCAGACCATTGCAGGAAGAACCAACCTGCTGCATGTTAACGGAATGCTGGTTATTGATGACTGTTACAATGCCAATCCGGTATCCATGAAAGCTTCCATCGATGTACTATCACATACATCCGGCAGAAAAATCGCTGTCCTCGGTGATATGGGAGAGCTTGGAAGTGATGAGAAGGAGCTGCATTATGGTGTAGGAAGAGCCGTGGCAGAGTCCGGTATCGATGTGCTTTTTGCAGCAGGAGAACTTGCAGAGCAGTATGCATTGGGTGCAAAATTAAATGAAAAATGCGAGGTTCATTATTTTAAGACGAGAGAGGAAATGATGCCGGAATTGCAGGCATACGTTCGGGAAGGTGATGCAATTCTGGTAAAAGCATCTCATTTCATGGAATTCCCGAAAGTTGTTTCGGCATTGACAGAGTAGGAAACTCTCCGTTAAAATAAAAGGCAAGAGTATCATAGAAAGAAGAGGTAAAAACGATGGCAAACCCAGTTGTTACATTTACAATGGCGGATGGAAGCGTAATGAAAGCAGAGCTTTATCCGGAAGTTGCACCAAATACAGTCAATAATTTTATCAGCCTTGTGAAAAAAGGCTTTTACGATGGACTGATTTTTCACCGTGTAATCAAAGGTTTTATGATTCAGGGTGGAGATCCGGAAGGCACCGGTATGGGTGGTCCTGGTTATGGTATCAAAGGCGAGTTCGCACAGAATGGCGTGAAGAATGATTTGAAGCATACGGCAGGCGTTCTCTCCATGGCACGTTCGATGATGCCAAATTCCGCAGGCAGCCAGTTCTTTATCATGCACAAGGATGCACCACATCTTGATGGTGGCTATGCTGCCTTTGGAAAGATTATTGAAGGACAGGATGTTGTGGATGCAATTGCGGAGACAGCAACCGATTATAGCGATCGTCCATTAGAGGATCAGGTAATGAAGACCGTTGTTGTGGAGACTTTTGGTGAGGAGTATCCGGAACCGGAGACAATGTAAGAAAAGAGAAGGCAGATTTCATAGGTTTCTATGGAATCTGTTTTTTTCTGATCATGTCAGATTTTCATAGAAAATCTGATGTTTAAATATCGAGGAAATGAACAATGAAATGGCTTGGTGGACCGACACTTACAACAATTTTATATATTGAGGGCGAATGGAACCCGGTTTTGCTTCCGGATGAAATGGATGGAGCTTTTTTCTATGATGGATACAAGGACATGCAGCAGATGGAAACGTCATTTGCAAGCGGAGAGATACAAAAAGCAAATTGCCTGCTGATTGCAGCAGTCGATGAAACGCTGGCATGGGGCATGGAGAGAAATATTGCGGCGGCTGCCTATGCAAACCCGCTTTTTCCGGGACAGACATTCTCCGGCTGTACGATGGTCATTGAGGGATTTGAGGAAGTGGATGCGGACTTTCTGGTGCGTATTTTTGAACGGTTTCACCATATTCCATGGACGATTGCGGTGACGAAACGGTGCGTAGTCCGGGAGTTTTGTATGGAAGATCTGGATGCACTGATCTCTTTGTATGATCAGCCGGGCGTGACCTATCAGCTGGATGCAAAGGGACAGCGGCAGCCGGGATATATCGAGCCACTGTTTGCAAGAGAGGAAGAGGAGGTGTATCAGCAGGCATACATCACACATATGTATGGATACTATGGATATGGGATGTGGCTTGTGTTCGATCGTGCGACGGGAACATTAATCGGCAGGGCCGGATTGGAACACCGGGATTTTGACGGGCAGACGGAACTTGAGATGGGATATGTGATCGCTCCGGCATGGCAGGGGCAGGGCATTGCTACAGAAGTCTGTGGTGCAATTATAAAATTTGCAAGGGAAGAACTGGATTTCCCAAGGCTGAATGCACTGACAGATGCAAAAAATGCGGCATCGATTGCGCTGCTGGAGAAATTGGGATTTGCTTATACAGAAGATTCCGATGTGGCAGGCAGCCGGATGCGACGTTATGTATACAACTTTTAGCACAAAAAACCATACAGATATTCTTGCAATAGTACCAAAAATAAAATATAATTATCTATTATATTTAGGGTGAATAAGATTAAGTAAGTGGGTGAACAGATGGCAGACATTTCTACAGAAGAATTGGAACGAATTGAGCAGGAGTTTCATTCGGATACCGGAAGCATTAAAACAATTAAAGAATTTGTAAAACCAGAGGATTTGTACGCAGAACTGATCGCAGGAATTCGCAAGTATCATCCTTCTGCAGACATCAGCCTGATTGAAAAAGCATACAAGGTTGCATATGCAGCACATGATGGACAAGTGCGTAAATCGGGAGAAGCTTATATTATACATCCGTTGTGTGTTGCAATCATTCTTGCAGAACTTGAGTTGGATAAGGAGACGATTGCCGCAGGATTATTGCACGATGTTCTCGAAGATACCGTTATGACGGAGAATGAGATGCGGGCAGAGTTCGGTGATGAAGTCCTTCTTCTTGTGGATGGTGTGACAAAGCTGCAGCATCTGCATTTGACAGACAGTACAAAGAATCCGAAAGAAAAGAATGCGGATCGTCTGGAGATGCAGGCGGAAAATCTGCGTAAGATGTTTCTTGCGATGGCAAAGGATATCCGTGTTATTTTGATCAAACTGGCGGACCGTCTGCACAATATGCGTACGCTGAAGTATCAGTCGCGTGAGGCACAGCTTCGTATTGCGAGGGAAACGCAGGAAATTTATTGTCCGATTGCCCAGAGACTTGGTATCAGTAAGATTAAAATCGAACTGGAAGATCTCTCACTGAAATATCTTGAACCGGAAGCCTATTATGATCTGGTAGAGAAGGTAGCCTTGCGCAAGGATGTCAGAGAAGGATATGTGAAGAAACTGGTTGATCAGGTACGTGAGCAGATTGAGGAAGCCGGGATCAAGGCAGATATTTCCGGTAGAGCAAAACACTTTTTCTCTATTTACAAGAAGATGGTCAATCAGGACAAGACGATTGACCAGATTTATGATCTGTTTGCCATTCGTATCATCGTGGATACGATCAAGGACTGTTATGCAGCACTTGGTATCATGCATGAAAAATATAAACCGATTCCGGGACGTTTCAAGGACTACATTGCGATGCCAAAACCAAATATGTATCAGTCTTTGCATACGACAGTAATTGGACCGAGCGGACAGCCTTTTGAGATTCAGATTCGTACATTTGAGATGCACCGTACCGCAGAATATGGTATTGCGGCGCATTGGAAATATAAGGAAGCAAACAATGGCGGTGCGACTTCCACCACTGTAACGGAAGAAGAAAAGTTAAGCTGGCTGCGTCAGATTCTTGAGTGGCAGAGAGACATGTCGGATAACAAGGAATTTATGACACTGCTTAAGAGTGATCTGGATCTGTTTTCGGATACGGTATTCTGTTTCACCCCGTCAGGAGATGTCAAGAATCTGCCGAACGGTTCCACACCAATTGATTTCGCTTACAGTGTTCATTCGGCTGTGGGAAATAAGATGGTCGGTGCTAAGGTCAACGGAAAGCTTGTACCGATCGATTATGTGATTCAGAACGGAGACCGTATCGAAGTCATTACTTCACAGAATTCCAAGGGACCGAGTCGTGACTGGCTGAAAATTGTCAAGAGCACGCAGGCGAAGAACAAGATTAACCAGTGGTTCCGCAGCGAACTGAAAGAAGAAAATATACTGCATGGCAAGGAGCTGATTACTGCCTATGCGAAATCCAAGGGAATTAATTTTTCGGATATTAATAAGACGGAATATCAGGAGAAGATTATCCGCAAATATGGATTCCATGACTGGAATTCCTGTCTGGCAACGGTCGGACATGGTGGCTTAAAAGAGAGTCAGATCGTCAACCGTATGTACGATGAGTACAAGAAGGATCATCCGGTTACTATGACAGACCAGGAAGTGCTGAGTGTAATCGCAGAAAATAAACCGGCGGAAACAGTCAAGCATTCCAAAAGTGGTATTGTTGTCAAGGGACTGTATGATGTGGCTGTTCATTTCAGCAAATGCTGCAGTCCGGTGCCGGGAGATGAAATTGTGGGCTTTGTCACAAGAGGGCGAGGCGTATCCATTCACCGTACGGATTGTATCAATATTCTGCATTTGTCCAATATGGAGCGTGTTCGTCTGATCGAGGCGGAGTGGCAGGCAGGTGCCGATCAGGAAGCATTTGGTGAATATCATGCAGAACTGAAGATTTTCTGTCATGACAGACCGGGACTTCTCGTGGATATTACGAAAGTATTTACGGAGGCAGAAATCAATATCTCCGGTATTCATTCGAAGACCAGCAAGCAGGGAATCGCTACAATTGATGTCGCATTCCAGACAAAGGGTCGCGAGCAGATTACCAAAATTGTTGAGAAAATCAAACAGATAGAGAGCGTTATGGACATTGAGAGAACCACCGGCTGATTGGCGCTGGTGGTTCTTGCGTCGATTACTTGCTATTCAAAGATAAAGGAGCATAAATGGGTAAATTAAAGATTAATCATTATGTCGTTGGTCCGGTACAGACAAACTGTTACTTCGCAATCAACGAGGAAACAAAGGAACTGATCATTATAGATCCGGGAGATGCCGCAAAGCAGCTGGCAGAAAGAATTCGCAAAGAAGGATGCAAGCCGGTAGCTATCCTGTTGACACATGGACATTTTGACCATGCATCGGCAGCAGAAGAATTGGCAAAAGAGTTTGGAATCTCTATTTATATCTATGAGGATGACAAGGAAACACTGGAAGATCCGGAAGCAAATGTCAGCTATATGATGGGGGAAAGCAAAGTCTTTCATGCTGATGTATTTTTAAAAGACGAACAGGAGCTGGATCTGGCAGGATTTCATATTCGCGTCCTGCATACACCGGGACATACCAAAGGCGGTTGCTGCTACTATTTTCCATATGAGGATGTACTATTTTCCGGAGATACTTTATTCTGCACTTCTGTGGGACGTACGGATTTTAAAGGAGGCAGCAGTTCGGATCTGATTCGCTCCATCAAAGAAAAACTGATGGTTCTGCCGGATCGTACGACGGTGTATCCGGGACACAATGATGTGACAAGCATTGAAAATGAGAGGATGTATAACCCATATCTATGATTACAGTAAATTTAAATCGAACGGAATTTGAATATGACATTCATTCGCTTTTGAAGGCTTTTTTTCCGAAAGAGGATGTGGAGATTTATTACACAAAGGAAGCACATGCAGAGGAAAAAAATGTGGCATGCACCAATCATTCCGCAGAGAATGAAACAGAGAGTGCTTCGCATTTTTCCATTACATATGAGGATAAGCAGATTTCCATTACATGTACACTGGAAAATAAAAAGCCGGCAGAGTGCACATTTGCTGTGGATTTTGCAGACCGGGCAGAGACGAAGAATGCACTCAAAGAGAATTTGTACCATCTGTTAGAAGAAGTGACGGGACAGAGTCTTCCGTGGGGAACGCTGACCGGCATCCGGCCGACAAAGATTCCGATGCAGCTTCTGGATGAGGGAAAGACAAAGGAAGAAGTTGCTTCCTATATGAAGAAAACGTACCTTGCGTCAGATGAAAAAGTGGATTTATCCATTGCAATCGCAGAGCGTGAGCGTGCGCTCCTCTCGCAGCTCGATTATAAAAATGGATACAGCCTGTATATCGGCATTCCATTTTGCCCAAGTACATGTCTGTATTGCTCGTTTACTTCGTATCCGTTGGCAACCTGGAAAAAGCAGGTGGATGCATATCTGGATGCGTTGGAGAAAGAAATCGACTATGTGGCAGTAAAGAATTATCACAAGAAACTGAATTCCATTTATATCGGTGGAGGAACACCGACGACATTGGAGCCATATCAGCTGGATCGCCTGATTCGTAAAATCCGTTGCAGTTTTGATTTGAGCAGCTGCATCGAGTTTACTGTGGAAGCCGGACGCCCGGATTCTATCACAAAGGAAAAGCTGCAGGTGCTGCGCAACAATGGAATCAGTCGTATTTCCATCAATCCGCAGACGATGAAACAGGAGACACTTGATATCATTGGCCGTCATCATACGGTAGAACAGACGATTGAGAGTTTTAAGCTGGCGAGAAGTCTGGGCTTTGACAATATCAATATGGATTTGATCATGGGACTTCCGGAGGAAGATCTCGAGGATGTGCGTCATACGATGGAAGTGTTAAAGGAGCTGGATCCGGACAATATCACGATTCACTCCCTCGCCATCAAGCGTGCGGCGCGGTTGAACATTTTTAAAGACCGTTATGAAAGCATGCAGATGGTAAACACACAGGAACATATGGATCTGTGTGCATCAATCTGCAAAGAGATGGGGCTTTCTCCATATTATCTGTATCGTCAGAAGGGCATGGCAGGAAATATGGAAAATGTAGGGTATGCAAAGCTGGGCAAGGCAGGCGTATACAACATTCTGATTATGGAAGAGAAACAGACCATCGTGGCGTGCGGAGCGGGAGCTTCAACGAAACGTGTCTGGAATGAGCCAAATCCAGATGGCACGCATCGGATCGAACGGTGCGAGAATGTCAAGGATGTCGGGCAGTATATCGAGAGAATTGATGAAATGATACAGCGCAAACAGCAACTGTTCGCAGAAGAATAATCATTAAATATTTTATAATAGTGGAAGGTGAATGATTTGGCACAACTACTTAACAACCACCTCATCCTGGATTTTTCTCATGTGTATTGTGATGAGAATATTCCACGCAATGATAAACTTCATTGGATTGATTGCTCGGATATCTACGAGTGTGATTTGTATTGTTCACAGAGCGCAGAGAAAGAGATTCATAGAAGAATTGATCCATATGGAATCGGTGGAATTCATTTCCTGGATTCCGGCAATTATCATTATGTGACCAAAATTATGACAGATTGGATAAGTGAGCCATTCTCGTTGATTCTGTTTGATCATCATACAGACATGCAGCCTCCGATGATTGATGGAATGATCAGTTGCGGTGATTGGGCAAGAAGTGTATTATTGACGAATCCAAATTTGCAGCAGTTGATCCTGATCGGACCGAAGAAAGCAGACATTCAGGCTGTTTTCTCCGATAAGCAGCTGAAAGCGCGGGAGAAGAAGATACTGAAAGAAAAACTGATTGCGTTTTCCACTGAGGAACTTCGTGCAGAAGAGGGGCATGAAAAAGCGGAAAAGATAAGGATGGATGTTCCGTTTTATATTTCAATCGACAAGGATGTGCTGGATGAGCGGTATTGCGAAACTAACTGGAATCAGGGAGAGATGCCTCTTTCGCTGCTGGAGCATTTGCTGACATTATTTCTTGCACAGAAAAATATACTTGGCATTGATATCTGTGGTGAGTGTCAGCAGGGAATCCCTATGCCGGAATATATGGAAGCTGAGGAGAAGAACGCCGAGACGAATCGTAAGTTGTTTGAGTTTCTGACACGTTATATTGTAACGTCCCGGAAAAAGTAATGGGAAAGCATTTTGCAACAATCCTTGACGTATCAGGCCCTGAACCGTATAATAAATGCTGGATAATGTGTTAATTTTTTTGAAAAATTAACATGTAGCATCAGCTCTTGCCGAAGGCAATTTTAAAGGGCTGATGTTCACGTGCAAGAGAGTAAATGGAGGAAATTAAATGGCACTGAGCAAGAAGCCGGTAAACGGCATGAAAGATATATTACCTGCTGAGATGGAAATCCGGGATTATGTGACAAGCGTAATCAAGGACACTTATCGAAGCTTTGGTTTTACCCCGATTGAGACACCTTGTATGGAAAATATTGCAAACCTTTCCAATAAGCAGGGTGGGGAAAACGAAAAACTTATTTTTAAAGTATTAAAGCGTGGAGAAAAGTTAAATTTAGACACTGCAAAAGAAGAGGCGGATGTTGTAGATTTTGGTATGCGTTACGATCTGACCGTTCCTCTTTCCCGTTTTTATGCAAACAATGCGAATGATCTTCCAAGCCCGTTCAAGGCATTGCAGATTGGAAGCGTATGGAGAGCCGATCGTCCACAGAGAGGCCGTTACCGTCAGTTTACCCAGTGCGATATTGATATATTAGGTGAGCCAAGTAATCTTGCAGAGATTGAGCTGATTACTGCAACCACCACAACTATCGGAAGACTTGGTTTCAAGAACTTTGAAATCCGCATCAATGAGCGTCGCATTTTAAAGGCGATGGCTGCATACAGTGGTTTTTCTGAGGAAGATTATGACAGTGTATTTATCACATTGGACAAGATGGACAAAATCGGTGTGGATGGAGTGGCAGAGGAACTTGCAAAAGAAGGTTATGCGCAGGAGTCCATTGACAAATATCTTGGTCTTTTTAAGCTTTTGGAAGAAAAGAAAGATGTCGCAGAAGGTGTGGCATTCCTTGCAGATACACTTGGGGAATATTTAGATGCCGAAGTGGTAACAAATATGACAGAGATTGCTACTGCAGTGAACGCAACAAAGAATGCAGAGTTTACACTGGTATTTGATCCGACACTGGTACGTGGTATGAGTTATTATACAGGAACGATTTTTGAAATATCCATGCCGGAGCTTGGCGCAGCCTGCGGTGGTGGCGGAAGATACGACAAGATGATTGGAAAATTTACCGGAAATGATGTACCGGCATGTGGATTTTCTATTGGATTTGAGCGCATTATTCTGCTTCTGATGGAGAGTGGATTTAAAATTCCGGAGAGCCCGAAGAGAGTCGCATATCTTGTAGAGAAGAAATATCCGGCAGAAAAGCTTGTGGAAGTTATGAAACAGGCGAAGGAAGCCAGAGAGAACGGACAGCAGGTGCTGGTTGTTCGCATGAACAAGAATAAGAAATTCCAGAAAGAACAGCTCGCAAAAGAGGGGTATGAGGAGTTCGTCGAGTTTTTTAACAGATAGTTACGATTCGCAAGAAGAATGATAGATAATAGAGTATAGAGGAGACAATCATGGCAGAATCAATGAAAGGCTTACACAGAAGCCACAGATGTACAGAGGTATCCAATGCCAACATTGGTGAGAAAGTCACCGTCATGGGCTGGGTACAGAAGAGAAGAAATTTAGGAAGTCTGATTTTTATCGACTTACGTGATAGAAGCGGTCTGCTGCAGATCGTATTTGATGAGGACAGCGTAGGAACAGATGGTTTTGCAAAAGCCGGAACTTTGCGTAGCGAGTATGTTGTAGCAATCGAGGGAACGGTGCAGAAACGTTCTGCAGCAGTCAATGAGAACTTAAAGACCGGAGATATCGAAGTGATTGCTACAAGCCTTCGCATTTTATCCGAATCTCAGACACCACCATTCGCAATCGAAGAGAACAGCCAGACAAAGGAAGATATCCGTTTGAAATATCGTTATCTTGATTTAAGAAGACCGGATATTCAGCGTAATTTAATGTTAAAGAGCCGTGTGCTCGGACTGATGCGTCAGTTTATGGCAAACGAGGGATTTTTGGAGATTGAGACACCAATCCTTTGCAAGTCTACACCGGAAGGAGCCAGAGATTATCTTGTGCCAAGCCGTGTACATCCGGGCAATTTTTATGCTCTGCCACAGTCTCCACAGCTTTTCAAGCAGCTTCTGATGGCATCCGGTTATGACCGTTATTTTCAGATCGCACGCTGCTTCCGCGATGAGGACCTTCGCGCAGATCGTCAGCCGGAATTCACACAGGCAGATATGGAGTTATCTTTTGTGGATATCGAGGATGTATTAGATGTAAACGAGCGTCTTTTGAAATATGTATTCAAGGAAGCTATCGGTGTTGATGTACAGATTCCGTTGCAGCGTATGCCATGGCAGGAAGCAATGGAACGTTTCGGTTCTGACAAGCCGGATACCCGTTTTGGCATGGAACTTGTAGATGTTTCTGAGGTCGTAAAAGGCTGTGGATTCGGCGTATTTACCGGTGCGCTTGAGAATGGCGGTTCCGTACGTGGTATTAATGTTGAGGGACAGGGACATATGCCTCGTAAGAAAATTGACAAGCTGGTTGAGCATGCTAAGGGATGCGGTGCCAAGGGGCTTGCATATCTGTGCATTAACGAGGATGGAACTTATAAATCTTCTTTCGCAAAATTTATGACAGAAGAGGAATTGAATGCATTGGTTGCAAAGATGAATGGTAAGCCGGGCGATTTACTTTTATTCGCAGCAGACAAGAACAAGATTGTATGGAATGTTCTTGGTGCACTTCGTCTTCTTTTAGGTGAAGAGCTTGGACTGATTGATGAGAATCAGTACAATTTCCTTTGGGTAACTGAGTTCCCTCTGTTAGAGTGGTCCGATGAGGAGAACCGATTCATGGCAATGCATCATCCATTTACGATGCCGATGGAAGAGGACTGGGATAAGATTGACAGTGATCCGGGTGCAGTTCGTGCAAAGGCTTACGACATCGTACTGAACGGAACGGAGCTTGGCGGAGGATCTGTCCGTATCCATCAGGATGATATTCAGGAGAAGATGTTTGAAGTTCTTGGATTTACCAAGGAGCGCGCACATGAACAGTTTGGATTCCTTCTGGATGCATTCTCTTATGGTGTACCACCACACGCAGGACTTGCTTATGGTGTGGATCGTATGATCATGCATATGGTACACGCAGATTCTATCCGTGATGTTATTGCATTCCCTAAGGTTAAGGACGCTTCGGATCTGATGTCTGAGGCTCCGGGAACTGTTGACGAGAAGCAGTTGGAAGAATTAGGAATTCAGATTACTGCAACCGATGATGAGAAGGAAGAATAATTCTCTGAATTTATGAAAAAAGTAAAATTATATTGGAAGAAAATTGTAGTTGCGGTTGTGTTGATTGTTCTATTCGGTTTCGTTGCTTTTATGTATTTGAAACTGACAGAACTGACCAACCAGCTGACCTATCTGCAGGATTCCACCAATGTAATCCTGTCAGATGTGGGAAATCTTCAGTCGAATATTGAAAAGACGCTTGAAGAGGATGCCAGCATGATTGAAGATTATTCCATTGATATTGTGGACATGAACTTCAGCAAAAAGACCTATGATGTATCGGTCTCTGTGATTCCAAAAGAATATTCCGATAAAACATCTGTTACGGTTTATTTTGGAACGGAAGAATGTCCGCTTAAGGCCGATGGTTATACGTTCAAAGGAAATATGACGCTGCCATTGAATCAGACATTTGATGGAAATATCACATTCCTGATTGCGAACGGAAGCAAGAAAGCAACGGAAGTGTTACAGGATTATAATGGAATGAACACGGACTTATCGAGGGTATTGTCCGGAAGCCTGGAAGATGCACCAACGTACAAAGATGGAGAGATTCATCTGAAAAGTGATTGCACCTTTGTGTTGGATAACATTGATCTCTATGAATTTACGCAATTTGAAATGGTGGCAGACTTGAATGATATGGAAATCTGGTCACAGGATCTGATGCAGAATCTGACAGATGAGACTGCCAATGAGTCGATTGATGATCAGCTTCTGACAACAGAAGTCGATACGCAGGAGACAAGTCAGAGTTTTGCATCATCCGGTACTGGCGAGAGTACATGTAAATTCTCCTATGAATTACCAGTGAATACAGATGATGATGGGGATGTTGTAAGAGACAATCAGCATATTCGTATATATTTGCGGGCTGTAACAAAAGATGGATATCGATTCGAGTATGATGTCTTCCAGGGGGATTACCTTGGCGATGCGGATGAGCTTGATGGGGACAGTTTTGACTGGAACAATCATGCAGTTGCTTATGACCGGAAGGGAAATAAGCTGGAATTGAATCAGAAATAAGAAAAAATAGAACGAAAAAAGAAGTGCGTTATTGCACTTCTTTTTTTGATAGTGGAAGCGTGAAAATAAATTCGGTTCCCACACCTTCCGTACTGATGACATTGATATGTTCGTTGTGTGCTTGAATGATTTCCTTCACAATTGCGAGTCCAAGACCAGTTCCCTTCTTATCTTTTCCGCGGGAGAGATCTGTTTTGTAGAAACGATCCCAGATTTTTTTGATGCTATCCGCAGGAATGCCGATTCCGGAATCTTTTACGGAAATCAGAACCTTTTCATTTTTGATGCTGGTCTCGATTTTGATTGCCGAATTGTTATGCGAAAACTTGGTAGCATTATCTATCAAATTGTAGAGTACCTGTTGGATTTTTGTCATATCTCCTGTGACAAACAATTCCTGACCTGTGAGCACCAGATCAAAAGAGAGTCCTTTTTTGTTACAGGTGCCTTCGAAGGTAAGGATGGTTGTCTTGATCATGCGGTTAATATCAAAATCTGCGACATCAAGCATGATGCCGTGACGACCAAACTGGTTGAGATCAAGAATACTTTGTGTCAGTTTGGCCAGTCGTTCCGTTTCAAAAAGAATAATATTCAGGTATTTATCCTGTAATTCCGGTGGTATTGTTCCATCCAGCATTGCCTCGACATAACCTTTGATCGAGGTGAGTGGTGATCGGAAATCATGAGAAACATTTGAAATAAATTTACGCTGATCTTCTTCGAGTGTATTCAGCTCATTGGCCATATAGTTCATGGTGTTCGCCAGAAAACCGATTTCATCGTTGGAATGTAAGGAAATCCGTGGTTCAAAGTTCCCTTTTGCATAGCTTTTGGCAACGCTGTTCATCTTTAATATTGGCCGATAGAAACAAATGGTAAAAAACAGAAGAATCAAAAATGCACAGATATAAATAATTCCAACGGTAAAAAACGTGATGTTCATAAAATGATTGGTCACTTCGGTAACGGTAGCGACCGGTTTATGAATCAGTACGTAGCTGCGCACACGGTAATTGGCAGTCACAGGAGAAAATACAGTTATGGTATTCTCGGAAAAGGAATCATAAAAGTTTCCAACAGTATAGTAAGTATTGCCAAAACTTGTAGGATCAAAATCAGGCAGCGTGGTATAATGTGCATTTGCTGCACGTTGTCCGATGGAACTGTCTGAGGAGTTGAACAGGACATTTCCTTGCGAATCTACCACCCAGATTTCAGCGGAAAGATAACTGCTGAGACTTTCCATTCGTACCTGAAAATCTTCCAGAGACAACGTTGTATTCGTAAAGTTTGCTGCATACTTGGAAGCTATCTGTGTTGCCTCGCGATACAGATTCTGTGCCTCATGTTTTTCCAGATAGTTCGTGATACTGCGCTGTGTAAATGTACAGAGGACAAGGATTGCCGCAATACCGAAAAATACATAGCTGAGCAGAAATTTTATGTAAATTTTTGGTTTCATTCGCTTACCTCAAACTTGTAGCCGATGCCCCAGACCGTTGCGATGGACCAGGATGCATGATCCTTGATTTTTTCGCGGAGACGTTTTACGTGGACATCAACAGTACGTGTGTCTCCAATGTATTCATAGCCCCAGATATGGTCCAAAAGCTGCTCCCTTGTAAATACCTGATTTGGTGAGGAGGCCAGAAAATACAAAAGCTCAAGTTCCTTTGGGGGCATATCGATCGGTTTGCCGTTGTACATGACAGAGTAGTTAGACAGATTGACCACCAGATCCGGATACTCCACATATTTGAGCTCTACAACAGATTCGGTCTTTACAGGCTGGTAGCGTCGCAGTACTGCTTTGACACGGGCAACGAGTTCTTTGGAATCAAATGGTTTGAGAATATAATCGTCAGCACCAAGCTCGAGACCGAGTACTTTGTCAAAAATCTCGCCTTTGGCAGAGAGCATAATGATAGGAACATTATTCTTTGCGCGAATCTCGCGGCACACCTGGTAGCCGTCGATGCCCGGAAGCATCAGATCCAGAAGAATGAGGTTCGGATTATATTGTTCAAATGCACTGAGTGCTTCTTCACCGTCATTTACAATTTTGGTATCATAACATTCTTTGGTAAGATAGAGAGAAATTAATTCTGCTATATTATTATCATCGTCTACAATTAAAATTTTTTGTTTACTGACCATATCTGACAGACCTCCTATTCAAATTCTGCAATTGTGACACCGGCATCGCCTTCGCCGGCTTCTCCGAGCCGGAAGGACTTGACATATTTCTGACGCTTTAAATGTGCATGTACGGCACTGCGCAAAGCGCCGGTTCCTTTTCCATGTACAATGCGCACGGATGGAAGATGCGCGATATATGCGTCATCGAGATATTTATCCAGATGAGCGATGGCCTCATCCACCGTCATACCGATCAGGTTGATTTCTGTGGAAACCGATGACGATTTACTCATCTTGATCTTTCCGGAACTGCTTCCACCGCCGTATTTCTTGGCGATTGGAGAGGTCGATTCATCGTCGATCAGTACCAGATCGTTGATATTTACAAGGGAGCGTAAAATTCCCATTTGTACATAGAGATCACCTTTGGCATTCGGAAGCGTGTGAACCGTACCTTTGAGGTTCATGGAAAGAACTTTTACAGAATCACCAATGCGCAGCTTCTTTGGAACCTTGTGGTTGATCATCTCTTTCTTTTTCATGGAAAGATTTTTTTCGCTTTTGTTCATCTTGTCCCGGACTTTGCTTCGTTCTTTTTCCATTTTGGACATTGGTGCCTGACCCTGTCCGTATTTGTTGAAGTTGCGGATGGTTTCATCTGCGAGGTCTTTTGCTTCTTTTAAAATCTGGACCGCTTCTTCGTTTGCCTTGCGCAGAATTTCATCCCGGCGTGCGTCGAGCTTTTCGTTTTTGTCGGTAAGTTTTTTCTTTAAATTCTCAACTTCTGCTTTGTATTTTTTAATTTCCAGTTGTTCTTTTTCAATTGTAATGCGGCTGGCTTCCAAGTTGGCAAGCATATCTTCAAAGTCAACATCTTTGTCACTTAAACGGCTCTTGGCATCGTCGATGATATTGGCGGCAAGTCCTAATTTGGAACTGATCGCAAATGCATTACTTTTTCCCGGAATACCGATCAAAAGGCGGTAGGTCGGGCTTAAGGTTTCGACGTTAAATTCACAGCATGCATTTTCGACTCCCGGTGTGGAGAGTGCGTATACTTTCAATTCACTGTAATGTGTGGTTGCCATGGTAGTCGCTCCGTATTGGTGCAGCTTGTGCAGAATGGAAATTGCTAATGCGGCCCCCTCGGTCGGATCGGTTCCGGCACACAGTTCATCGAACAGACAAAGGCTACGGTCATCCGCCTGGTCGAGAATTTTTACAATGTTTGTCATGTGAGAGGAGAAAGTACTGAGGCTTTGTTCAATACTCTGCTCATCACCAATATCTGCAAAGATTTCATGGAATATGGCAAGCTCCGAACGGTCAGCTGCCGGAATATGAAGTCCGGACTGTCCCATGAGGGTCAGCAAGCCGACGGTTTTCAAAGAGACCGTCTTACCACCGGTGTTTGGTCCGGTAACAATAAGCTGACGGAAATCTTCGCCGAGCCGTACATCAATCGGTACGACTTTTTTTGTATCCAGCAGAGGATGGCGTCCTTTGCGGATATGGATGCGCCCCTCTTCATTGAAGATCGGTGCAACACCGTTGTAGGATTTGGCGAGCTGTGCTTTGGCAAAGATGAAATCCAGCTCGGCAAGCACGGAATAATCCTGACGGATGCCGTTTGCATTTTCAGCGACGCGGTTGGACAAATCGGCGAGGATCACATTGATCTCATCCTGTTCTTTTAAGAATAATTCGCGCAGTTCGTTGTTCAGATTTACGACAGCCATTGGTTCAATAAAAAGCGTAGAACCACTCGAAGACTGGTCATGTACCATTCCGGGTACGGATGTTTTAGCTTCCGCTTTTACGGGAAGACAATAACGGCCGTCGCGCATTGTGATAACGGCATCCTGCAGATAGTTGCGGGTGGTCGTGTTATTCATAAGATTGGTGAGCTGCGTATGGATACGGTCATTCATGCCACGGATAGATTTGCGGATTTTAAACAGCGCAGGGCTTGCATCATCAGCAATTTCATCTTCCCCGATCACACAGCGTTTGATCTCTTCAAGTAATGGAGATAACGGTTCAATCTGTGAGAACAGAGGGGAAAGGGAATCCGTTTTGTCATCGGCACGGTCCGAACGGTCGTAAGCTTTCGCACGCTTTGCAACTTCTAACAGAGAGCAGATATGAAGCAGTTCTGTTGTATTGAGGGAACCACCGATATCAAGTCGTTTTAAGGATGCATTGACATTGTGGATGCCGGCAAAACTGATGCCACTTCCTTTGTACAGACGGCTTAACGCATCGCTTGTCGTCTGTTGTAAATGCTCAATTTCAGCAGCGTCGGTGATCGGCGTGAGCGCAAGCGCACGTTTCCTTGTCTCTTCGCAGGATGCATAACCGGCCAACATGTCTAATATCTTATAATATTCCAATGTATGATAAACTTTCTGGTTCATAATTTCTTTCCTTAAATATAATGCTAAATTTGTTGTGTGGAACTTTCAGACCTATTATATAACATTCTATCTCTTTGGAAAAGGCAAAAATGGTTGCAAGAGGGCATAAATACGAATATAATATGTTTTGTTATGTTAGTGTGTTCGGATATAATTTATGAAGGTCAGAGATGGAAGACAAGCAATTACAAAAGAATGAATTTGTTCGGGAAAAGATAAAGGATAAGCCAAAGAATAAGCCAAAGAATCATAAGTGTCTGTTCGTCAAGATCTGCAGCGCAGCATTATCCGGAGTTGTATTTGCTCTTGCGGCAATTTTGGTGCTTTTTATGTTATTCCCGCTTGTAGAAAAAAGGATGGAGGCGGAAGTTGTTCCGGGAACAATAGACAGTTCGCATCCCCAGAAAGAAACGCAGACACAGAGTACAGAATCTGAGGCAGAGACGCAAAAGGAGACGCCGGTCGTAAAGTCTGAGATTTCGCTGGAGGATTATCAGAAAATCCAGACGGAATTGTATGCAATCGGCAATCGGGCCAATAAGTCTATTGTTACAATCACCGGTGTGGTCAGTGACATGGACTGGTTCAACAATTCCTATGAGCGTGAAGGTCAGGGATCAGGCACTATTATCGGAGAGTCTGGTTCCAAACTGCTTATTTTAACGGAGCGCAAGGTAATCAAAGGAGCGTCAAAGATCAAAGTGACGTTTATTGACGATTCAGTCGCACCGGCAGAGGTTATGAAATACGACGGAAATACAGGGCTGGTTGTACTGGCTGTTTCCAAATCAGATCTTGAAACATCAACACTGGCATCAATTTCCGTTATGGAGATGGGAAGCGCCAATACCGTACACAAAGGTTCCGTTGTTATTGCACTTGGAAGCCCACTTGGAACCAATTATTCAATTCTTACAGGAAATATCACTGCAACGAACAATGAGATTTCGACGGCCGACAGCAATTATAGTGTATATACCACAGACATTGTTGCAAATAGAAATGGCAGTGGTATCCTCATTAATACGGATGGACAATTAGTGGGCCTTGTTATGCAGGATTACAGTGCATCATCTGCAAGTACGCTTACAGCGGTAGATATCTCGGAATTAAAACCGGTGATGGAGCTTTTGTTTGCGGATAAAGATATTCCGTACCTTGGGGTTCAGGCGTCAACGGTTACTGATAAGATTGCCAGCACATACAGAATACCAAAGGGCATCTATATCAAGGAAGTAGATATGGATTCACCTGCGATGAATGCCGGATTACAGAGCGGGGATGTCATTGTAAAACTTGCCGGAAAGGATGTTACGACTGTGGCATCTTACAGCGAGATTGTTCTTGGATTAGAGCCGGGAGAAAACTACAAGATTGTGATCAAACGGGAAGGCAGTAGCGGGTATAAGATTATTACCTGTGAGATTAAAGCAGGAATTTTAAAATAAAGGAGTTTATAATGAAATATATTGAATCTCTCCGCGAAGGAGAAAGAATTAATGAAATTTATCTTTGCAAGGTCAAACAGGCAGCGATGACAAAAGCTGGAAAGCCTTATGACAATGTGATTTTACAGGATAAAACAGGAACACTGGATGCAAAAATCTGGGATCCGGGATCGGTTGGAATTGATGAATTTGAAGCTTTGGATTATGTTGCTGTCACTGGTGATGTGACAAGTTTTCAGGGCAATCTCCAGCTTTCCATTAAACGTGCCCGCAAGGTGCAGGAGGGCGAATACGAGCCAAAGGATTATCTGCCTTGCACGGAGAAAGATGTAGATGAGATGTTTACAGAAATTATGGAATACATTGATTCTGTAAAAAATCCGTATCTGAATCAGTTATTACATAAGTTTTTTGACAACCAGACATTTGTGGAGCGTTTCAAATTCCATTCCGCTGCAAAAAGCGTGCATCATGGATTTGTCGGAGGTTTGTTAGAGCATACAGTCAGTGTCACACGCAACTGCAATTATTTTGCACAGAACTATCCGTTCCTGAACCGAGATCTGCTTTTGACAGCATCGATTTTCCATGATATTGGTAAATTAAAGGAATTATCTTCATTCCCTGCAAATGATTACACAGATGCTGGTCAGTTGCTTGGTCACATCATGATCGGTGCAGAGTGGGTCGGCGAGGCTATCCGCACTATTGATGGTTTTCCGGCTACACTGGCAAATGAGCTGAAACACTGCATTCTGGCACATCATGGAGAACTTGAGTATGGTTCACCGAAGAAACCGGCTTTGGTTGAGGCATTGGCTTTGAGCTTTGCAGATAATATTGATGCAAAAATGGAGACTGTAAAGGAACTGTTACACAACGTACCGGACAACAATCTGGAATGGCAGGGATTCAATCGTCTGCTGGATACCAATATCCGCAGAACAAGTATCTAAAGAAAATATTTGCAATAATATAGAAAATGGGTTGAAATTGTGAAGAAAAACGATTTATTTTCATTGGAAATTACAGATATGGGCGTCGGCGGAGAAGGCATCGGAAAATATGAGGGGATGACCTTTTTCGTAAAAGATGCTTTGATTGGAGATACGATCAAAGCGCGGGCAACAAAATTGAAGAAAAATTATGGCTATGCAAGGGTGGAGGAAATTATAATTCCTTCACATTATCGCGTCGTGCCGGAATGCCCACTTCACCGGCAGTGTGGAGGATGTCAGATTCAGGCATTGTCCTACGAGGAACAGCTTGCTTTTAAGAAACAGAAAGTCAAAAATAATCTGATGCGTATCGGTGGATTTGCAGAAGAGGAAGTGGATGCAGTTATGCTTCCGGCTGTCGGTATGGAGTATCCGTACCGATACCGCAACAAGGCACAATTTCCGGTAGGTTATGACAAGGAGGGAAATCTTGTTATGGGGTTTTATGCAGCAAGAAGCCATCAGATCATTCCGGTCAAAGACTGTCTGCTTGGTGTAAAAGAAAACGAACCAATTCTTGCAGCTGTCATGCAATGGATGTCGGATTATCAGATTCCAGCCTACGATGAGAACACAGGAAAAGGTGTTGTACGGCATATTTTAATACGTTATGGATTTACGACAAAGGAAATTATGGTCTGCCTGATCATTAATGCGAACAAGCTGCTACAGAAGGAAGCACTTGTGGAAGCTTTGCGTCAGATTGAAGGTATGACTTCCATATCCATAAACAGCAATCTGGAGAAAACGAATGTCATTCTTGGAAAAGAGACACAGTGTATCTGGGGAATGCCTTATATCACGGATTACATTCACTTGCGCAATACACAGGATTTTTCTTTAACTGATACAGCGATAGCGTATCATATTTCGCCGCAGTCTTTTTATCAGGTAAATCCGGTGCAGACAGAGAAGTTATACAGTACAGCGTTGGAATTTGCGCAGCTCACCGGAAAAGAATCCGTGTGGGATCTCTATTGTGGAATCGGAACAATTTCTCTTTTTCTATCCCAAAAGGCCAGACAGGTCTATGGTGTGGAGATTGTACCGCAGGCAATCGAGGATGCAAAAAATAATGCCAGGCTGAATGGAATTACCAATGCGCAATTTTTTGTTGGGAAAGCAGAAGAAGTTCTGCCGGAGTTTTATGAGAAATCCGCAGGTGATGAGGAAATGCGTCATCCGGATGTCATTGTAGTGGATCCGCCACGCAAGGGCTGTGACGAACAGTGTCTGTCCACGATGCTTGCAATGAAACCGGAGCGGATCGTGTATGTAAGCTGTGATTCTGCGACACTCGCAAGGGATTTACGGATTCTTGCAGATGGAGGATATGAGTTGAAGAAGGTGCAGGCGTTTGATCAGTTCGCGCACACGACACATGTCGAGACTGTTGTCTTGCTTTCCAAGGGAATGGTCGATTGATCCTTTTTCCTGGGGCAAGGATGCAAAGGAGGCCGTCCACAATGCGGTGGTTCTTGAAGAGGTTGCCAAGATGGCATATCGAACCGAGCTGATTCATCCGCAGGTAGCATCTGCCCCGCAGGAATTACAGGATAAGCATTATTTCCGTAAGCATGGTGCAAATGCATATTACGGACAGAATTAACAGGATATCGAGAGGGTATAAAACAGATGAAGATGAAAACAGCACCTATGGGGTGGAACAGCTGGGATTGTTATGGAGCGGCTGTTACAGAAGATATCGTACGACGGAACGCTGAATTTATGGCTGAGCATCTGAAGGAGTACGGTTGGGAATATATTGTGGTGGATATCCAATGGTATGAGCCTTATGCTGCAACCAATGAGTATCATCCTTTTGCGGATGTAGTAATGGATGAGTATGGAAGACTGCTTCCCGCAGTAAATCGTTTTCCTTCCGCAGCAAACAGTGCGGGCTTTGGACCATTGGCAGAATATGTCCATTCTCTTGGATTGAAGTTCGGCATTCATATTATGAGAGGGATTCCACGACAGGCTGTACATCAGAACACGAAAATCATGAACAGTGACAGACATGCCCGGGAAATTGCCAAAACAAACAGTATCTGTGCCTGGAATACGGATATGTATGGTGTAGATCCTGAGAAAGACGGGGCACGGGAATACTATAACAGTATTTTTGAATTATATGCTTCCTGGGGTGTGGATTTTATTAAATGTGATGATATTGCACGGGAACTGCCACATGAGGAATCCGAACTGATTATGCTGAGCAAAGCATTGCATGGTTGCGGAAGACCCATGGTTTTAAGTCTGTCGCCGGGACCTGCTCTTTTAGAAAAGGCAGAGCTTTATAAGCAGATTTCCAATATGTGGAGAATCACCGATGATTTCTGGGATAAGTGGGAACTGTTATATGATATGTTTTCAAGAGCAGAAAAATGGTGCACCCATGCAGGTGCAGGGCACTGGCCGGATGCCGATATGCTTCCGGTCGGACCGATACGGCAGGTATATGATGTGAATAACTGGACGAATTTCACACAGGATGAGCAGATCACCATGCTGACACTCTGGAGTATCATGCGTTCTCCGTTGATGCTGGGAGGAGAGCTGACAGGGTTTGACGAATTCACTATGAATCTGGTAACCAATTCTGAAATACTTGCCATGCATGCAAATGCACGGCATTCGCATCAGGTGTGGAGACGTGAAATCGATGGTATAGAGCATGCATTGTGGATTGCAGCAGATACAAAGGGTGGATATTATGTCGCGGTATTTAATCTGGGTGATAAAGACAGTGATATATCCATACCGCTTGCCGATCTGGAGATTTATGATGGAGTAAATGGAACGGAGCTTTGGAGCGGAGAGCACGTGGAAGAGCCAAAGAGCCTTAGTGTGTCATTAAAGAGTCATGGTGCTAGGGCATATCATTTTACGTACAACTAAAAAGCATACTACTGTTAATGTATAGATAAGAAACAAAGATAAAATAGTAAAAATAGAATAGAACAAAGAAAGAATATGGAGATAAAACAGAAAGGAATAAACAATGAATGTAAATCCTATAACAAGATTGGATTATCCAGATCTGGACGTGATCCGCGTAGAAGACACCTATTATATGGTATCAACAACCATGCACTTTATGCCGGGCTGTGAGATTCTGCAGTCTTTTGATCTGGTGCACTGGGAGCATGTGACTTATGTCTATGAGACGTTGGATCATACGGATGCGCAGCAACTGAAAAGCGGTCAGAATATTTACGGACAGGGCATGTGGGCAGCTTCCCTGCGCTATCATGAAGGCCGATTTTGGATCTGCTTTGTGGCAAATGATACCCGTAAGACTTATTTGTATACTTCGGAAAAAATAGATGGTCCATGGAAAAAGCAGCTGATAGAAGGCTTTTATCATGACGGCTCTTTATTATTTGATGAGGATGGCAGAAACTATATTGTATATGGAAATGATGAAATCTGGATTACAGAATTGAATGAAGATTTGACTGCACCAAAGAAGGACGGATTACATCGTCTTTTAGTCAGTGATCATAAGAACCCGGAGCTAGGCTATGAGGGTTCTCATATTCAAAAAATAAACGGCTATTATTATATTTTTCTGGTTCATTCCCTGAGAGACCGCTGGATGCGGACGGAAGCATGCTTTTACAGTGATTCTCTGGAAGGAGAATTCACGGGTGGAGATGTACTTTGTGATGATCGTGGATATTGTGGACAGGGCGTGGCACAGGGAGGAATAGTGGATACGCCGGATGGAAAGTGGTATGCAATGCTGTTTCAGGATTCCGGAGCAGTTGGACGGCTTCCTATTCTGCTTCCGGTTACCTGGAAGGATCATTTTCCGTTTTTTGGACAGAACGGACATGTGCCGGAAGAAATAGAGGTTCACAGTACCAGACCAGGATATATTTATCAGCCATTAGTGGGAAGTGATGATTTCTGTAATGGGCTGCTTCCGCGCTGGCAGTTTAATCATGATCCAGATCCACGGTACTATCATCTGGATGCATTGCAGGGAACCTATACAATTACAACACGGGAAGTTTGTACAGAGCTTACACAGGCAGTAAATACGCTTACGCAAAGGATGAGTTATCCGTCCTGCGCAGCTGAGGTTACTGTTGATGCTTCTGCATTGAAAGAGGGCGATGTCGCAGGTTTGTGTGCGTTGCAGGGCTGTTATGCTGCAGTTGGCATTACAAAACATCATGGAAAATATGAAGTCCTTATGCTGGATAAAAAAGAAGATGGTATATTGGATATGACGGAAGGAACTGTTGTTGAATCACACCAGATAGATTTTCGTCTTGAAGCAGATTTCTGTAACATGAAGGATGAAGCACGCTGCTATTACCGGGTAAATAAGGGAGACTGGCTACCCATCGGAACCATGCATAAGCTGTACTTCAAACTGGATCATTTTACTGGTTGCCGGTTTGGTCTGTTCTGCTATGCGGCAGAGGAAACAGGAGGAAGTGCCTGCTTCCGGGATTTTAAGTATTATGATGTTGATGAAATCTCATAAAGATAGAACTGCATAAAATAAGTGTCGGAATTTACTCAAATTTTTCCTACTTTGGACATTGGTTTTTACAACGGTATTGTATAGTGAAGCAGAGGAAAAACAAAACATGTTTCAGAGAGGAGAAACGATTATGAGAATTAAGAGTATGATGAAGGGTATGCTTGCTGTTGTAATGGCAATGTCTATGGCAGCATGCTCCGGAGCACCTGCTTCTTATGTACATGAACTTGGATTAAAATTCGGTATTCATATCATTTGATAAATCAAAAAAGCTGATTGACAGTGCCAGAAGTAATATGGGACAAATGGCAAATGCAATTACAGTTCTTACCAGTTTTCTGCTTGGAAGATATATTATCGAGCAGGAACAGCAGGGTTCAGAAAGAGCAAAATATGGAGCAAAAGTCTTGGATTCTTTGTCATCATATCTGACAGAAGAATATGGTAGAGGTTTTTCAAGAAGCAATGTTGCTGGAATGCGTCAATTTTACATGGCTTACAAAGATAGAGAAGATGAAATTATCCAATCGGGAATTGGACAATTAGAAACGGCATACAAAAAAATACCATTTAAGCTGAGCTGGACACATTATCAGATACTTATGCGTATAGAGGATAAGGACGAAAGAGACTTTTATGAAAAGGAAGTAATACGTTCTAACTGGAATGTAAGCACCTTAAAAAGACAATTTCACTCCAGTTTGTATGAAAGACTTTCTCTTTGAACAGCGGCAAAAGAGTATAAATTATATTTGCCGGATAAAAAGCTGTTACAGAAAAAGCTAAAAGAATGGCTGGATGAAGAACAGAATTGATTCAGAGGGAGAGTGCTATCTGGGGGGAGCATTCTCCCCTATTGGTTTATAAGCTGTGGAGACCGTTTCAAGTTTTGTGTAAACGTTAGAAACTGATATAAGATTTGTGAATAGTTACAAATGGGCAGAGCCGATTTTCCGGATTCTGCCCATATCTGCATTATACAGTAGTTTTTAGGCATGTCAATAAAACCTGCCTAAAATTGACTGCTTTACAGGTTCCGTCCTGCCAGACGTTCTTCAAAATAAATTTCAAGCTGGGAATGGATCTGTCCCCAGTCCTGCCTGTGACCGGTCTATTTTTTCGTGATATCCATGGGTGCCAGATACAGCATTTTCAAAAGGCTGTCATCCGACGGAAATACCGTCTTGCTTTTGGTCACTTTTTTTCATCCCGCATACAGAAAAAGGTCGGACGGTATGTGCCGTTTTCTTTGTTCTGCATCAGCTTATCAGCCACCAACGGTGGGCGAACAATATTTTCGTGGCAGGAACAGCGACCGCAAGGGAGCGAAAAGCCACACCGTCAAAAAACAGTTTTTATATCTGTATTGTAATTCCAACAAGAAAGGATTCCTCACCGGGAACAAGATCGAGATCACCGCCATGGCTTTCAATGATTTTTCGGACAGAGGAAAGCCCGATTCCATGATCGGAGGATGCGCCCTTTCGGGAGAGGAATGTTTTTCCCTCCTGCAAGACCAGACCGTCGTAAGTGTTTTCAATCTTCAAAAAGTACATATTGCCTCTGGTTTCGCCTGCAATGAAAATGCGGTGCACCCCTTGCTTTTGGCGGCTGCACGCCTCAACGGCATTGTCCAAAAGATTGCCTAGCACCGTACACAGTTCCACATTGGTAAGCGGCATCTGATCAGGAAGATCGAGCCGCACCTGAAATTCTGTCCCTTGTGTCTGCGCCATGCCGTAGTAGTATTCAATCAGCGCATTTACAACGGGATTTTTGCAGAACTGGGCAGGGGAGTGACCCGATGTTGCCGCAACCTGTTCCTCTACCTGTAACAGGAAGGAGCAGATCTCCGTCTGCCCACGTTCAGAGGCCATGCGGTCTATGGTGCGCAGATGGTGTTTGATGTCGTGAATCAGCCTTCTGTTTTCTGCCGCTGCTTCAGAAACCTGACGGCTGTATTCGGTCTGCATAGAAAGCTGCCGGACGACCTGCTTGCGTTCTTCCTGAAAAATCAGGCTGTTTCCATACCCCTCTACCACATCGCGCCAAAGGGAATAACCGATGGCGGCTGCTATGAAAAAGCTGCCCCATTCCACAAACCAACCGCCGATAACTGGCTCATAAACCGGCAGAAGGCGATCCCATATAAAGGCGCAGGTTGCGGCTGCCGCAGCATAGAAGATCGGCCTGCTCCGTTTTTCTCCTCTGTGAATGGCAAGCACAGCGATGATAAGCAGATAGAGTGCAGATGCCACCTTATAACAAAAGACCGATGCAGAGAAGAAACGAATCGCTCCAAGGGAGAGATGGGAAGCCATCATGCCATACACAAACGCATATACCAGGAACGCAGCGCCCACCCCATTGCTGATGGCCGCAGGCAGGAAGCCCGGCCTGCATATCCGGTTTTGCAGAACTACGATCAGCCAGGTAACCAGATAGATACAGAACAGTTCAATCGTGTACCAGGGGAATATGGGAACAGCAGCCAGCATATGAAGCACAGGATAGGATGACAGGCCGCACATGGCAAGGCAGATCAGTCCGAACAGGGATGGATTGTTCTGTTTCATCCGGCGGCTGAAATAAAAGGACAGCAGCGCACAGACAAAGGTAACCGTACAGCCAAACAGGCAGAATGCAAACCGGATTCCTCTGGTTGTATTGACCGCCAGCATCGTTCCGAAAGCAGGCGGATAAACAATCCCTCCGTAAAAGTGGTCATAGTTGCTGACCGCTATGGTGAGTGTGACCGGTTTTCCACCATGAAAAGTGACCATGCGGTTTTGAACCAATGGTGTCCCCTGTGCCGGTTCCCCCATTTGCAGGATCAGGTCATGATCCAGATAAAGGTTGTAAGCAGAAAACACTTCCGGGATTTCCAGTGCATACGCTTCCTTCCGTTCCGGCAGGAAGAATGTCATCTGGTAAGTCCCGCAGCCATAGGGAGAAGGGTTTGCAGGGCTGGAGAAATTGGTCTGCGCTCCAATGGAAAGGTAGCGCATATAATGGCTTTCATCCCGTATTTCTTCCGGGGTCAAAAGCGCGTCAGGATAAAATGCCCAGCCGGATACCAGAAAGCGCACCGGTGACTTTTGAAGTTCTTCCTCAGAAAGCGCCAGGATCCCATTTGCCGCCTGAATTGTGTTCTGGCTATATTTATTATTAAACTGATACAGGCCAAGAAAAAACAGGGATGAACACAGGCAGACCATACATAAAGCGGCATATTTTTTTACCACAGAAGATACCATCTTATTTTCGCCTCCTCCTTAGGAAAAATTCACCGGCAGACAGAAGAAGCAGACAAGCCGGAATCAAAAGGAGTATGGGCGACCGGCTATGCTCTGTGTCGGCGGCATGTGCCAGGGAAACGGCATCTTCCTTTACTGCAAGGGTGTATGTCCCTGTATGGCTGATCTGAAAGGAGGCGGCTTTTGCCGCATCGTCATAGCCGGTCATGGGAATTTCCACGCCGCTTTCATCACCGAGGAACAATGTGTCGGCTGCCGGGTCATTTGGATAGGGCAGCATGACAGAAACATCCGGCAGGGAGTTGAGCGCAGTTCCGTTGATGGAAAACGAAAAAGAAAAACCGCCGTCCGTATCCTTTTGGATGATGACTTCAATCTGATCTTCGTTTTGGATACCCTCCGGCAAGGCGTCTTTGGGTATGCTGATGGTGATTCCCTGTTTGGAAAAGACGGCTCTTTGCTCCCCTGTTTGCAGCATCATCAAAAAGCGCGTGCCGGAAATCCGGTCGGTGGTTTCATCGAAGAACTCTGAAAAAACAGGTTTTTTGGAATCCGCACTTTCCGGGGGCTGCTGCAAAGCGGTATTTTCCTCTGGCTGATCTGATACAACTGGCGTTTCGATTTCCGGTATGGTCGGTTCATCGGAACCAGCGTCTGGTTCTAATGCGTCCTCTGCATCACCGTTTGCCTGTTGCGATGGGAATTCTTCTTTATTTATGGAATCGTCTTTTCTATCCCAGGATGGCTCGGAAGGCTTGTGATCCGTAGGATCATTTTCTCCGCTGACCGAAGGTGCTTTTTCAGAATCATCGGAATCCATTCCACCGTCATTTGTTACAGGCGGTTTTGGAGGCTTTGTGGAGGGTCTGTCTGCGAAATTGTCATCCTGATCGTCGGTATCTTCAGGAGGCGGCTGAATGATGGTATCGGGTGGATTTTCGCCTGCATCCCCTCCATCCCGGTCGCCTTCATGATACCCTTCAAGGACAATTTCATCTGCGTAGGTAAAGGACAGGATGCCGGTCTGTCCGCCGTCATAATCAACCTGAAGGCGGTAACTGCTGCCCGGTGTCAGCAGACGGGTGGCAATCGAGAGCATTTCCTGACCCACATAAACGCCACTTTCCAGACGGTTCCATGAACCGTTGTTTTCGGACAGCCATACGCTGATCTCATCCAGTTCCCCTGATGGTGCAACCCAGGGAAAATAAAGGCTTCCTCTGCGAACCAGGAAGCAGTTGATGTCCGGGCTGCCCGGAGCCTGAACAGAAACAGGAATTGAAATTTCAGGGAAATCGACACGATCCGCAAATATGGTATTTTCCGGTGCAGTCAGCCTTCCGGTTGCATGGTACAGTCCCACAGTATTCAGATCAATACCGGAAAAATCCCATTCCACCACAGCGGTGTAGCTGGTTCCATTTTCCGCATAGCATTCCAGATAATACGGGGAAGCAGCGAACAATGCTTCCAGTGCTTCGGTTCCGCTGCCCTGTTGAACCGCAAACGCATCCGTATAAGGATACCATTGCTCTATGGAGGTAATGACAGCAGGCGGCATTTCTTCCACCCGGACGGAAATCTGAAGCTCCCGCAATACAGCTTCACCAAAGGCATACCCCTCCGGCAGTTCAATCCGGCCTGCTGCGGTATATTCGCCCGGAGTGGTCTGGTCAATGGCCGAAAAATCCCATGCGACAGAAAATGTTTCCTGCCGGATTTCTTCACCTGCTGTTACAGTGGCGCAGACGGTTTGATACTGAAGGGCCAGCTGATAAACTTCCTCCAGGTCATCATCAGACGGTGTGGTTCTAAGGGGCAGGGTGAAATCTGGCAGGGAGAGCAGTTCGCCTTCATTTTGTATTTCTGTGACAAGGATGAGGGATACTTCTTCCGGTGCTTCCGGTGTTTCCGGGGTTCCGTTATCCAGTGTCTCCGAAGCCTCGCTTTCTAAATCCGGCAGAATCTCCGTTATTTCATCGGCATTGGCTGGGGTTGCGGTTTCAGCGGCAAATGCTGGGATACTGCCAGTGAAGCAGAGAAAGCAGGCCAGACAGCCCCCCAGAATACGCCTGTGTATTTGCTTCATTCTCATACGATACCCCCCATTCCAGAGAAAACATATTGACGGTAGGTTTCCCGCAGCTGTTTTCCATTGCGGAGGGCAATCGGAAGTTCCTCCCCGTTTATCAAACGGAAGGTCTGACTGTCAACATGGCTGATATAATCCATGTTGATTAAAACGCCCCGGTAGCAGGGCAAAAAACGCTTGTCTTTCTGCAATGCGGCAGTGACCTCCTGAAAACCTCCGCTTACCGGTATCACGTGTTCCGCCGTATGAATCCGTGTCATACGGTTTTGATAATCTATGTATAGAATCTTCTCTGTGGGAAGTTCCAGCTTTTGACGGTCAGCCATAACCGAAAGTGTCATCACTTCATAGGGCGGTTTTAGCTGGCACAGCTCCATCGCTTCTTCGAAATCTGCCTGATGGAGCGAAAGCGGCTTCAGCAGATAATAGCTGGCGGACAGGCTGTACCCCATCCGGGCATAATCTTCTGTAATGGTCAGAAAAACGATCTTACAGAGCCTGTTTTTCTGGCGCAGCCTTCTGGCGGCCTCTATTCCATCCATGTTCTCCATATAGATGTCCATAAAGATAAGCTGAAAATTGACCTGGGCGGCAGCGTTCAGAAAATTCTCTCCGTCCTCAAATTCTGTCAGCGTATAGTCCAGCTGATGCTTTTTCATATAATTTTCCAGGCAGGCAGACAGTTCTTCTCTGTCCTCTGCGCTGTCATCCACAATCGCAATCTGCATCGTACCATCTCCTTTGCACAATAATCCAATATGAGTATAACATAAAACCGCAGGAAAAAACTTGCGGCTTAAACAGGAAACCTGCGTCTTAAACAAAGTCGGTTGTATTTCCTTTGACAAGATGCTACCCTCATTATACGATCAGACTTTCCGAATGAGAAGGTCTGGGTTTTTATTTGATAGGAAATCAGGAAAGGAGGCTCAGCATGAAAATCGCACTTTGTACGGAGCTAAGAAATGTGGAATGGTTTGAAAGCAGGCTGCGCTCCCTTTTTGAAGGGGATGGGCAGTTTGTCATCGACGAGCTATGGAATGAGAAGCAGCTATCTCAGGCACTGCGGCGGAGCCGATATCATGCGGTTGTCATCGCAATGACCGGGGCAAGGGGATTGGAGGCTGCCATTCTGGCAAAGCAGCTGGCACCGGAAGTACCGCTTGTCTGGTGGAGTGATGATGAAAACTTCGCCCTGATCGCGTATCAGCTTCATATCCCGGCATTCCTCTCCATAGATTGTAGTGATCAGGAGCTATATGAGGCGATAAAACCCATCACGAAATGGAGGTGCGAACATGCGAATTGCGCTATGCAGTTATAGCCAGAAAGAAAAAGAAACCGCTTTGCTGATGAAGCTTGGCAAAGTAGACCGCTTTGACAATGGCGTATTCTGCGTCTATGCCATGCAGCGGGATGGACCTTATGATGCTGTGGTGGTCATGGAGGACGGAGCCAGGGGGATGAATTTCTGCATGAGCATACGAGGCTACAGCAGGGATGTCCCGCTCCTGTGGATCAGCGATCAGGCAGAATTTGAACCCCAAAGCTGCAGGATGCGGGTAGATGACTTTTGGGTGAAGCCTGTGACGGAATATCAGCTGCGGGAGGCAGTATCCCAGCTGCTTCAGAAAGCAACGAGAAGGAACGAACAACGTGAGGAGGATGAATAAAATGAAATGGAAATGGAAACGGCCGGCCGCATGTTTACTGGCGGCGGCAATGATGGTTACAATGTCGGGCGTTCCGGCATTTGCGGTGGAAACCGATGTGTCCGGCGTGTCCGGGAATGCTCCGGTGGAGTGTATCTGCGAAACCCACTGTGAGCAAGAGGCGGTCAATTCAGACTGTCCGGTCTGCGCTGCGGAAGATGCAGACCTCTCTGCCTGCCTTGGAAAAGAGGCGGCGGTTTTGTCCGTACAGGCGATGATCAATGCCCTGCCCGATGAGCCAACGGAGGAAAACGCAGAGGACGTTTCCGCAAAGCTGGGCGAGATCGATGAGGCGATGGCTGCGCTCGGGGACGAGGAACGCGCCGCGCTGGATCTGACGCAGTATCAGGCGGCGATTGCGGCATTGGCGGCGCTCGCTGCGGCGCAGGGGGAGATCGCGCTGTATGCGGATGATATCAATAAGCCCCGCAATGGTACGGGTACAACGGAGGATCCTTACCAAATCGCGTCAACCGATGAGATGGAATGGTTCCGTGATACGGTGAATGCGGGGAATACTGAGATATGCGCGAAGCTGATGAATGATCTCAATTTTGACAATAAACAGGATAATAGCCTTTGGACATGGACGCCAATCGGTAACAGTGAAGTCAATGCGTACACCGGCACGTTCGATGGCAATGGCTACGAGATCAAAGAGATTCGTTTGGTTGATGTTCAGGCTCAGTCCCAAACAAATAGGGGCTTGTTTGGCTGGATCGGCACGGGTGGCAAGGTACAGGATCTGGCTGTGAGTGTTAAGTATGTCGGGAATAGCAGTCTTTCTGTTTCAGATAGCGGGCTGCTTTCAGTGAATAATGCGGGTACGATCGAGCGTTGCAGTGCCACCATTAGCAACGCATTGTATACAGACAGCTTTGGTATGATCGCATATGAGAATCGCGGTAAAATTACGGACTGCTTGAGCTATGTGAGCGCCACCGGTAATAAACTTTCTATTTCCGGTAAGGCGGCAGGCATTGCCCGCACGAATACCGGTACGATCAGCAACTGCTTTTTCAGGGGGAGTTTCCGAACAGGGAAAACTGATTACGCGATTGCGGAAAATAAAAATGGTAGTATTACAAATTGCTATTATAGGGATGCGAACGACGGTCGTAACGGAGAAGTTTACATTGATGGGAACAAGGACACTGGCGATACTGTGGTATGGAAGAGCACGAGTGAATGCAACAGTGGCGAGGTGGCTTGGCTGCTGAACAACAGTGGTAGCAGGGATACTTGGCGCATGGGCAGCAATAAGTATCCCAGCTTGAAAAAGACCGATGGCCGGGTAAACAAAAATCAAGATGGCAGTTATAACATAGGAGACAAGCCGCATATGCACGGCGATGTGGAGTTTACGAAGGTGGCGGCGCTGTCGGATATCAAAGCGACCGGCAACTACTATATCGATGCTGCGGTTGATGTTAGCAGCACATGGGAGGTCAATGGGGATGTTGTACTTTGCTTGAACGGGCAGACTGTTACGGATAATAATGGAACTGATCCTGCGATCGAGGTGAGCGGTAATAACAGCCTGACGCTGCTGGATTGCAAGGGAGGGAAAATCACGGGCAGCGGGGGAACGAGCATTCTGGTCGATGGCGGCAGCCTTACGCTCGGCGGCAAGGCGCAGATTACCGGCAATGACAAGAACATCCTACTGGCGCAGGGCTCGAAAATCAGCTTTGATTCGCTTGACCCGTCCGCGAAATTCGGCATTTCTGTGGAAAATCAGAAGGACTTGAGCGACCCTGTTGCCGTGACGGATGCGACAGGCGGGCAGTATTTCGGGCAGCTTGTAGCGGATGGCTTCAAGGATAATGGCGTGGGCTTTGAACTTTATCTGAGTGACGATGGCAAGACGGTTATGCTGGGTAAGCAGAGCGCCCATACGCATTGCATCTGCGGCGGGAGAAATACCAACCTGGGGCATACATCGCATTCGGACGTGACATTCCAGCCTTGGAGAGAGACGGATAAACTGCCTACTTCTGGCAATTACTACCTGACCAGAAATGTGACCTTGACAAAAAATGCCACTCTGCAAAACGCCAACGTCTGTCTGAACGGCTATACCGTGACGCTTTCCGATGTTGGACGCATTATGTCATCTGGCACCACGCAATTGACGGACTGTAGTGTGGGTGGGAAGCTGGAATCTTATTCCGGTAAAGCCAATGGCGGTGTAGCAATATCGAATGGCAACACGTTCTGTCTCTATGGTGGTACGCTGAATGGCGTTAAAGTAGAGATCGGCCAGACCGGTGGCGGTACGTTCAACATGTATGGCGGAAAGATCACAGGGAATACAAAGGGAACTGTTGTCGGACAGAGTAAAACCAGCAACAAGAGTACAATTACAATCAACATGTACGGCGGCGAAATCAGCGGCAACCATATTAGTGAGAACCAGGGCGGCGGTGTGTTCGTTGGTTCGGGCAATCAATTTAATATGTATGGCGGAACGATTCAGAACAACAGCGCAGTAGATGGCGGCGGTGTGTATATTGCGCCTGCTGAGAATGCTTATTCAGCCGGAGAGATGACGATCTGCGGCGATGCTGTTATTCAGGGCAACAACAAGGCTGGCGGTGTCACAAACAATGTCAGCCTGCCCAGCGGCAAACAAATCACGATCAGCGGGGAGTTGGTCAAGAACGCGAACATCGGCGTGACTACGCGAGCTAATCTTTCGCAGGGGAATGTGAATATCGCTACGGCGACGGATGCGGGCTGGGTTGTTGCAAAGAATTTCACCAGCGATAACTCCGCGTATGATGTTGGCTTGTTGAATGACGGCAAGACCGTACAGCTGCAGGTGCATTCGCATCAGTGGAAGTATACGGCAAACGGCGCGACCATCACTGCCGCATGCAAAGCTCCAAGCTGCCCTGCCCCCGCTGGCGGCAGCGTGACCATCAACAAGCCTGCACACACAACCTACGGCGACGGTCAGAGCGAAAATGCGATGCTGACAGAAAACAATTGGCAGGGGTTGGCGGTGAATCAGATCGCCATCACCTACAAAAAGGGCAACGACATCCTTAAGACCGCCCCCACCGACGCGGGAACCTACACCGCCAACATCACGCTGGACGGCGCGACCGCCAGCGTGAAGTATACCATTGCAAAAGCTGTGCCGAAAGTGGAGGACTTCACCTTTGCAGCGCCCAAAGACTTGGTCTACAATGGCCAAGCCAAGAGCGCTGAGGTCAAGGCGAAGGATAGCGTCAAGGGCATGGGCAACATCACGGTGAAATACTATCAGAGCGAAACCGAAGTGGAGCCCATCAACGCGGGCAGATACATTGTCAAAATCAGCGTGGAGGAGGGCACGAACTATGCTACGGCCACCGACCTGAAAATCGGCGAGCTGACCATCAGCGAGGACACTCTGCCCGAGGGTACCGGAACGGATAAATCCGTCACCATCCGTTACAACGATACGGAAGTGAAGACCTATACATACACCGACTTCGGTTTCACTGCGGCGGGTACCTTCGCGGTGAAGGGTTCTGTGACGGAAGGAACGAGTCTTTTGGCCAAGTTTGAAAGCAATGGCGTCCAAGTCAAACTGGCGACCGGACTTAGTCTGGATGGCAGTGAGAAGAAGGTCGTCATTCCGATGACCTTCACGCCCAACGGCGGCAACTACAAGCATAAGGAAGTGACCCTGACCATCACGCTGGCGGATAAGGTCACGGACACGAGCACCATGAAGGTGACGCAGGCAGGCTGCACCTTTGGCGATACGCTGCCTGACTATGTTCTCACTGGCAAGCCTGATGGCGCGGGTGAAGTGACTGTGCTTTACACCGGCAGCACCCTTAAAGAACCCAGCCAGACTTATAGCAGTGCAAATGCGCCCACCGACGCCGGTACCTACACTGTGAAGGTGACGTGTTCGACGGAGAAAACCAACTACGAGGCCACCTCTGAGAAGTTCACCATCAAGCCCAAGTCCATTGCCGGCGCGACTATTACGCTGGAACTGGCTTCGGCGGAGTTCACCACGAAGGAAACTGTGTACACCGGCAGCCAGCAGACCGTAAAGGTCGGCTCCGTGACGCTGACAGACATGAAGGATGCGTTAACGGATACTACGGACTACACAGTCGAAATTGGCAACGGCAAAACCGCGGGCACCAACGTGGGCACCTACACCGTGGAGGTTAAGGGCACGGGCAACTACAAGGACACCGCAAATGTGTCTTGGAAAATCACCCCCGCCGAGCTGACCATCGCCGACGCGACCGTGGCCGCGAAGACCTATGACGGCAAGAAGGATGCCACCGTTAACAGCGTGTCCTTCACCGGCTTTGTGAACAACGAAACGCTGACCATGGGCAGTGACTACACCACCACCGGCGAGTTCAACGATGCCAACGCCGGTGACAACAAGAACGTCACTGTCACCGTGACCTTGAATAATACCGATACGGCCAAGAACTATACGATGAAAAACGGCGGCATCTTCAATAAGACGGGCGTGACGATCTCAAAGGCCGCTACTCCTGCCGCCCCCACTGGTCTGTACGGCATTAAGGGGCAGAAACTCTCCACCGTAATCCTGCCTGCTGGCTGGTCTTGGGTGAATCCTAATACGGAGATGTCGGAGGCCGGTAGCAAGACCTTCACGGCCAACTATCACGACGATAAGGAGAACTATCAGAACGGCACCAATGTGAACGTCACTGTCGACGTGAAGGATAAGAAGGACGTCAGCAATAACATCAGTTTCCCCGATGGAAAACTGACCTACGACCCCACCAAGGTGATGACTTATGAGAAGGCCACCATCGACGGTATCGAGGCAGGTACGGATCCCAAGTGGACTTACACCTACATTCTCGACACCGGAAACGGCAAGCTGAACAACGACGGCAAACCCATAGCTGTGGGTTCTTATGTCGTAACGGCCATCTATGAGGACAGTAAGAACATCGGCCGCAAAACTGCCATGCTGGTGGTCGACAAGGTCAAGCCCACCGGCGGCAATTCCAGCAGCTCCAGCTCCGGCGGAGCATCCGGTGGTGGCGGCGGTGGCGCAGCCCCGGCTCCGACACCCGCTGGCAGCGATGTGGTGACCGTTAAGGATGACAAGGGCAATGCTATTTCCGGAAGCAATGTGGTGACCACGACCAAGACAACGGTAAACAATACGAAGAACGAGACGAGCAGAAACGAGCAGGGACAAACCGTCTCCAAGATAATAGGAACGGTCTCTAAGGAAACAGCGGAGAAGCTTGTCTCGCAGGCAGTTTCCAACAGGTCTGATATCATCGAGATCACAGTTTCCTCCGCGGCTGCAAGCAGCGAAGCAGCAGATACCGCCAAATCGACGGAACTGGAGATTCCGAAAACAACAGTCGCTTCCATTGCCAAAGATACCGATGCCAGCCTGGTTGTGAAGACGGACAGCGGCAGTGTGACACTCGACAACAAGACGCTGGAAACCATCACAAGCGAGACAAACGGCGATATCGTTAAGCTCATCGTCAAGGAAAACGCGGCACTGACCGAAGCGCAGCGGGCTGCCTCCGCCGCCATCGGTGAAAACGGCAAACTGTTTGATCTGGCGGTACAGATTGGAAACAGGCTCCTGCATGATTTCCAAGGCGGCAAGGCTTATGTGATTCTGCCGATGCCGGATAAGCTCAAAGGCAAAGACATCCTCGTGATCTACATCGACGACAACGGCCTCTGCAAGATCCTGAACCACAGCGTAGTGAAGATCGGCGCAGAATATTACATTCGCTTCACGACGCCCCACTTCTCGACCTTCGCAGTCGTCGACAAAGACGAAGCAGAGCGGTTAATTAAAGAACAGAACGCCGCCCACGTCAAAGAACTGATGAAGAGCGCGAAGTTCAAAGTGACCACCACTAAGACGAGCAAGAAATCCGTCAAGGTACAGGTCGCAGCCAAGAGCAGCAAGAGCCTGATCTCCGACATCAAGTCGCTGGGCTACACGGTCAAGTACCAATTCTATCGCTCGACGAAGAAGACCGCAGGCTACAAGCTGCTCAAGACAAGCAGCAAGAACAGCTTTATCAGCACCAAGGGCACGAAGGGCAGAAAATATTACTACAAAGCCCGCGTGCTGGTCTATGACGGCAAGACACTTGTGGCGAAGAGTGCGTTGAGACAGTGTAGTTATGGAGCACGAACCTGGATCAAATAAATGCTTGTTAAAATCGCCTGTGGCGTTGTTGGCTGCATGGCGAGGAGGACACGAAAAAACCGGCAATCCTTGTGGTTGCCGGTTTGATTTATTTGCCCAAATATTTTACAATTGCAATACAGAATGAGGACAGCATCTGCTGTCTTTTTTCTTTCCGTAAAATGCAATAATAAGTTGAACATTGATAACTAAAAATTAGCGAGTTGATTTATTATGTTGCACAATGACTACGAATTTACTTAGATGCACATTTTAATTCCCACGAATTCGGGGGAATTAAAATAATCCATGCTATTTCAAGATTTTGTGTTCTAGCTCTTCTAAAATCGCCATTTGATGGATTGCGATTTGGTTTAGTTTTATTAAGCAATCGGGTTGACTTAAACCATCCTCGATCAACAAGGTATTGATATTTTCCATATTAGATAATATGAAGTGACCCCACATTTGTAGCAACGTGGATTTACCTGTATACTA
>OATU01000254.1_pt1 | contig 53310 bp, 53 predicted proteins | sample 1516711 | NCBI WGS metagenome assembly OATU01 (sample SAMEA2579971, study PRJEB22360) | human gut metagenome | biome: human gut; feature: human-associated habitat; material: faeces | place: Denmark | collected 2008/2010 | reverse complement strand
CTTATCCTCATGTCCCGGCAGGGGGTCCCACACGGAACCGCCGAAATAGCTTCTCCAGTTGCAGGGACGTTCTCCCTCTTTGCGGTCTTCTATGTAGAAAAAGTTTCCGTACTTGCCTTCCGGGTCTTCGCAGGCTTTTTCAAACCACTCGTGTTCATCGGAACAGTGATTTACCACAAGGTCCATTAAAATATACATATCTCGTTTTTTTGCTTCTGCAATCAGGCATTCCATATCTTCCAGTGTGCCAAAAGCCGGGTCGATATTATAATAATCCGAAATATCATATCCCTGGTCTGCAAATGGAGAAGGATACATGGGAGAAATCCATATAATATCCACTCCTAAATCTTTTAAGTAATCCAGCTTGCTGATGATTCCGGGAATGTCTCCGACTCCGTCTCCATTGGAATCATAAAAGCTCTTTGGATAAATCTGATACGCTACTTTATCATGCCACCATTTCTTTGTCATAATCAATACCTCCGTCGTTTGCGTATGTTCTTTATGAGTTCTATTATAATGTGCAGAGACACAAAAATCTTACGAATATTTGATTTAAAACTACGATATTATGACTTTTTATCCACATAATGCTTTCGATACTGAAGGGGTGTAAGTCCGGTGTCCTTCTTGAATTCCCGAAGAAAATTCCCCAGATTGTAAAAGCCGCAGTCCAGACAAATCTCCATAACTGCCATGTCCGTGGTCTGCAAAAGAATAATGGCCTGCTTAATCCGATATGCATTCAGATAAGATATCGGGGACTTTCCCAGCGCTTTTTTGAAAAAGCGGCAAAAATACTGTTCGTTCATGTTGGCCTGCTGCGCCAAATCCCGGATATAGATTTTCTCCTGATAATGGGAACGGATAAAATCCAAAGCAGACTTAATAATTTCCACCCGGTAATCGTCCTCCTTTTCCGGTTCCGTCAACAGGGAATACGACGAAAACACAGCCAGCATATTCAGCAGTCCGGCACGAATAAAAAGCTGAGAGGACAAATTCTCCGTAACGGTCTGTCCCTCTTCCGAAAGGAAAGAACCAGTCTCATGAAAAATGCGCAGAATCTCCATGTACTCCTGCCGCACTCTGGCAAAAGCAGGCGACGCCCCAGCCAGATATCTTGGAAGGCGGATACCTCCTTTGGACAAAGGCTGCAGCAGCCGGGTCTGTGCCATATCATAATGTTCGAAGCTGAGAATCCTGGGATGAAAAAGGACCGCAGACTCCAGCCCCTGTGTCAAAGGCTCAATGGAATGCAGTTCGCCGGGATTGATAAAGTAAAAGCATTCTTCCTGAATCCGAAAAGTCTCCATATTAATACGAAGCAGAAACTCTCCCTTTCCAAAATAAAGAATTTCGATTTCATCATGCCAATGGTGTTTTACCCCCTTCCAGGAACAGGTTTCCTCCACCTCGTAAAGCCCGCAGGGAAAGACGGCTGTTCCATGGTCTTTCTGCTCTTTCAACCTGGAAGTATCTGCCATCATATGGTTTTCTCCTGCTTGTGATGGAACATGGCAAGAAAAACTGCCAAAAGTCCGATACAGCTTACCCATACAGCATTTGCCCCCATATGCAGTGTGAGATAGCTTCCCACGGCAGCGCCTATAATAAAGAAAACAATTACATTATAATACTGCAGACTGTTTTTCAGACATTGAGCGTCTCTGTTTTTTAAATAGCGGTAGAGATTTTCCGTAGCGCTTCGCAAATTTCCGGTACACATGGTGGTGGCATAAGAATTGCCGTTCATTTTGCGGAATGCTTCCACCTGCAGAGCACAGACAAAGGAAACCATAACATTAACCAGGGTATCCGTTTTCCCCAGCGGCAGAAAACCTGCAAGAATCAGGCAGAACAATTCTACCAGGACTACCAGCTGTCTCCAGTGTATGCTTTCTTTCCATTTAAACAGGGATTGAATCATTTCACAGACGAAAATTCCCAGGACAAAGGCCAGTATGGGAAGCACGTAATAAAAAGCTTTGCCCCAGTTCTGATTGGTCAGATGAACACCCAGAAGCACAATATTTCCCGTCTGGGCATTGGCAAAGACGTGACCGCGGCAGATATAGGTATAGGCATCCAGAAATCCACCTACTACAGCCAGCAAGATTCCCAGCAGGTGCGTTTCGGACATTTGTTTCGTTTGTTTCATGGAAAAAGCCTCCTTTGTTTCTGTAATTGCTGTTTTGTCTTTAAAAGGATAGCACAGAAAACAAAAAGGGACAAGGCAAATGCTTGACAAAGAGAAATATAGGGTCTATACTAGATTCATACAAAAGCAACTAACGCGGGATGGAGCAGTCTGGAAGCTCGTCGGGCTCATAACCCGAAGGTCACAGGTTCAAATCCTGTTCCCGCTATTGAAGAAAAAGCCATTGACCAGGAAAGTCAAGGGCTTTTTCTTTTTTGTTTCCGTATTTTTTGTCACGCTGTCTTTTTTCTCTCATATAATACACTATATTCTTCTGCCGAAAAGGAGTTTTTCCATGCTGTCCATACCTTTATGTAAACTAAAAAAAGACCAGTGTGCCATAGTAGAAGGAATTTCCTGTCCTTCGGAACATCAGATGGAAAAGTCAGAAATCATCCGGCGCTTTCTGGATTTGGGTTTCTGCCAGGGTACACCTGTAAAGTGTATCAACACAGGTATTTTCAAAAATCCTCATGCTTATCAGATACGGGGAAGTGTGATTGCCATACGCAACGAAGATGCCCAGATGATTTTGGTTCATGCTGCTGACCCTTCCCAAACTATGTAAATGGAGGTGGTTATTTTGTATCTTCATTCAGAACCAGTCTCTTCTTGTACCATTGCTCTGGCAGGAAATCCCAATGTGGGAAAAAGTACGATTTTCAATGGCCTTACCGGTATGCACCAGCATACTGGAAACTGGTCCGGAAAAACCGTTTCTCTGGCAACCGGACACTGTGCTGTGGGAAAACATCTCTATACTTTCACAGACCTTCCCGGCTGTTATTCTCTTCATGCCTGCTCTGAGGAAGAACGCCTGGCTGGTGCCTGTCTCAGAGAAACTGCACCGGATGGGGTGCTTGTTATTTGTGATGCCGTATGTCTGGAACGCAATCTAAACCTTGTGCTGCAAATTCTTTCTGTGACTGCCAATGTTATTTTATGTATTAATCTCATGGATCAGGCAGCCAAAAAAGGCATACATATTTCCTGCAGCACACTGGAAAAAGAACTGCACATTCCTGTCATCGGTATTACGGCCCGCCGAAAACGGGAGATTCGGCGTTTAAAACAATTTCTGGATGCCTGTATGTTTCAAAAAGCAATCGTTCCTCCCGTGCTTAAGAAGCTTTCCGAGGATCCCATACCCCGGGCCGAGATGGCCTCAGAACTGTACCAGAAAGCCGTCCGACTGGAAAAACCGGATACCCGCTCTTTTGATGGTACTTTAGATTACCTCTTTACGGGAAAATACACCGGCATTTTCTGTATGCTGCTGCTTCTTCTGTGTATTTTCTGGATAACGCTTCTGGGCGCCAATTATATTTCTTCCCGGCTTCACAATCTGCTGTTCCGTCTGGAGCCTTGGCTGTATGAGCAGTTTTCTCTCCTTCTCCCGGAAAAATTATGTCAACTGCTCATTCAGGGCTGCTACCGGGTAACTGCCTGGGTTGTCAGTGTCATGCTGCCCCCAATGGCTTTGTTTTTTCCTCTGTTTACGCTTTTGGAAGATTTCGGCTACCTGCCCCGGGCTGCTTTTAATATGGACTGCTGTTTTTCCCGCTGCAAGGCCTGCGGCAAACAGGCTCTTACCATGCTTATGGGCTTTGGCTGCAACGCTGTAGGCGTAACCGGCTGCAGAATCGTGGATTCTCCCAGAGAACGTCTCATTGCCATTTTGACAAACAGCTTTGTTCCCTGCAATGGACGCTTTCCCACCATTTTGGTGGTTCTGGTTCTTTTCTTTACCACCAAAAAAGCGACATGTCCGCTGCTTCATACCCTCTGGCTTGCCCTGCTGCTGACCTGTGTCATTCTCTTTGGTGTACTGATGACTTTTTTCTCTTCCTGGCTTCTTTCCAAAACCGTTTTAAAGGGAGTTCCCTCTTCTTTCGTTTTGGAACTGCCGCCCTACCGCAAACCGCAGATTTGTTCCGTGCTGCTGCACTCCGTTGTCCATCGGACACTGCTGGTACTCACAAGAGCAGTTACCGCTGCCATTCCTGCCGGACTGCTTATCTGGCTTATGGCAAATACCATGGCAGGAGGCCAAACGCTTCTGACCCGAATATCTGCATGTTTAGACCCTTTTGCCCGGCTTTTGGGTCTGGACGGCACCATTTTACTGGCTTTTATTCTGGGAATACCTGCAAATGAAATCGTGATTCCCATTATCATTATGGCCTACACCTCCCAGTCCTCCCTGGTGGATTTTAAAAATCTTTCCGCTTTGCACACTCTGCTTCTGGAACAGGGATGGACGCTTTCTACAGCCGTATCCATGCTGATTTTTTCGGTTCTTCACTGGCCCTGTGCAACCACACTTCTTACCATAAAAAAAGAAACCCACAGCTGGAAATGGACAGCGCTGGCCTTTTTGCTGCCCACCTGCATGGGATTTCTGTTGTGTTTTCTTGTCACTTGTATGTTCTACGGATTCTCCTGCGTGTACTCTTTCGGTGGCTGATTCACCAGATAGATTCCCGCACAGACCAGTACCAGGGCAGTGAGAATCTGCCACCCTTTGGTCTGGCTTTCTTCCCGAAGAATCAGAGTGGATAAAAGCACGCCAAACACCGGATTGGTGAAACCAAAAATAGCAATTTTAGACACTGGATGATACTTCAGAAGAATTCCCCAGAGGGAAAACGCAACCGAAGAAACCAAAGCCAGATAAACCAGCACGGCAATTCCCGGCAACGTCACGTTTGCAATTTGGCCGCCCAGAAAAAAACCGCCTGTCACCATCACCAGACCTCCTGCCATGAACTGCCAGCCGCTTAAAGTCACAGGGTCTTCCTCTTTGGAATAAATTTTCAGCAAGCTGGAGGAAAAAGCGTAGGCCACCACAGAAATCAGCAGAAAGCCTTCTCCGTCCAGCCGGAAACTCGTCCCAATGTCTTCTCCGTTTAAATTCACCAACACTACACCTGCAAATCCTATGATACAGGCCGTAATTTTTCTCCCGGTCAGCTTCTCCTGATGAAACAACAGGCTGGCAACTAAAATAGCGACAAAGGTGTTTGATGCAATGATAATCGAACCTTTTACTCCGGAAGTATGAGCCAGGCCCAGATAAAAAAAGATATACTGCAAAACCGTCTGGAAAACAGACAGTTTTAACACCAGAGGAACAGAGGTCTTCTTTGGAAGCAGCACTTTCTTCTGTAATAAGCTGCCGATAAGCAGGGCCAGAAATCCCGCCAGGAAAAACCGGATTCCTGCAAACAGAATCTGTGAAGCCGGGTCATCTCCCGTAATGGCAAAAAGACGGTATCCTGACTTTACCGCCGGAAAAGCGCTGCCCCAGAGGGCGTTGCAGAGAATGGCAAGAAAACACACAATAAAAGGCTTCTGCAAAAGGTGTGGGGGTTGTGATTGTTTTTTCATAGCAGCTTTTCTTCCATCTTTTTGATTTCCTCATCCAGCACATTATAATGCTCCCGAATAGCCTTAATGCCTTCCTGCACGTCTTTTTTCCGCAGGTTTTCATAAACCCGTCTGTGGCAATCTCTCAGCTTTTCCCACTCTGCCTGTCCAGCCCGGGCAGAAGCTTCACTGATAACCCGCTCAAACATATCGGACAGCGCGTCATTTAAAATGCCCAACAGATTATTTCCGGAAATTTTTATCAGTTCATCGTGAAAATTCTTATCCTTTTTGGGCCGTTCCTCAGGGGAACAACACTCCAGTTCCTCCAAAAAATAGGCCAAACGTTCCAATTCCTCCTCTTTCGCCTGCCTGGACGCCAGCAGATATGCTCCAATTTCAACGAAACGGCGAAGCTGGCTGATTTCTATATAATTGCTCTGCTGCGTTACCAACAGAATGGAGAACACACTGCCAAGGCTGTTTCCCACATGATTTACCAGGAAGTTTCCCTGTCCGTGCCTGCTTTCGATAATTCCCATATTTTCCAGACAACGCAACGCTTCTCTGACGGAATTTCTGCTTAGTCCGAGAGTGGACATCAGTTCCCTTTCTGACGGAATTTTGCTTCCAAACTCTACCTCTCCGCTTTCTGCCAGGTTTTTAATATGTTCAATAACCAGATGGTATACCTTTTCTGTGTCCTGTGTCTTTTCTGTTTTTTTCTCATCTCCTTTATTTTTCATCTGTCAAACCTCTGCTTTTCAAATAACTGTATATCAGCTCCACCGTTCTCTCTGTTCCCAGTACGCCTGCATTGATGCACAAATCATAATGATTCATGCAGCCCCAGACCTGACCTGTATAATATTTGTGAAACTCTGCTCTTTCCTCTTCTGCCTTTTGTATTTTAGCTTTTGCCTTGTGAACGGAAATCCCTTCATGGCTGGTGACCCATTCCAGCTTTGCTTCCATATCCGCATAAATAAACAGCCTGACACAATTTTCTTCTTCCTGAAAAATATAATTTCCACATCTTCCAATCAACACACAGGATTCCTGACCGCAAAGTTCCCGAATCCTGCGAAAAGGGATTCTTCCCGCCCGGCTTTCTCCCTGGTTCATGGCAATGGCATACAGCAGGCTGTTGACCGGCTGTTCCTCATAGAAAGAACGCACTTCCTCGTAATCTTCTTTTCCTTTGGCAATTTCCATTAATTCATCCTTACCATAAAAAGGAATACCCAGCCGCTTTGCCAGTTCCTGTCCGATTTTCTTGCCTCCACTGCCATACTGTCTGGCAATGGTAATCACTAATTTTTCCATGAAACTGCCTCCTTACATAAATCCTGCAAATACAGATGCACCAATTACTGTCAAAAGTCCCGCTACTGCAATAGCAAGACTGCTCATAGCTCCCTCCACAGGACCCATTTCCATAGCTTTCGCAGTGCCTATGGCATGGGATGCAGTTCCAAGAGCCAGTCCCTTGGCTATGGGTTCCTGAATGTGAAACACTTTACACACAAGTTCAGCTATCACATTTCCCAGAATGCCGGTGATAATAATAACTGCCACGGTAATGGTTACAATGCCTCCCAGTTCCTCTGAAATTCCCATCCCAATGGCTGTTGTAATGGATTTGGGAAGCAGGGTTACATACTGCTCATGGCTCAGTCCGAAAAGCTTCGCCAGCACCAGCACACTTACCAGACTGGCAAGAACACCGGAAACAATGCCTGCTGCCACCGCTTTAAAATTTTTCTTTAAAAGTGACATCTGTTCGTAAAGGGGAACGGCCAAACACACCGTAGCCGGAGTCAGAAGATAACTGATATATTTGGCGCTCTCATTATACTGGTCATAATCTACTTTAAAAAGTACCAGAACTGCCATGACACAGATGGTTGCAATCAGCAGAGGATTTAAAATAGCCAGTTTAAATTTTCTTCTTAAGAGCAGCCCTGCTTCGTAGGCCACCAGACTTAACACAGCACCGAAAAAAACGGAATTACTCAAAAATTCTTTCATCTTACTTCTTCCCTTTCCGAATCATAACCTGAGTCACCTGTCCTGTAACCGCCATAACAAACACGGTAGTCACAACCGTAATCACCACTACCGGAATCCACACCGGCAAAAGAGCGTCTTGGGCCTCCAACAGACCTACGCCAGCCGGAATAAACATGACAGGCATAATTTCTATAAGAAAACCCGCTGCTTCCTTCACCTGGTGAATCTTCAAAATTCCGGTTCCCAGGGCTGTCAGCATAAGCACAAGTCCGTATACGCTGGCAGGTATCGGCAGGGGAATCAGCCTGCGCAAAAGCTCTCCTAAAAAGGAGAGCAGCAAAATAACACTGAATTGTTTCAAAAACTTCATCTTTCTTTCCTCTTTTCACTGGTAGTACCAGTCTATTATAGGCATGCCCTTTGCTAAAGTCAAGAGATAGCATAAGAAAGACTGTTATTTCGGAATTTCTCCGTCTGGACAACCTTCCTTCCTTGTGTTAGCATAATTTACAGAAAGAATTTTTTTAAGGAGATTTCACTATGAATGTAAAAGAACGTTTTCTGAAATACATTTCTGTGGACACGACTTCTGACCCATCCTCAGAAACTTTTCCAAGCACCAAAAGCCAGCTGGCCTTTGCAGCAGATCTAGAAGCAGAAATGAAAGAAATGGGACTTGCAGAGGTGTCCCTGGACCAGTACGGTTATGTTTTCGGCACCATTCCCTCCACCATTCCCGACTATCAGGGAAAAATTCTGGGCTTTATCGCCCACATGGATACCTCCAGCGCAGCCTCCGGCGCCAATATTTCTCCGCGTCTTATTGAAAATTATGACGGAAAGGACATTGTGCTTCACACTGAGAAAAATATTATTATGCGTACAAAGGATTTTTCCAATCTCAGTCAGTATCAGGGACAGGATTTAATTGTGACGGACGGTCTGACCCTCTTAGGCGGGGACGATAAAGCGGGAATCGCCGAAATTCTCACAGCCGCTGAATACCTGCTGGCTCACCCGGAAATTCCCCACGGTCCCATTCGTATCGGTTTCACGCCGGACGAGGAAATAGGCCAGGGAACAGACCACTTTGATGTAGAAAGATTCGGTGCGGATTTTGCGTATACGATGGACGGCGGCGAATGCGGCGAACTGGAATACGAAAACTTCAACGCAGCCAGCGCTTTTGTTACATTTCATGGCGTCAGTATTCATCCCGGCTCTGCCAAGAACAAAATGATAAATGCCGTTCTTCTGTCCATGGAATTTCAGAGTATGATGCCTGAAAACCAGAAGCCTGAGTATACCCAGGACAGAGAAGGTTTCATTCACCTGGACGGCATTGAAGGTTCTGTGGAAAAAACTGTTTCCGAATACATTATCCGTGACCACGATATGGAATTGTTCCGGGAGAAAAAGCAATTTATGGAACGGGCGGCAGCTTATATGAATGAGAAGTACGGAAAAGGTACTGTGGAACTGAAGCTTGAGGATTCTTACTTTAATATGAAGCAGCAGATTGAGCCGCATATGAATCTCATTGAGAATGTGCTGACTGTTTATGAGAAGCTGGATATCCGGCCCCAGGTACTTCCTATCCGGGGCGGTACAGACGGCGCACAGCTTTCCTTTAAGGGACTTCCCTGCCCGAATCTGGGCACCGGCGACCATAACTGCCATGGGCACTTTGAGTTTGTGTGTGTGCAGGCCATGGAGAAATGCGTGGATGTGATTGTGGAATTGGCGAAGATGTGTGTGTAAAAGGTATCGGATTTGTGAATTTCCTACACCAGAGTAATTCATGGCATCGCCCTGAATTACTCTGATTCCATCTAAATTCATAGTTTCAAACCTGTCTGGGGTACCGGGGTCTCCATCGTGTCTAATCAAGTGCCAGTGTTAATTCTCTTGCACTCCAAAATTCCAATCCATTTTCACGCATATTCTTAATATCTTCAAATCGCTTATATTCTTTTGCAATTAATTTGCTCATGAAATCCCCAATACACTCTATTCTAAATTATAGTTCAATCTTAAATTTTCCTCTGCTCCACAACCACATAGGCGTATGTATATCGATTGGTACATATTCCGTATCTTTAAGTATTGCCTTCCATCTATCTGCAACAAGCATCTGTACATTTGGCAGTGCCGCCTCTTCCAATGTAATGATACCCAATTTTGTACTCGCCTGTATTACATGAGTATCCGGAGCTACGGTAATATTTTCCCGGTCATGGAATTTTGTGTCCGTATACTGTTCCATAACATAAAGCCAATAATTATTAATTTTATTTCCACCAAGGTATGGAAACATTTTCTTATGCTGCTGAATATATGCTTTAATTTCAGCTACGCTGTCATCCATCCTCTTGAAAAAATTTCTGATATCCCCCTCAAACTCTTCATAAAATGTTTTGCAAAGTGTTCTCCATATGACAGGCTGTTTATTTGGCTGCGATGCAACTTTATATGCAGTAAGCAATTCTTTCAGTGTAACATCCGACATTTCCATAACTTTTTGGCAATCATATACCTCAGGAGCATCCTTATACATTTTATTCGCACATTCCCACAAAATATAAGAATTTCGCTGATAATTCAGAGCCATAGGGAGCGTAAAGTACAAATAATTTTCTTTAGAACCTCTATCTATCTAATGCCGGATTTTCATGTTCAGGCATTTTCTCACCCCCAAGCAATCCTTGATTATATGCACTCATCAAGTCATATACTCTCATTAAGATTTTTGTTTTATCTTCCATACAATTTCCTGTCTCCTAAATTTTGTTGCTCTTTCGCCAAATAATAGACTTACGCAAAAAGATACTTCTTCACTGCTAACTGCCTGCCCCCTGAGTATATCAATTCCCCCATATCCACTCTGTGTAAATAGAAACACACATCTATTTTATCTCCAAAATTGTAGAAACCTTTGATTTATTGGGCTTTTCTCATAAGCAGAGCGACTATTTCAACTTGTTCATCATTGTCCAAACTCATATTTCCACCAATATCTTAAAAATCTCTTTTTTATCCATCATTTATATAAATATACTTTTAAGTTCAATTCTTACCTTTTTTCTTCACTGTACTGTGAATATTTTTAATGTTTTCCAAATATTCTTCTTCAACTGGCGACAAGTTCTGTACCTGATATTTCCGATATTCTTCTGTTGCTTTTTCAATTGCCTGTGCATGACTAATCGTTCCGACTCCTTGCAACACTTTTTCACCTGTTGTTTTTAAAACATTATCAAGGTGTTCCACATAATCTGACATATACATGGGATTGTGGCGCATAGCTTGAATCTCCGCGAAATCAAAATATCCCGATACAATATTATTTAGTATCTTTAACTCTTCATCATTAAGATAATTTCTGTCGATACATGACCTTTTCAGATGAACGAATATCACGAATACGATCGAGCAATTCCTTCCAGTAATTCCCACCACCGTTTTCTTTCAAACGCTCATCATCCATGGTAAAACCTTTAATCATATACTCCTTCAGTCGTTCTGTCGCCCAACGCCGGAAATTAGTTGCAATTTTGGATTTTACACGATAGCCCAGAGTATTTTCTTCTAACTCTCCTTCTTCAAAGATATGCTTAATATGCTCACTAATATTGGATTTACTCGTTTGGTAAAGTTCACATAATTGTGCCTGCGTAAGCCAAACAGTTTCGCCTTCCAGCTTCACATCAATTTTGGTATGTCCATCTTCCGTTTGATAAATAAGGATTTCATTCTCAACAACATTGGAATTATCTTTATTATCCTCCACCTTGCAACACTCCTTTTACCGTTCCATTAATTTCCTACTGACTTCTCTCACTGATCCGAGTTGCCTTTCAAACATGATATCCCATACCATAAGTCTAGACACCTATCAGCAATCTGTTTATCTTCCATTTTACTAGAATTAGCTGTCTCATCATATAAAGATATAATCAATTTTGAAATCTCATCTTCTATGCCCCATTGTTTTCTCAAAGTCTCTATCTTCATCTGTAAAACATTTTCACATAACTGTATAACCATGTCTGCATAATCAATAAAGGAAATTCTACATCCATGTCAATATTCTTTACTTGTATTCCACATTGATACGCTTCAACTTATTTGATTTAAGTTTTGAAAGCAACACGATACTTTCAACATGTTCATCGTCGTCCAAACCAATATTTAAATCATTTTCAATAATTGATACCCATTCCTCAGCACAATCATTAAACCATACACTTACTTATTTCATTGAATTTTCTATTCAAATTCAATTTCTTCTTCTGCCTTACTGTATACATCAATCTGATTTTCTATATCGATTCTATTGACAAGCCATCCTCTTACCATACACAATTTTATAAATTCATCAATACGATTTATACCATTCATCTCCTTTAACGTAACAACCACACCAAATTGTAATCCTCTTCCTGCTTTTGGAACAAGTCGTTCCTTCGTTTTAATACTCAATCCCCACATTCCCGCTGAATAAGCTTTTCGAGGCCTTGCATTTTCTTTAATTGCCTCACTAATATGTTTTATATTATCCCATTTTCGATACAGTTTACGTGCATCTTCTTCATAAATATTTTGAATTCCTTCATCTGCTTGTTTGTTGTAATCTATAGCTTTAATCATGGCTTTTCCATCTTTTTCAATTATTCTTCCAAAGTGGAGATCCATTTCTGTACTTGTATAATCTACACCCTGATTTCTATCGCTTTTTGGAAAATATGCCAATGTTGCCTTTGCAAAAAAAGGATGTGCCTTCATATCTTGTGGAACTGGAATATTATACGTATATGTTTCATATTCATCAATGGTTCCATTCATAATAAATCTAATTTCATCATCTTTGGAATGTGTAATATCCTCAATACGTTTTGGTACAACCCCATACCCCATGGCAAAATATTTATTATCCTGACGATTCCATCCTGCTGCCGAATCAATTATCAGTGCTTTTGCAACTTCTCTGCTTAATCCTACGATATGGATAAGATATGCCATTTTTCTTGTAATCCAAGGTGCAGCAAATGAAGTTCCACATACTGTTGCCATGCCTAAAGGTTCACAAACTGTAATTTTTTCCTGTTTATCTCCCCCATAGTAGCAAATATCTGGTTTATAAAAGAAAGATAGTACCGGTCCTACCCTTGTATATGAAGCTGGTTTACCGTTAAAATCAACAGCATTAACTATTAATGAGTTAAGTGAATCTGCTGGAGCACCTATTTTCACAGTTCCTGTCATTTTTCTTGTTTTGTTTGTCCCTGCGACAACAAATATAACATCATACTCACATTGAATCTTATCTAACTCTGCTGCTTCGGGCGATATAAAATTGGGATCGATTTCCATCGCCGATCCTAATGAAAGATTCCATACTTTAATATCTCTGTTACTCGCTATGATATCTCTAATCATTTTAAGGATTGTAAACGAACTGAATCCACCTGCTGTTGCTACTCCAAAATGTTTTACCCTAAATCGTCCACAGCCATCATCCAGTTTTGGATTAAAAGCTGGTCCATCCACAATTATTGAAGTTACCGCTGTTCCATGGAAACGATCTTCTGTAGTAATTGTGATGTTCGGATCAACCATATTGTGTGAAACGACCCAATTATGAAAATATACCCTTTTGTCAAATTGAGTATCAATAACACCAACTGTTGGTTCATTTGTGGGTTCTGGAATCGATATTAAACTTTCTGATTCATCTTTCACAATATCTTCATCTATAACAATTTCTGCTAAATCTCTAACATACATTGCAATCAAATATGGGGCATTATTTTGCAAAATCTGAATTTCTCTACCGTCAAGTCTAAGAGTTGTTTCATCAATCATTTTAGCATGTATCATATCAATGCCAAATTTGCTTAATAATTCTACTGTATTTACTCCTGTTTTATAAATCGTTACAATTGATCTATCTTTGATTGTTTCATCTACACGATCTAATCTAAAACTTTCTACATAATTAGAATCTACAACTACTCTTAAAAAACTAGATTTAGCCATTATATTTACATTATATTTTCCACTATTTATTAGTTGGGTATCTTTATCTGTTATTTCACCATTATAATACTTATTTAGAACCAATTCACATTTTTCTAAATATTGTATTGATTTCCGCAAAGCTTCAAAAGAAATAAAATACGTAAAAACATGCTTCTTTACTTTTTCATTTTTTGCGTTATTCTCATCCACAAATTTTGCCCCTCTAATTGACATGTTGGGATGTGAACTTTTTTCTCCAAGCAAAATCTGCAACCTATTGCTCTTTGCAACAATGCACTTATAATGAACGCTGATTAGAACTCCACCTATCGTCATCTCATTTTTCCAATAGTTCTCTAATTGTTTTAACTGTTGTTTCATATTTCCGACATGCTCAGCTGTAACTTTTGAACCTTTTGGAAGATTCGTCGGTCCAAAACCATTCACATTTTTCCGCTTCTGAAACTGTCCTCTAAGTTGTAATATATTATTCATCCATGCTCTCCTTAAGTTCTCTAGCTACAGTGCTCCTAGGAATCCTCGATAAAATTTCTATTTCTCTAATTGTAAATTTCTGAGATTTTAATTCTTTCAAATTTTGAGGCTGTTTACCATTAACTGCATAGTACAATCGTCTAAAATAATCCATTCCATCATCAGGATCACTAAACGCAACCGCTGTCCTTATTAAATTTTTTAAATCTCCTGGATATGGAATTGGTTCCATCAATCCAATGATTTTACGAAATAAGCGGATATCCTTACTTGCTAATTTAAATTTTACTAAAAACTTATTTAAAAATTCTTCTGCGATTGACATTAAATCTCCTTTTGTATATCTGTTGAAATCTATCACAGAATCAAATCTTCTAATTAAAGCTTTATCGAAATGTTCATATAAATTGGTTGTCGCAACTAGTACAACTCTTTCATCCATATAATCCATTCCTTTAAGCATAGAAGATGTCGCTCTTCCCATTTCTCGCAAATCATTTGTATTAGTTCTGTCTAGTGCAATTGCATCTATTTCATCAAATAGTATTATTACATTTTCTGGATGAACAAAATTATTTATTTCTTTAAATAGAGAAGAAATATTTTTTTGTGTCTGCCCTAATTTACTATCAATAACAGCAGCAAAATCCACCATATAAATATCTCTATTTAAGATACGAGACAATTGTTTGACCGCTTCCGTTTTCCCTGTTCCCGGCGATCCTTGAAATAGGAATTTATTTATTCCAGCTTTATGTGCAACTGCATGTACAATTCCAAGAATATCCTGTGTGACCGAATCTGGAAGCCATAAACTATCTCCAGATGATTCAATTTTTTCAAATAACGCTGAGTCACTTTCATTCATTTGAGGTACAAATGTATTCGCATTTGACATTAATGCCATAATATACTCAGCTAATTGGTAATCTCCTGATTCATCAAAGTCTTTTGCAATCTCATATGCTTCACTTCTAAAACCTGCATCATTTTCTTCTGAATAATATTTTATCAAATTAAGAATGCTTTTCTTCTTCATAATGTGCCACCCCTGTCTTTTTCTTAATTATATCTCCACGGGACATTTTTGTCAATATTGGGACAAAATTTAAATTGACTTTTTTGTTAAGTCGTGTTATAGTGATTATGAAATTAAAACAAATAAAAAATTTCAATAAAAAAGAAACCAGCATCTAAGCGAATAGAATACTGGCCTCTGTGTACAAATGTACTTCATCCAAAGTAAGTTTAACACAGAACAATTTCCCAGACAACCAAAACCTTTGTTCGACTTGATTTCTTTTCTTATTGTTTATATAGAATATTCACAAAAAAATTTGAAAGGAAATAAAAAATGAAAGCAACAAAAATAAAAATGAAAACAGGATGTGCACAGTCCAACAATACAACTGAAATATCCGAAATTTACGTAGAAGGATGTACTAACCCAGGATACTTTGCTAAAGAATCCTTATATGATTACCTAAAAAATAACCCTGATTCCATTCAGGTAAACATTTATCCTTATCCAAACTTAATCCCTGCACTCAGCAGTAATCAAGAAAAATATGTTCGTTCAGAGCCAAATGATACTCCGAATGATAATCTTTTAAAATTGCCAAGAAACTAATCCATACTAAGCAATATTTACATCAAACACGTAGATGAAAGATGCCATCTACGTGTTTGCAATTTCTATAATAAATTATTAAATCATCCGAAAATGTTTCAACGCTTCCCTTATAGCCGCTTCTTTCTCTGGCGGACACTTCGGCTGTCTGGAATTTTCCGATTTTGGCAGGTTATAATTTGCCCTCTCAATAATTCCACATTTCTGCTTTACCTGTGCGATATACAAGTTACTGACTTTCAATCCGCTTTGCTTCAGAACATAATCCTTGATTTCCTCATAGGTTGCCTTACTCTCCGCCGCCGTCAAATCAAGTTCACCCATCTCTAGTTCCACATTGATATGCTTCAACTTATTTGATTTAAGTTTTGAAAGCAACACGATACTTTCAACGGTATTACCACTTTCCCACAAAACCTTCCTTACCTCCTTGCCATCAATATAAATCGGAAAGTTAAACTCTATCGACTTTAACGGCATTTCTGATTCCCCATTCGGGTATATCTGAATTTCTTTAATAAGATATGTGATGAGACTTTTCTTTTCCTCGTCACTCATTATAGCATAGAGCTTTCCAAAATTCTGCATAATTTTGTAAACATTGTCCAAAGTGATTGCTTCCATCTCAATGGAACTTTTTCTTAATTTTGCGTCCTCAATGCGTTCCTCTAACTCCACCATTGTATCATACAGAGCATCCAATCTTAATGTCATATCATGGATCTTTCTTTCACGGTATCTGGCATCAGCAGGAAGATTGTCAATCTCATTTTCCAGACGAGCCTTGTTCAAGTCCACTTCTTTCAGCTTATTTTCATAATTGGCAAGTTCCTTGTCCACCGTACTGGTATCTGTCTGAACGCCTATCCGCTTTTCAATCTCTTTGGCAAAATAAACATCGCTGACCAATTCTTTTACGGCTTCGACCACAAGTGGCTCAATATCGGTTTTCCGCAGGGATGCCTTATAATCGCAATGATGACCTCGCTCCTGCTTATTTCTCCCACATATATAATAGTAAACTTCTTTATATGTGCCATCCTTATTTGTCCATGCGTGTTTATTCGTGTACATTGAACTGCCACAAATAGGACATTTCAAAACACCAGTCAGAAGATGTGCCCTATCTTTACCAACCTTTGATGGTTGCTTAATCCCTGTTGCTTTCCGCTTTGCATGAACTTTCTGCCAGAGTTCCTCGCTGACAATTCCCTCATGCTGCCCGTCCTCTAAAATGTAATCGTCAGTATGAACCTGTTTATATTCGTTTTTTGTTCCCTTGACCTTTTCCCTTGTTCTTCTTCCATAAGCAATCTTTCCGCAATAAACAGGGTTGTCTAATATCTGCCGTATTAAATGACTGCTCCATGTTTCTAATTTTCCGTTCTGGCGAGGAATTTTCTTTATACCTTGCAGGTTGAGATATTTAGCAACTCCGCCAAGTCCTATATCTGAATTTCCGAACTTATCAAAAATAATTCTGATTGCTTCAGCTTCGGTTTCCTCTATTAAAAGCTGATTATCTTTCAGGTAATATCCATATGGTGCAAAACCGCCGTTCCAACCGCCCTGCCTTGCTTTTTCCCTGCGTCCGTTCATCGTCTGCTCAATAATATTTTCTCTCTCAATCTCCGCAACCGCTGACAGAACAGAGATTAAAAGCTTTCCACTTGTCTGGGATGAGTCAATCCCTTCCTCTATACAAATAAGATTGATGCCATAAGACTGCACAAACTCTAATGAATTTAAGATGTCAGCAGCATTTCTTCCAAAACGAGAAAGTTTATAAACCAGAATATACTCTATCTCCAATCCGTTTTTTATATCGGCAAGCATTTTCTTAAATGCAGGTCGCCCCTCGATTGACTTTCCAGACTTTCCTGCATCCTCATAAATGCCGACAATCTCCATTTCTTCACGGTCTGCAAACCGTTTTAAGCTGTTTTTCTGTCCTTCCAAACTATATCCATCAACCTGCATCTCGGTACTTACTCTCGGATACAGAACACATTTTTTTCCTTCTCTGTTCATTTTACCACCTCCGATATTTTGGAAAATGTGATATGTAAGGTTGCGTAAACTTACGCAACACAATCCAGTTCCTGCAAAACAAACCTTCCATACTTCTCGACAACCTGCACCATAGCTTTCATAAAAGTATCGAAGTTTTCTGCCTCATTAACATTACTTTCGTGCTGTTGCTTTACATTTGTGGACTCTTTAACATTTTCCATCTCGCTACCTCCGCAAAATAAAGCGGCTGTATGTCTTAAATTATAGATATACAACCGCTACTTGACCAATGTGCAAATCCTCCTGTTTTCTCTAATTTGTACATTACATTTTTGTTCAGTTATCAAGTGAAATACTAGCCTGATATTTACATCCCTCAAGCTCTGCAATCTGTTCATAGTTCAACTCTCCGAAAAAATACAGAAGCAGCCTGCGTTTTTGTGTTTCGGGCAGTTTTGAAATTGCCTTATGTAACTGCTCATATTCCATACTCCTTGAAACGGTTTCCTCAAGACTTTCTTCCTTATAAAAAGCTCGGTCATTCAAGGAGCTTTCTGTCAACTCAGAGTGTTCAATATGCCTGCTCACTCGATTAAGATAGGAAATGTCCTCAAGCTCAAAACGGTTAAACAGGTCATACAGCACTTTATCTATTTCAATATTTTGCATAACACCCCGCCCATCTTTAAAAGAGAGGTAATATCTGCCCTCTACAATCATCAGCGTATAAGGGTTATGCTTGTCCTTTTTTCGGTTAGGATGTTTTTCATTCATTCTTCGTTCCTCCAATCAATCTGAATTTTTGAAATTTCAGATTGATCGGAGGAGAACGACACCCTACACCCCAAACAGGCTTACGACTTAATTCAACAAAAAACGACAAAAGAAAAACCGCAAAGGCTGTCAAACCTTTACGGTAATAAGAAATAATAATTCTATTATGTAGATATTTAGCATCTCTTTTTAGTGCATAATATTTCCATACAAGAGAAAGTATTTTTTTAACAGGTTATTATCAATCCTGTCAAATATTATGTAGATAACTGCTGCTCAAAACAAGCAGCGTCATGGTAGTGTCAGACCAGTACACAAAATCCCTCCAAACTTAAATAATCACTTTTTTGATTTAATATAAGAACTCACACATTTGTTTGGAAAAGAAAAAAGCCAACGATCTGCGAAATACATCACAAATTCATTGGCTCTGCGTCTTTGCGTCTGGCTCTTTTATAATAGTTATCTGCAAATTTTTGGCTTCAATCAAAGTTTCCTGTTTACATTTCGGACAATATAACGGAAAATTCTTTAGTTCGGTATCTTCCCGTATTTGTACTCTCGTTTTACTTTGACAGATAGGGCATCTCACCCATTCAATCTTTTGCATAAATTATACTCCTTTTCATATGTCGTTTTCAATATATTCATAGCGATAGAAATTTTATTTTACACAAATTCATCTCATATCAGGCTTTTTTATCTCCTTAAACAAGAAATATAATCTCCTATCTCAAGCAATCTCACTTTCTTTAATAAGAAGCCACATCTCTGTAAAATATAGAAGTATGAAGTATCAGAGGATAGGTGGTGAGTAAATGGACGATAGAAAGTGCAATCTGGACTTCGATTTTACACCGATAGGTCAAGCTATTAAGAAAGCCCGCAATACGGAACATATGACAAGAGAAAGTTTAGCAGAGCTGTTGGACTATTCCGTGCGTCATGTACAGTCCATTGAAAACGATGGGCAGTTTCCAAGCATTCAGCTATTATTTTTCCTTGCCCGACGATTTCATATCTCACTTGACCAGTTCCTTTTCCCAGAGGAAAAAACGGTAAAAAGTTCTACACGCAGACAGGTTGATGCCCTGCTCGATGAGCTTGACGATAAAGAATTGTCGGTTATTGAAGCTACCGTCAGAAGTCTATGTAAGGCAAAAGAGCCAGAGGAATGACCCTCTGGCTTTCTCCTTTTTAGGTCTATATATATTTCAGCGAAACTACAATTTTCTCCCCATTCTCATAGTCACAAATAAAACAGCTATCTGATTGTTTTGTCAGCAAAAAGAAGTTTTCGTTTGTTTCAAGATTAAATTGTGCAGCATTTTCGGTTGTTTCTGCTTTTGCTTTATCAAAGCATTTCTGCTGTTTCACCTTTAGCATTCCTATCTGCTTTGCAGTCAAATCATACACATCCTGCCTTCCAATATTCTTTTCTATGTTGTTGGTCTGCATCACACGCTCCAGATATTCCGCATACCCCTGCGGAAATAATTCGTCCGCAGGGATTATCAATTCTTTCGTGTCTGAACATCGAATTTTCTCACTCAGCGTTCTTATGATTTGTGGCGAAAGCACCAGAATATCATGGTTTCCTGTAATGCGTATCGTATATTCGCATATCAATTTTCCATTCCTCTTAATCTTTCTACAAGTGCTTCTTTTGAAAAGCTGTGCATTGATACAAGGGTAATAATTAAAGGTACAGAAACAAGTACAACTGAATAGATCAATGTCATAAATACAGGGAACTTAAATGCCATATAAAATACTCCCACATTATAGAGCATATTACTTAATACATAACCACACAGCGTACCAATGGTCATTGTCACACCAACAGTAGCCAGTACCAAAAGCAGACTTTCTCCAAGTAGCATCCTGTGAATTTGACCTTTACTCATTCCGATAGACTCTAACATTGCAAGTTCCTGTTTACGGGTAACAATGTTTGTAATCAGCGTATTCATCATACTTAAAATACTGAACATCATAATAAATATTGCCAATCCACTGATAGCTCCAAATAACTGATTTGCAATTTGCTCATAAGCTACTTTTCTGTCAGCAAAAGTTTCAAGATTTAATTCACTCTTTTCTGCTAACATTTCTGTAAGTGCTTCTCCTACCGTTTCTTCTTTCTCTGCTTCAGTTGATACAAGCAAATGAGCGTTTAAACTGTCATAAGAAAGAAAATTTAAGATCGCCTGTTCAGGCATCAAAAACCATCCTTGAAGTCCATTATGATCAAGAACATACTTATGATTCAAAATACCAAGTATCGTGACTTTCTTTTCTGACATTTTGTTTCCGTCATAATAATGGAGTATGATGGTGTCACCCACTGCAAACTCCCATCCATAAATCTCCGCTGCATTGTTGTTACCTGCTGCAAGAATATAGTCGCCACTCATAAGCTTATCATAGTCGGCACTTCCGTCTTCCAAATATTTACCAATTTCCCTTGTGTCTTTCTCTGTCAAAGGATAGATAATATCATCGTTATCGTATTCATCATTTTTCGGATAGTCAAAGCGTACACCAAAACTCTTGATTTCTGTGACCTTTTCCACACCATCTAAAGAAGATATTTCTTTTACCATTTTATTACCTAAAGGCATCTCTGCCTGCATACCACTCATACCATTTTCGTTCAATTCAATAGCGGATTGTGCATATTCGATATGAAACTCTGCGTCTACAAAATACCCTTGTCTTGCATAATTCTCCTTATCAAAGGATGACATATAAGTTGCTGCGGTCATAAAAAGAATGCCGCCCAGAGCAAGAGAAAGCATTGTAATAACCGTTTTCTTTCTATTTTTAGAGAAGTTCATCATACCCAATCCCATCGGGGAAAGTTTGCGGCAAAGCTTTTTATTTGCAGTCTTTTTCATACCATCCTGCGGTACATAGCGGAGTGCTTCCATCGGCGAAACAGACGCTGCAATTCGGGCAGGTTTACATACTGAAACCATCGTAATGACATAGACAACCACAAATACAAAAAAGATAATCAAAAGAGTATTCAAGATGTTAAAACCGTCAGGAATAATGAAATATCCGACAATTCCGCCAATCAAAATACCGATAGGAGCAGAGTGAAGATATAGTACACCTCCCTCACGGGAAACAAACTTTTTCATTTGCTTCTTTGTCATTCCAATCGTGCGTAGTTGCCCAAACTGATGTATTCTGCCGATAACAGACAAGTAAAAAACACCGTAGATTACAAGAACACAAGCAAGTAAAATAACTGCCCCCACTATACCACAAAGAATAATCGTCTGCATATCCACGGAGAGTGATTGAATAAACTGTATGGATGGATTAACATATTTTCTCTCAATCCCTGCTTCTTTTCCAATTAAATACATGACTTCTTTACAATCTTCAGGCTGCATTTTTGTTGCACCATACAACTTTGCGTAAACCTCATACGGCATATCGCTCAACTGACTGCCGTTTTCTGCATAAATCTGCGATAAGAATACAGAAAACTGTTTTGCCGTATCGCTACCATTTAAGATGCCTACTACTGTAAAGGTTTCAATATTGCCATCATAAAAAGTAAAGGTCACCTTACTACCAACTCTTGGTTCTATATCCATCTTTTTCAGCATCTCTGCCTGTACAGCAATTTCGTTTTTCTTTTCGGGAAGTTTTCCCTCAAGCAGTTCACCTATTTGAATTTTATCTGACAACTCGCTCACATAATATGGCATTACATCAAAGCCGTCCATTGGGGAAAGAACACCCGTTTTCATCTGTATCTGATAAGCAATACGATTATCTGCTTTCAGAGTTTCTACCTGTTCATTGGTAAGATTATAATAACCTACCTGTTGTCTGTGGGAGAGGTCATTTTTGATCTGCTGATTTTGCCCTATCGCAAACATAAGGATAGCGGTCAAGAGAGCTGATGCCAAAACAATGGTAATCATCACAAAGATGTTACGCATACGACTTGATTTAAGGCTCTGCTTAGACATCCGAGAAATCATTTTTGCCGTTATCTTTTTATTGTTCATTCCGAGTACCTCCCTTATTTTACTATTTTTCCGTCTTCAATGTGTATTCTCACATCTGCCTTTTCAGCAATTTCAGGATTGTGGGTAATCATTACAATCGTTTGATTGAACTTTTCACTCGTCATTTTCAGAAGATCAATAACCTTATCACTTGTGCGACTGTCGAGATTTCCTGTCGGTTCGTCAGCTAAAATGATTGCAGGCTTTGATATTAAAGCACGAGCAATCGCCACTCTCTGCTGCTGTCCGCCCGAAAGATGGCTCGGATAGTTAGAAAGCTTCCCATCAAGTTCCAAGAAATGCACAATCTCTTTCAAAAATTTCTTATCCTCAGTTTTTCCATCCAAACGGACAGGAAGTACAATATTCTCATACGCTGTAAGATAAGAGATTAAATTATAGTTCTGAAAAATAAAGCCGATACGCTGACGGCGGAACACAGTAAGCTGTTCCTCGGTTAGTTTTTCAAGATTTTTATTTTCTACCTTCACACTGCCTTCGGTAGGAATGTCTAATCCGCCAAGCATATTGAGCAAAGTAGATTTACCACTGCCCGATGTACCAATAATGGCAACAAATTGACCATTTTCTACGGATACATTTACATCATCCAGAGCTTTGACAAGGCTCTCGTCCTTACCATAGTATTTTTTCAAATGGGTTGCGTTTAATATTGACATAGTAATTCCTCCTTGATTTGTACCACTTGATACGCTCATCATATCCTATTAAATAAAGAATACAAGACAAGACGCAAATTCTAATATTCAGAACGCAAATTCTAATGAAAAAAGCCTGCTGTCCGTGATAGACAACAGGCTCATAAGCCTCATTCTTTATGGAATTGGTATTAAAATTTTTAATGTAAATTTTCCATTTTCGCATTTGATCGTCAGTTGACCATCATATTTCTCAACGGCTTTTCGCATATTGGAGATCCCGAAACCGTGTAAGAAATCATCTGCTTTTGTGGTGCGGTTCTTTGTATTTCTGCTATTCTGCAAGCAATTATTTTCAATCCGCACCGAAAAGAAGTTTTGCATTTTCCCCGCTTTCACAAGTATTGCCCTCTGTTCTTCAGGAAGTTTTTCGCTTGCTTCAATGGCGTTATCCAATCCGTTTCCGAAAATAGTACTTATATCCAAAGGTTCGATAAAGTCCACATCATTAAGATTGACGATAACAGATAATGCGATATTCCTTTCTCTTGCTGTTTCCGATTTTTCTTTCAAAATGATGTCAAGAATGTCATTTCCTGTATGCTCATAGTCCTCATACATTGCCACCTGTGATTGCAGTTTTTCAACCATTTCTGCCGTTTCGGGAGAATTGATTTGCTTTTGTAAAACAAGCAAATGGTTTTTCATGTCGTGGTAAACAGAGCGTACCTTCTCCTCATCCTTCTGTTTTTCTTTATAATACTCATATTTTAATTCAAGCTCTCGTATTTCTTGCTGTGCAATATCCTTTTGGCACCTTAAATAAGTGCTATTTTTCTGATATAGAAAAAGTAGAAGAAACAGACAACCAAGCAATAGCCCGCTGAGTCCAATCATTGAGTTAAACCAGTTGACATTACCCGAAAAATAGCCATGACCCATGCTGTAATATATAATGAAATAAGTAATAATATTATATAACAGCAACAGAGCAGCATCTCTTGGTTGCAACTCATAGACAAACTTTCTAAATACTTTACTTAAAAAAGCGATGATGAAACAAAGTATAATAATTTTCATCAGATACTGTTGCCATATATTTACAACGATATTTCCTGCCATAATACTTGTGTAACCAAATATTACATCCGCTACTATTAAAGCAGAATAATCATTCAAAAACATTAGCATATAATAGAGCGAATATGCCATAATCAACTTATACCATTTTTCTTTTAGGATAAGGCGTTGCAAAAAGAGAAAGGTCACAAAAAGTGTAATGATTTTAACTGTCCCCAATGGGATTACCCATGTCATAACACAAGTAAGAAAGAATATCACTAGATAGGGGATAAAACCAAGCACTTTCATCTGACACTTTTTGCAAAAAATAGTATTACATGTATATAGCATATAAACTTCTACCATAGTAGCCAAAGTATCAAGAAAAAAATAGAATATAACCTGTTTCATAACATATCCCCCCAGAAGTCCGTCAACTTCATCATAAATTCCTTACGCTTTGGCTGACTGATTGGAATATGCTCTCCTGTGGTCATCACAAGTTCCAAGCTCTCTACACTTTTCACATAAGCCATATTGACTACAAAGCTCTGGTGCGGACAGGCAAACTGCGGCTGTGCTAAGAGCACCGAAGATACCTCTTTCATATTTTTGTAAATTCTCTGCTGTTGTCCCTCAAAATGAAGCACCACATTTCTCTTATCAGTTTCCGCATAACAGATATTTTTATACAGCACCTTATACTTTCCGCTATCGTTCTGAAAGCTCATATACGGCTCGTCTTTTCCTTGATAGCGGGTAAAATAACGGTCAAGCTCCATTTTCAAGACACTATATTTCACAGGCTTTAAGAGATAATTGACTGCACCGTACTCATAACCTCTCCATACATATTTTTTCAAAGAAGTTAGGAAAATAAGTCCAACAGTGCTGTCCATCTTACGAATTTCCTCCGCTGTCTTTAAGCCGTTTAGCTTTTCCATCTTTATATCCATAAAAATCAGGTCATAATCTGACCTGTATTCCTGTAATAACTCGCTGCCGTCGTGATAGATAAAAAAGCAAAACTCTTTATTTGTTTCAGCAGCATACTTTATAAGATTTTCTTTCAACTCATCAATGAGTGTTTCTTCATCATCACAAATTGCTATGTTAAACACTTCTTCACCCTCTTGTTGCTAAATTCCTTCAGTCTGAATAGGCTTTTTCAGCACTATATAAACCGTTATATTATACCAAAATCTAAATAATGAAGTCAATATTCACCCAATGATTTGTTTATGTAGAACGCTCATCCACATTGCTATGGATGAGCAATTTTTTAATATACAGGGATACCATAACCGTAGATTACGCTGCTTCCGACAGGATAACTTCTCTGCTTACATTCATCTCCAGAGTTACCCTCAACGGTATAAACCGTACCATTTTCGCTTTTCTCCACGATCCCCGTGTGGTCGATTGTACCATCTCCCTCCCAGTCAAAGAAGATAATATTGCCTGCTGTTGGCTCATAATCCCGACCTTGCCATTGTCCATTGTTCCGAAACCAATTCACACCATCCGAACAAAGGGAATATTTTGGTATAATTCCGCTTTCCAAATAGCCGCATTGCTCGGCACACCACGATACAAAGCAGGCACACCATTCCACACGGCTGTCAAAACCGTACCACGACCAATACGGCTCACCGCCCACATTGCCAAGCTGCGTTAAAGCAACCTCTACAATCGCCTGATTACCGCCGCTTGTAAATGCCCGTCCGTATGGATAGTAACGAAGCACATGAGCAACATACTGCGTATCGCCATAGCTGTCCCATCCCAAGCGTTCTGCCTGTATTGCGGAAAATTCTACGGCATTTGCATAGGAATATCCCCCATAGTTATTTTTCGCCCAAGATATATAACCATTTCCAAAATTATAGCCCTGCAAAGCAAGTTTAATATGCTCCATATCTACGGGGTTTTCCACCTCTGCCGCATTTAAGCAGTCTGCAAGATTTTGAATACCCACATCAATCGAATACTCTGGATCGGTAATTCCATTCGGGGTGTTGGGATACCTCGTGTTATATCCACATTCCGAAGCCTGCATCGGGTCACTTCCACGACCACCCGATTCCTGCATCATAACTGCCTTGATAAGCTCCACATATTCGGGAATGCCGTGTTGACTGGCATACTGGCGTATCAATGGATCATAGGCTTCCACTTCCGCACTTACGGGAGTATAAGCGTTGCTGTTACCTCCGCCGCCAAAGAGCGACACAGCACAGCCAAGCAATACAACAATCAAAATTATAATTACTGCAACCCAACCACCTGCAACAATGGCGACAATCAATGCTTTTGTACCCGCTATAATCGCTTTTACTGCTGACACGGTAGCTTTTGCTGTCGTTTTGACCGCAGCAGCGGACGCTTTCGCCGTGGCTCGTGCCGCCTGTGCCGCTTTCTGGGCAGTCTTGGCAGAAGCCTTTGCCGCTGCCTGTGCAGATTTAGCGGTGGTCTGTGTTGTTTTAATGGCAGCTTTTGAGGTTGCCTGTGCAGTCTTAACTGATTTCTGTGTCGTCTTGACTGTTCCTTTTGCAGCGGTTTTAATTGCATTTTTACTGTTTCGGGCAGATTGCTTTATGGTCTTTTGTGTCTGTCTTGCTCCTTTCACACGCTGAACAGAGGTATTAGACGCAGAAGAACGGCTCACCGTTCCGTAATGGAATTGTGAGCCGTTCTGTCCTGCAGCATTTGCCCTTTGGCTTTGGACTGTTTTCATCATCCTTTTTTGCTTGAACTCAAAAGCCTTGTCCTTCGCCTTAACAATGTTCTCTTTCGTGGTGCGAACGCTTTTCTGTCCCTGCTTGTCAAATTGATAGACACCCTCGGTAGCCACACGCTCAGCGGTGTGGGACACCTTATCAGCGGCATATTCTGTGGCAGAGTTTTCCTCCGCATAGCAGCTCTGCTCTGCTTTATCCTTTGTCTTGGTATAAGCAGATTTCATACGCTCCGAAGCAACAGCAGCCTTATCAATGGTCTTGATTGTTCCTTTGACCGCATCTCTGGTTTTAATCTTCGCCATACAAAACCTCCCTTCCAAGAATACAGCACATCCTTTGAGATTTTGCGGTCACATTAAACAACCTTTTTTGCCACAACCACAAGCCTGCCATTTTGAGCAGAATATTCACAAGTCGAAAGGGTAATGAGCTTATCTCCATACTCAGCACTTACTCCCGTATCATAAAGGGCAAGTTCCTTACACTTGGCAACATATTCCGCAAAAGCTTCTTCTGTTTCCGCATTTACAAAATCGTAATAGCGATAACCCTCTGCACTATATGCCACCGTCTTAAATACCGCCACGATTTCATATTCTGCCTGCTCGGTCAGCGTATCAAACTGAATGGTCTTATGCTTTTCATAAAAGCTTTTGGACTTATAGCTTTCCAACGCACCAAACATCTTGCCGCCTTTGATGTGGTGTCCGTAAATGATCAGGTTATCGCTATTTAAGATGTCACAATTTTCCTGAATATACGGTACACCCAGATCGCTGTATTCTTTTTCAAAATTTCGCTTGAGATAAAAGTTCGGATTGTTCTTTGTCTGCATGACAGGATAATTGAGCTTTGTTCCATCAATAGCGATCCATCCCATCATATCTTCATTCTGCAAATACAGTTCTCTATACTTTGCAAGAACATCCTCGCCCTCGCTGACAGGCGTATCCCCAGAAGCAGGCTCACTTTCGGGTGCTTCTTCCACCACTTCGGCAATCTGTTCAAAGGCTTCTGTCTGTTCCTCCACCTGTGCATAATGATGATAGATGTGAAAACCGCAAAAAGCCGCCGTACCAAGCAGGCACACGGCGGCAGTCAAACAAATCTGTTTCTTATATTTCTTCAGATAATCTTTCATAGGCTATTCCTTTCTTTATTCCTGCCCTGTTTTCTGGGCATTGTGGTACACCCGCAGGGTGTTTCCTTTAGCGTGTATGGTCGTTCTGCTTTTGGGGCGTATGAAGTTCCCTGCAATATTCTGGGTATCGAACCTTAATGCCCTCCATAAAATACGGGGCGAACTCACAGCAAAATAAATCTTCTGGCGTAAAGCTTGTTTCCCGACCTTCCTCTACATAGTTGTTCCAGAGATTAAAGGCAAGGTGGCAGACCTTGACCGTTCCGCTTGTCTGCCATCCTCCATACATCCCTTCTGGTTCAATACAGTCTTGCTTAAAATCAAACATCTGATTGATATTTGCCCTTGTTTCTCCTGCAATACCCATTACATAGAAAAATGCCCTGTGATAACAGTCGTTGACTTTACACTTTGACATCATTTCCAGAAAGAAATCACGATGCTCTTTCGATTTAAAAATAATTTGTGACATTCCTCTTTTCTACCTCCTTAATTCGGTTTTGTGCAATTTCAAAATACGCCTTATCAATCTCCGCCCCCAGATAGGCTCTCTGGGTTTGTATTGCTGCTAATGCTGTGCTGCCTGTTCCCATAAACCCATCAAAAACCAACTCGCCCTGTAAACTGGAAATCTGTATCAACCACGATAAGCACTCCACATTTTTAATCGTTGGATGATAAATCTGGTGCTGTTTCTGCCATACAGAATTATAGGTCGCTTTCGGATATTCTTCGCCAAACCAACAGGCATTGAAGCGTGTCTTATATTTTTTACTTCGTTCTCTGCCTGCATGGTACTGCATCCCTTCTTTTTTCCTGTTTTCAAGAAGTGTTGTATGCTGAAAAGTACGCCGTCCTTTCTGGCAGAAAATAATCCACTCTGCATTGTTGGCATAGCTGCCTGTTAAATCGCCAATCCCTCCAATCGTACCTTTTTCCACGATCAGACAATTCTTTACCGTAAAGCCTGCCCGTTTCAAACAGTCATAATGGTAAGGATAGCAGTCAAAACGGGTAAAAAAATAAGCGTGGGAGTTTTCACGCAAAATGCGGTAGCTTTCCCTCGCAAACCGTTCATAATCTATCCCCGTATCTCCAGTTAAAACAGCGTGGGGCTGCCTTGCAAAATGATTTCGGTAAGAGATACCATAAGGCGGATCAGTTAAAATGAGTGATACATAGTTATCGGGAATTTGTGCCAACAACTCCATACAATCGGTATGATAAATTTGATTACACAATCCCTTTCTTTCCACCTGTGCCTGTAAGAGCTCTCCGTCACCCATCCGATTAAACCTCTCCGAACTTCGTTGTCATCAGCCTGTAAAGCTCTGTATTTCTTGGGAACTTATTGACAAACGGTACAAGGGAGCTGCCTACCTTTAAAAGTCCCTGTCCTGCCCCCACATTTGTGATATAGCTCATCTGAAGGTCTGAGATATTCAGGAGTTTGGCAAGCTCAAGCCTGTCGGTGGATGCCTGATTGAGCATAATGATAAACTCGGAGTTTGCAAGCATTGTCCTTGCCGTATGGCTCTGTAACAGATCGTCCACATTCTGGGTGATACCCGTACAATAAGCACCGTACTTACGCACACGCTTCCAGAGGGTAAAAAGGAAGTTGGCACTGTATTCGTGTTGGAACAACAGATAAATCTCATCAATAAAGATAAAGGTGTTTCTTCCTTTTGCTCTGTTCTGGGTGATACGGTTTAAGATACTGTCAAGGACTACAAGCATACCGATCGGCTGTAACTGCTTTCCTAAATCAAGGATTTATAAAAATCAATCGCCAAATTGCCACTATTCAATATAGATATTGGATAGTGGCAATTGGGATTTACATTATATAATGACATGTTGGGTTGTATCCACTTGAAATCATATCCCATAGCTTAAGTCTCCTTTTTCTAATCATAACATATTTTGATATACAATTCCATCGCCAAAGTTATGTAAAAAAGCGGCGTCAGCTTCACACCAACGCCGCCTTTCCTCAATCATTCCATTACAAAATTCCTGCTTTTTTCAGATACCCCACACCATCATAGCAGCCCCGAAAATAAACCGATTGCAGTTCCATATCGGTAAGCTCGTTCCGAAGCTGCAAGGCTTCTACAAGTCCTGCACATTCTTCAGCAGAAAGTCCCTCCGCCTTATCCATATCAAAAATGTCCAAGATTTTCGGATATTTGTCATACAGGCTTGAGAGTTCTTCTTTCATGGCACGGTACTTCTCATTTTCTTTCGGCAGCTTAGCAACAACAGAGCTTAGATATTCGGAAAAGATGCTGTGGTACACATCTACAAATGTTTCAAACTGAAATTCCAAAGACATTTTTCCACCTCCGACTGTTCAATCTTTTCCCATTATACCGCCCAAATAACGGCTTTTCAAATGTGCAAAAGAAGATTATCGCTCACGGTCAGCCGCTTTTCTTTCGGGCAGCTCACTCGTTTCCTCTGGCTCTGCATCAAGTACCGTAGGGTCTTTCTGATCCAAATTCAACTCAATATTTAAGGCATTAAGTCTTTCCGTTTTCTCTTTCAGTTCGTCCTCAAAGTCAAAAGGCTTCGCCAGTTCTTCCTTTGCATTTTCAATCTGCGATAAAATTTCCGTCCGTCTGGTCTTTGCCGCTTCCAGCTTATCGGGGATTCTGGCAAGCTCATTTTCTATTCGGATCAGATTTCCCAAAGCGTCCTCACCCAAGTTTACCTTGTGTTTTGTCTTTCCGCACAAGTTCAGGCAATAATGGGTATTGACCGTATCATAGTAAATCTCCATCTGAAACCCTCGATAACTGCCGATTTCTTTTGGCTGTGTCAGCGGATATTCCTTACAGATGGCAAGAAGCATCTTGCCTGCATCGGCTTTCTCCGTGTAAGTCACACCCTGCAAAGTCATTGGGCAAAACCGATCCTCACCCTTTGGTTTATGCTGTTCAAGCATGGGAACATCACACCCATAGGCAGAAATAAGCTGTTCAAGCTCTTTGATTTCTTGCGGAAAGTGCTGTACGACTCTGTCCTCAAGCTCGTAATGCTGATTAAGGTAACTCTGTTTTAACACCTTGAGCTTCGACACTTGCATATCCAAGTCCATCTTTTCTTTGAAACGCTCGTCCCCTGTGGCAAGCATTTTGACCTCCGCAAAGGAAAGGGCAACCTCATCCACATCTTCTGCGGAACGGACAGGACTTTTACTCGTCATGATCTGGCTGATAAATTTCTGCTTGCTTTCCACCAACTGATAGAGATAGGCATCAAAGGTCTGCTCCGTTACATAACGGTAAACCTCCACCTCTGGGAACATATTTCCCTGTCGTTCAATACGCCCCTGCCGCTGTTCCAAATCGCTTGGTCGCCAAGGGCAATCTAAATTATGGAGTGCCACAAGCCTGTCCTGCACATTCGTACCTGCCCCCATCTTCTGGGTAGAGCCTAACAAAATACGCACCTCTCCGCTTCTGACTTTCGCAAATAACTCTTTTTTCTGCGCATCAGTAGTCGCTTCGTGGATAAAGCGTATCTGCTCGGCAGGAACACCACGGCGGATCAGCTTCTCCCGTATATCATCATAAACATTAAATGAGCCATCGTTCTTCGGCGTGGAAAGGTCGCAAAATATAAGCTGTGCCGCCTTTGTGTCAGCGTGTTCCTCCCAAATGCGATGCACATTGTCGATACAGGTGTTGACTTTACTTTCTGGGTCATCGGGCAGCATCGGATCAATCATTCTCTGGTCAAGGGCAAGTTTCCGTCCGTCATTGGTCACTTCTCTCATTGTCAGCACCTCCGTTCTTGACTTCATTATATAGAAAAACAGTCAGGGTACTCAAATGTGCAATAGGGGTAAAAAAATAAGCGTACCACTATTTCTAATGATACGCTTATGACTATTAAATCACCTCAAAATGCTTCAAAGCGTCCTTTATCGCTTCCACTTTCTCTGCCGTCGGATGTTTCCTCGGCTGTTTCAGTTCTTCTACTGCATTAGGAGCATCATACATCGGCAAGCCTAAAGCCCTTTTTACCTCCGCAATATATGCGGTATGTACCTTGAAGCCATATTTCGCTTCTATGTACTCCTTTATCATTTTGTAGGTCACTCTCTCTTTTGGCTTATACACTTCTGCTCTTTTAGCAATATTATCAAGCGGTACTTTGCCCTCACCCTCGCCAAACTCGACTTTTACATTGATTACACTGTCAGGTTTTTTGTGGGAAAGCATTACAACCGTCTCCACATGCACCCCCTGCGGAAACATATCGCACACCGCTACTCTCTTCACCTCATACTTCTCCGCGCACAGCCGCTTTAAGTCCCTGGCCAGGGTAGCAGAATCGCAGCTCACATATACAATCCTCTCCGGATTCATCTTCAGCATAGTCTCCAGCAGCGCCTCATCGCAGCCCTTTCTAGGCGGGTCTACCACAATCACATCGGCAGAAACACCTTCCTCCTCATATTTTTTCGGAAGCACATCTTCTGCCTTTCCTACATAAAATTCCGCATTTGCAATCCCGTTTCTTTGCGCATTTTTCTTGGCATCTGCAATAGCCGCAGGCACAATCTCCACACCATAGACCTGCTTGGCCTTCTGTGCCAGAAAAAGAGAAATCGTCCCGATACCGCAGTACAAATCCCACACAATTTCCTTTCCGGTAAGCCCCGCATACTCCAGGGCCGTGTTGTACAGCTTCTCCGTCTGTACCGGATTCACCTGATAAAAGGAAAGGGGAGAAATTCGATACTGTACTTCTCCAATATAGTCTGAAATGTAGTCCTGCCCCCACAGTTTCACAATTTTATCACCTAAAATCACATTATTTCTCTTCTTATTCACATTAAAGGTAATACTGGTCATGCCGGGAATCTCCTGCAGCCGCGCCGTCAGCTTCTCCGCTTTCGGCAGAGCGTCTCCGTTAAGAACCAGACAGACCATAATTTCCCCTGTCTTAAAGCCGCAGCGGATAAGGACATGGCGAACCAGTCCGGTACCGGAAACCTCATCGTAAGGCTCTATGTGATTCTCCTTCATGTAAACCAGAACTTCCTCCAGAATCTGCTCATTCACTTCTGTACCCAAATAACAGTTTTTATTGGAAATAATGGAATGGGTTCTGCCTGCATAAAAGCCGGTAATGATTTCCCCGTCTTTATTTTTGCCCACAGGAAACTGGGCTTTGTTTCTGTACCGCCAGGGTTCTTCCATACCAATCACCTGCTCAATACAGATATTTTCAAAGCCTCCGATTCTCTCCAGATTTCCCTTCACCTTATTTTTCTTAAATTCCAACTGCTTCTCATAAGAAAGGAACTGCAGCTGACAGCCCCCGCAGGCTCTGGCCGCGGGACAGCGGGGTTGCACACGGTCTTTAGAGGGTTCCAGCACTTTCATCAGACGGGCATAGCCATAGTTCTTTTTCATTTTCATAATCCTGGCTTCTACCTTATCACCAATCACGGTATCTTTCACGAAAAGCGTATAGCCATCCGCCTTTCCGATGCCCTCTCCGTCGTGTCCCATATCTTCTATATAAAGTGTTACCGTATCATTCTTCTTAAATTCCATGAACGCCGCCTTCCTGCTCACAACTGGATTTTCTGAAATTGGATTCAAAAAGACGGTTGTAACCAATCCATTCTTTTTGCTGCCCTGCTGACGCAAATATTTCAGTCAGGGTTTCCATCTTCGCGTCTGTATTGTCCGCCAGATTCAGCGCCAGGGCTTCCGGCAGTGCCGGTTTCTTTGGCGAGCCGTATTCCAACTCCCCGTGATGAGCCAGAATACAATGCTTCAGCTCACTTTCCAGTTTCTTTGGAAATCCGGGGATTTCTCCTGCCTTATCATGGATTCTTTCCGCCCCTATCATAATGTGACCCAGAAGCTGTCCGTCATCTGTATAATCATTCATGGGAAACGGACTTAATTCTTCTGTTTTTCCAATATCATGCAGCATGGCTGCGGTAAGCAGCAAATCCCGGTTCAAAATCGGATAGACCTTACAGTAATAATCACACAGGCTGACTACGCTTAATGTATGTTCCAACAGACCGCCGATAAAGCCGTGGTGCACACTTTTCGCCGCTGAATTGCCGCGAAATGCCTTTGCGAAATCCTGATCTTCCTCAAAGAAGGAAACCAGCAATCGGTGCAGATAAGGGTTTTTCACACTTGCCACATAACTTAACAGCCCTTCATACATAGAATCCACATTTTTGCTGCTCACCGGAAGATAATTGCCCGGCTCATACTCTCCCTCTGCGGCTTTGCGCACACGTTTGATACTCACCTGAAGACTGCCCTGGAAAGAATTTACATCTCCCACCACGTCAATGTAATCCAGGCTGTCAAATTCATCAATGCCCAGAGAATTCGGATCCCAGATTTTAGCGTCAATGGTACCTGTTTTATCCTGTAAAATTACGTTTTCATAAGGCTTTCCGTTCTTTGTCACTGCTGCCTGTTTGTGTTTGCATAAATAAATTCCGGAAAGTTTTTCCCCTTCGTGAAGCTCGTTAATAAATTTCATTTTCATATCCTCTCTACCTTGTTTTTAATGTTACGTTAAAGGAGACTTCTACATATCCTTCTGTTCCCTGGCGCATGGCCTTCACCTTTACGGTTTCCCCGGATTTACAGGATTTTAACTGCTGCTGATATCCTTTTACCGTTTCTACTTTTTCACCGTTCAGCTCTATAATCACATCTCCGTTCTGAATTCCCACCTGCATAGCCGGAGAATCCACCTCTACCTTTTCTACGAAAATCCCCACCGGAATTCCCTTTTTCTCGGAAATTTCCGCAGTAATGTCTTCTCCCGTGATACCCAGATACACCATCTCCTTATTTTCATCGGAAAGTGTCTGAATCAAATCCTTTATCTGGGAAATCGGCAGCCCGATAATAAGGTTTCCGTTTTCCTCCCCGCCAAAGCTCTGGGCAATTATCCCCACAATTTCCCCTTCCAGATTTAAAATCACACCGCTTCCCTGACTGCTGCCTGTAATATCTGTAGTGAGAAGTCCATACTGCGCGTCCACTCTGGACACTGTATCTGAAGTAGAAGTCACAATTCCATAACCAACAGAATCACTATACCCCATAGGACTTCCAATTGCAAGAACCGGTTCTCCCAGCTTCAGATTGTAGGACTCGCCCAGCGGTGCAACGGCAATTTTTTCCTTTAACGAACTGTCCAGACCGGATTTGTCAATTTTCAGCACTGCCAGCCCTGTATTCTGGTCTGCCTTCTGGAATCTGGCATCCGTCACGGTGCCGTCATAGAAGACCACCTGGATACGGTCCACATTCTCCACAATCCGGTATTCCGTCAGCACAAAATAATTCTGCCCGCTCTCTGCCACCAGAATCCCGGAAATCTGCTCTTCGTAAGGCGTCTGAAACCAATCCTCATCATTTTTATTTCCAATTACCGTTACCATGGCTTTTTCCGCTTCATCCGCTGTGGCAAAAATATCCCCATACAGTTTCTTGTATTCCTCCGGGGTCATGTCCTGTGCCACAGGAGCAGAGGCGTCCCCTCCGCCCTGACTTTCCGGCAGTTCCTCATTCTGCGCATCGGCTTCCCCCTCTTTCTTTTCCTCTTCCTCCTGGTCTTCTTCCTGGGGAAACGTAACCTTGCTGGCATCCTTCTTTTCCAGAATTTTACCGGTCATAGCCGGCGCTGCTACGGAAAACACAACAGCCGCCGCAAGCCCAAACACGGCTCCCGAAGCCAGAAGTTTTCCCACCTGCTTTGCCAGCTTCTTCCTGTTCCAAGGCTTCGCCTTAATCGTTTCTTTCAGAAATTCATAGGAGTTCTCTTCCTTTTTCTCCTGATTTGTTTGTCCCTCATTCTTTTTTTCGTCCATGTTCAACACTCCGCATTAGACTGTATTTTGTACTATTATACCGAATGTTTATGAACTTTTTATGAAGATTACACAAAATTTTCTCTCTCATCCCACAAAAATTCCCCCTCAGAACCTTTTCTTTCTGCCTGTTTTCATGTAAAATAGGAAGCGGAATCTTAAAAAACTGGATAAGGTGAATACTATGAATCAAAAAGCATTAAAAACTTTAGAATACAATAAAATCACAGAACTTTTAGAAGGGTTTGCCTCTTCTTCTATGGGAAAGGAACTTTGCCGGAATCTGACGCCGCTTGACAATCTGGCGGAAATCGAAGCCATGCAGCAGGAAACCGCAGACGCCCTGTCCCGTGTATACCAGAAAGGCTCTCTGTCCTTTGGCGGCGTCCGGGACATCCGGGGTTCCCTAAAGCGGCTGGAAATCGGCAGCACTCTGGGAACCGGGGAACTGCTCTCCATCTGCAGCCTTCTGGAAAATGCCAACCGGGCCAAAGCCTATTCCCGCAGAGAAACAGAGAATGATACCGGGGACTCCTTAGACCCTCTCTTTGAACTTCTGCAGCCTTTGACGCCTCTGTCACTGGAAATCCGCCGCTGTATTCTCTCAGAAGAAGAGATTGCTGACGACGCCAGTGCAGGACTGAAACAGGTGCGCAGAACCATGAAAAATACCAATGATAAAATCCACAGCCAGCTTTCTTCCTATGTAAGCGGCAGTGCCAGAACCTACCTGCAGGACGCAGTGGTTACCATGCGAAACGGTCGCTACTGTATCCCCGTAAAGGCAGAGCACAAGGGACAGATTCCCGGCATGATACATGACCAGTCCTCCACCGGTTCTACGGTATTTGTAGAGCCCATGGCTGTTGTCAAGCTGAACAACGAGCTGCGGGAACTGGAAATTCAGGAACAGACAGAAATCGAAAAGATTCTGGCAGGCCTCAGTGAAACAGCTGCGGAAAGTCTGGAAATGCTGGATGATGACTTAAAAGTCCTGACACAGCTGGATTTTATCTTTGCCAGAGCCCTTCTGGCGAAAGCCCAGAATGCAACAGAACCCCTTTTCAACACAGAGGGCATTATTGACATCAAAAAGGGACGCCACCCTCTTATTGAAAAACATAAAGTAGTTCCCATTGACATCCGTCTGGGCGAAACCTTTGACCTGCTGGTAGTAACCGGCCCCAACACGGGCGGTAAAACCGTTTCTTTAAAAACCGTAGGACTTCTGACCTTAATGGGGCAGTCCGGGCTTCACATTCCTGCCTTTGACCATTCCCGTCTCAGTGTCTTTCGGGAGGTTTATGCGGACATCGGGGACGAGCAGAGCATTGAGCAGTCTCTCAGTACCTTTTCCTCCCACATGACCAATGTGGTACGTTTTCTGGAAAAAGCAGACCGGGACTCTCTGGTGCTTTTCGACGAGCTTGGCGCCGGAACAGACCCTACTGAGGGCGCAGCTCTGGCCATTGCCATTCTCTCCCATCTTCACGCACAAGGAGTCCGCACCATGGCAACCACCCATTACAGCGAACTGAAGGTCTATGCCCTTTCTACGCCGGGCGTGGAAAATGCCTCCTGCGAATTTGACGTAGAAACCCTGCGCCCCACTTACCGCCTGCTTATCGGCGTACCGGGAAAGAGTAATGCTTTTGCCATTTCCGGAAAGCTGGGACTGCCGGATTATATTATTGAAAAGGCCAAAGAACAAATCAGCCAGGAGGACGAATCTTTTGAAGATGTGCTCACCTCTCTGGAAGAAAGCCGCCGGACGATTGAAAGCGAGCAGGCCGAAATTGCCCGGTACAAAGAAGAAATCCAGACTTTGAAAGAACAGCTGGAAACCAAACAAGACAAGCTGGAACAGAGAAAAGACCGGATTCTCCAGGAAGCCAACGAAGAAGCCCACCGGATTTTACGGGAAGCCAAGGAATATGCGGACCAGACCATGAAAATTTTCAACAAAGCGGGTCAGGAATCCATGACAGCCAGAGAACTGGAGCAGAAACGTTCCGAACTGCGAAAGAAAATGGACAAAACCGCAAAGAAAATGGCTTTAAAGACGCCGGAAAAGAAAAAATCCACCCTGACAGCCAAAGACGTATCTTTAGGAGACGCTGTAAAGGTGTTAAGTCTGAATGTCAAAGGCACTATCAGTTCCAAACCGGATGCCAAGGGCATGGTATTTGTCCAGATGGGTATTCTCCGTTCCAAAGTATCTCTGTCCGATTTGCAGCTGATTGACGAACCGGTAATCACCTCGCCTTCCCTGCAGCGCACCGGCGCCGGAAAGATTAAAATGAGCAAATCCGCCTCCGTGCGCACGGAAATCAATCTGCTTGGAAAAACCGTGGACGAAGCCGTTGCCGAACTGGACAAATATCTGGACGACGCCTACCTTGCACACTTAAGCAGTGTCCGGGTAGTACACGGCAAGGGCACCGGCGCCCTCAGAAAAGGCGTACACAACTACTTAAAGCGCCTGAAATATGTACAGGATTTCCATCTTGCAGAATTTGGAGAAGGAGATGCAGGCGTGACCATTGTAGAATTTAAAAAATAGAGGGGGACTGCAGCATGGCAGTAAAACAGAAAATTCTCATCGTAGACGATGACAACAATATTGCAGAGCTTATTTCTCTGTATCTCACCAAAGAATGTTTTGACACTAAAATTGTAAATGACGGGGAAGAAGCCTTATCCGCTTTTTCCTCCTTTGCCCCAAACCTGATTCTTCTGGATTTGATGCTGCCCGGTATGGACGGCTATCAGGTCTGCCGGGAAATCCGCCAGAAATCCAATGTTCCCATTATCATGCTTTCTGCCAAAGGCGAAATTTTTGATAAGGTGCTGGGACTGGAACTGGGGGCGGACGACTATATGATTAAACCCTTTGATTCCAAAGAACTGGTGGCCAGGGTGAAAGCCGTGCTTCGACGTTATCAGCCCAATGTGGCGCCCTCCACCCAGCCTTCCGGAAAATATGTGGAATACCCGGATTTGGCTATTAACCTGACGAATTATTCTGTTATCTACTATGGAAATCAGCTGGATATGCCGCCAAAGGAACTGGAGCTTCTGTATTTTCTGGCCTCTTCACCGAATCAGGTCTTTACCAGAGAACAGCTTTTAGACCATATCTGGGGATACGAATACATTGGAGACACCCGCACCGTGGACGTGCATATCAAACGTCTCCGGGAAAAAATCAAAGACCACCCGGCCTGGTCCATTGCCACAGTCTGGGGTATCGGATATAAATTCGAGGTCAAAAACAAATGAAAAAATTTCTCTATGTAAAATATGTGCTTGCCATTGTCATTCTGGGATTGTTGGGCTTCTGCACCATTTATTTTGTGGGAAACCGTCAGGTGCAGAAACATCTGGAATCCGTGTACAGCGGGGAACTGTATCAGGAAGCTACCACCATTGCCCAGAGTCATGATGTGCGGTATTTCCAAAATGATGAGGAACGAGACAACCAGCTGTATGAAAATCTGTGCACTCTGGCCTCTTACCGCCACTGTGACGTCTGGATTATCAGCCCCAAGGGCGAAATTCTGCTGAATACCGCTTCGGAACCAAAAACAGAGGATTTCCCTATCATTACAGGCTTTAATCCCGGAACAGCCAGCGGTTCCTACTACCGGATCGGGGATTTTTTTCACCAGTTCAGCGAACCGCATTTAAGCGTCATGGTGCCTGTCACCAGAAACATGTCTGTGGAGAGCTATGTAGCCATGCACCTTCCCATGCGTGTCCTGCAGGAACAGCATGACGCTCTGATGAACATGATTTACATTCTGTTTCTCCTGTTTCTTCTCATTATGATGGCTATTATTCCGGTATTTTCTCTCATGATTTACCGCCCCCTCCGGAAAATCATACAGGGGGCGGATGCCTTTGCTGCGGGAAATCTGAAATACAACATCCCTCTGGAAAAAGAGGATGAACTGGGATATCTGGCCGGGACGCTGAACTATATGTCCGATGAACTGGACATGACGGGAAACTATCAGCGCAAATTCATTGCCAACGTCTCCCACGATTTCCGCTCCCCCCTGACCTCCATCAAGGGCTATACAGAAGCTATTTTAGACGGTACCATTCCTCCGGAAATGCAGGAGAAATACCTGAAAATCGTGGTGCATGAAACCGACCGCCTCTACAAGCTGACCCAAAGTCTCTTGACTTTGAACAATCTGGATGAAAAGGGACGGCAGCTGGATTATTCGGATTTTGACATCAACAGTATCATAAAAAGCACTGCCGAATCCTTTGAGGGCACCTGCAGGCAGAAACGGATTTCCATCGAACTTCTGCTGACCGGCCAGACCCTGTTTGTACGGGCCGATATGGGACAGATTCAGCAGGTACTCTATAACCTCATTGACAATGCCATTAAATTCAGCCCGGAGGAGTCTGTGATTAAAGTGGAATCCTCCCTGAAACACGATACGGTTTTCATTTCCGTGAAGGACAAGGGCTGCGGTATTCCCAAAGCCAGTCTGGGAAAAATCTGGGATCGGTTCTATAAAATTGATTCCTCCCGTGGCAAGGACCGCAAAGGTACCGGGCTTGGGCTTGCCATTGTAAAGGAAATCATCAATTCCCACAAGCAGAACATCAATGTCATCAGCACCGAAGACGTGGGGACCGAATTTATTTTTACCCTGCAAAAAAGCACAGAAGAGCGGTAATCCTGCTCCTCTGTGCTTTTCTTCTATTTTATTTCCATTCGTATTTCGTCAGATGTCCTTCCAGACGCATATGGTCAAAATGGTTCTGGCGCAGAGCCTCATACAGCACAATCGCCACCGAATTGCTGAGATTTAAAGAGCGAATCTCTCCTATCATAGGAATACGAATAGCTGTCTCCTGGTTTTGCAGCAGAATCTCTTCCGGAATTCCCGCGCTCTCCTTTCCAAACATAATATAGCAATCCTCCTCATACTGGACGTCCACATAAGTTTTAGGCGCTTTGGTGGTTGCCATATAGATTTTGGCACCGGGATTTTGATTCAGAAAGTCCTGATAATTTACATAAGTTTTCACATCCAAATCTTTCCAGTAATCCATGCCTGCTCTCTTAATAGCCTTTTCGTTCAGTTTAAAGCCCAAGGGTTCGATTAAATGCAGGCGGGTACCCGTTGCCACACAGGTTCTTCCGATATTTCCCGTATTAGCAGGAATCTCCGGCTCAAATAACACAATATTCAGCTTTGCCATTTCTTACTCCTCAATCCTTCTGATAGATTTTATACAATTCGTCACTCTGGGGCTTGTCCAGATACCGGGTTTCTTCTCCGTTTCGCAAAATCCGCTCTTTTCCTGCCGTAGCCTTTCCCACCACTGCCGCAAAAATTCCCGCCTGATGCAATTCTCTTACCAGGCCATGTCCATCCTGGGCTGCTATCATCATAGAACCGCTGGACATGAGAATATAGGGATTGAGCCCCAGCACCTCACAGACCTCCACCGTCTCCTGGCGAATCGGAATCTTCTTTAAGTCGATATCCAGTCCAACATCTGAGCCTGAGGCCATTTCCCACAGAGCGCCGAACACACCGCCCTCTGTAATGTCATGCATGGCAGAAACGCCCCACGCGCCGGCAATCTTTGCCTCCGGCAGCACCGAAAGATACTGGTCAAACCCTTTGGCCGTATCCACAAACAGCGGCGCAAACCGTTCCAAAAGCAGTTTTTCCTTTTCCTTGGCCGCAATAGAGGTACCTTCCAATCCAATCCATTTGGTAATCACAATGTCCTGTCCCGGCTTTATGCCTCCGGGCTCCATCATCTGTTCCTTCTTCATTCTGCCTACACCTGTAAGGGAAAGCAGCGGTTGTTTTACCACATCGGTAATCTCTGTATGGCCGCCCATAATTTCCATATTCAGTTCTCTGCAGGTAGATTCCACTCCCCGCATAATTTCTTTCAGCTCTCTCTCTTCTGTCTTAGGCGGCAGCAAAATGGTGAGCATAATGCCCACTGGCTCTGCCCCGGCAGCCGCTAAATCATTGGCAGTAATATAAACACTGTGTTTCCCCATATCCTTTGTGGTGCCGGTAATAGGGTCGGAGGAAAACACGTAAACTTCTCCTTCCCTGGGTTCCATCACCGCACAGTCACGGCCTACAGCCGGTCCTGCCAGGATTTCTTCTCTTCTGTGTCCAACTTCTCTTAAAACGGAACGAATCAGCATTGGTTCCGGCAGTTTCCCTATTTTCATGGTCTGTCCCTCCGTCTGTTCTTATAAAGCATACGCTATCATGGGAAGCACCATAGCCAGAATCATAAACACCGCCAGAATCCCTGCAACTATCTGTTTTTTCCCGGAATTTTTTTTATTCATAATCCTTTACCTCTCTATCTTTCCATAAGTGCCTAAAATCGTATCAATAAGTCTGGAAGCTTCATTCTTTGTCAGACTCTCCACCTCCACATTCAGGTCTATTCTATGATATTTTATCAAATCCTGCAAGTATCGTTTTTGTGCCGGAGTTATGGGCCCCTGCTTTTTCACCTTATAGAAAAGAGGAACCGGACAAAAAAGTTCAGGATGCTGTTCTTCATACTCCTGCCGCAGCCGCTCATAAAGTTTATAAGTAGTACGGGCATCCTCTAAAGCCCTGTGGGCATCCCCCTGTGGAATTTGGTAGTGTACCCGCAGGTTCTGCAGACTTCTGCTGGGCAAATCCGGCAGCAGAATCCTGGACAGCTTCAGCGTATCCATGCCCTCTTTCTCAAAGTCCATATCCAGATTGACTGCATTGTGCTTCACAAAGCTGTAGTCAAACATCAGGTTATGCCCCAGAAGCGGCAGATTCTCACAAAACTCCAGAAGCCCCTCCAGCGCTTCCCGTACATACGGCTTTCCCTGCACCATTTCGTCTGAAATGCCTGTAAGGGCCGTAATTCTCTCCGGTATCTCCATTCGGGGATTCACCAGTGTAGCGTACTCTCCTGTCACCATGCCGCCCTGTACCTTCACGGCGCCAATTTCAATGATTCTGTCTTTTCTCGGTTCCAGACCTGTCGTTTCCAAATCCAGTGTCACATATGCTCTCATGTTTTTTTCCTGCTTTTCTTCTGTTTTTCTTTGTATTCCCTGCAATATTCTGTAAGAAAACACTCCTCGCATTTGGGCGACCTGGCAAAGCAGATCTGCCGTCCAAAAGTAATTATCTGAATGTTATAGAGAATCCAGTGGTTCTTGGGCAAAACCTTCATCAGTTCCATTTCCACTTTTTCCGGATCCTCTTCCTTCGTCAGTCCCAGCCGCTTGGAAATCCGCTTTACATGGGTATCCACCACCACACTTGGCTCATGAAAAATATTTCCCCGGATCACATTGGCCGTCTTCCTTCCCACACCGGGCAGGCTGGTTAAATCCTCCAGACTGCGCGGAACCTCTCCGTCGTATACCTGACAGATTCTCTGGGCGCAGCCAATAATGTTCTTTGCCTTATTGTGATAGAATCCCGTAGGCTTAATATCCTGCTCCAACTCCTTTAAATCTGCTTTTGCAAAAGCCTCCATATCCGGATATTTCACAAACAAATCTTTTGTGACAATGTTGACTCTGGCATCCGTACACTGGGCGCTTAACATGGTGGCAATCAAAAGCTGTCCCGGATTTTCGTGATTCAGATAGCATTTGTATTCTCTGGTATAAACCTCATCCAGCTTCTCCAGAATTTCCTTTGTCCTCTTTGTCATACGTCCTCCTTTCTCTGCTCAAACTCCACAGCACAGACTCTTGCGTCATGGGTCAGGGGGCTGCGTTCTTTATAGTCAAATAAAACCGGATACTGCCCTTTCTCCCGTTTTTGGCTCAACACATCATAAGTAAAGACCTCCAAATGTGTCATTTTTTCCAACTGCCTTGGCTGATATCCCCCATACTGCCTCAAAAGCCGGGGTTCTTCTGCCTCTTTCCGATAAAAGTTCTGTATCTGCTCTTTGTAAAGCTTCTGTTCTCCTGCCCACACAGGCCTGGTCTTCAGATTTTCTCTTGCATACAAATCAAAAACCATCCGTTCCCGGAAATATGCCAAATCTTCCTTTCCTTGTTCTTCTAAAAATTCCAGGAGAATTTCATATCTCCGGATTCTGGTATGGGAAATGCCGAAATAGCCCTTTTTCTCATAAAAATCTGCCAGAGCTTCATACATGGCAAAGGCGTCTGAAAATTCTTTCTCCAGGGCCTCTATGGTACGGGTAAACTGTCCGCTGTTATAATACACCTCTACCATGTCTTCAATGCCTTTCAGACGGCAGATTTCTCCGTAAGACAGCCAGTTTGTGGAAAGCACCTCATAAGGCTCTCTCTGCTTGTACACACAGCCATATTCTTCCCGCTTCTCATACATATAAGAACCTTTCAGAACCTTCAGAAATCCCAGTTGGAGCTGCTGAGGCCTCAATCCGTAGACGTCATCAAACGATTTTCGGAAACTGTCATACCCTTCCAGCGGAAGCCCCGCAATCAAATCCAGATGTTGGTGCACATTCTTTCCGGCCTGCACCTGTCTTACTTTTTGGGAAATTTTTTCAAAACTGGTCTTTCTGCGAATTTCCCTTATGGTGTCCTCATTGGTAGACTGCACCCCGATTTCCAGCTGAATCAGTCCCGGACGCATGGTGTGTATCAGGGCAATTTCCTCTTCGGTCAGCAAATCTGCAGCAATTTCAAAGTGGAAATTCGTCACCTGATTGTCATGTTCCTGAATATAACGCCAGATTTCCAGTGCATGCTCCTTTTTGCAGTTAAATGTCCGGTCCACAAACTTTACCTGAGGCACCTGGTTATCCAGAAAAAACTGCAGCTCCTGTTTCACCAGCTTCGTACTCCGAAAACGCAGCTTCTTATCTATAGAAGAAAGACAGTAACTACAGGAAAAGGGACACCCTCTGCTGCTCTCATAATAAATAATCCGATGATGAAAAAGTTCCATATCCTGATAGGGAAACACCAGTGTATCCATATCCAGAATGGCCCTTGGCGCCGTTTTTTGTATCTCTTTCCCCTTTCGGAAAACAATACCGTCTATCTTTTCCAGTTCCGTCCCTTTTTCTGTGTTCCGCTCTAAATTTACATAATATTGTGTTAATTCCCGGAAGGTCTCCTCTCCTTCTCCGCACATCACGCCGAAAACCTCCGGCATTTCTTCCAGAAACTGCTCTGCGTCGTAAGACACCTCCGGGCCTCCTGCCCAAATCACCGTGTCCGGCAGGATTTTCTTCACATTACGAATCAGTTCCTTTATAAAAGAAATATTCCATATATAGCAGGAAAAGCACAAAATCTCAGGTTTTTTCCGATATAAATCTTTTAAAATCTCATCCTCCTGCTGATTGATGGTATATTCCGCCAGTTCTATGTGGTCTGCAAATGCTCTGCAGTATGCCTTCATGCTGTATACTGCAAGATTGGAATGAATATATTTGGCATTGACTGCCGCCAAAAGAAGTTTCATATTTTCTCTCCTCTATCCGAAAAGAGCCGATGCATGAAACACGCAGCAGCCCCTTTTCTCTTTCTCTATTTTTTTACATATCTGGATTTTTCTTGTTGTTCCTCTTCTTCAAATCCCTGCACCTGACGGACTAATTCCGTTTCCACAAAATCTGTGCCTTCTGCTTCTCCCTTCTTCTCTCTAAAAGTCAATTTCAGAAGAATGGGGGAAATAATGGTGGTAATCACCACTACAATAACAACCGGTCCCAGCAAATCCGGAGCCATCAGGCCAATGGCATTTCCTTTGGCAGCCACAATCAATGCCACCTCGCCTCTGGAAATCATCCCCATACCAATGCGGATACAGTCCTGGTTGCTGTAATGACACATTTTTGCGCCCAGACCGCAGCCAATGATTTTCGTCAGCACTGCCACTACCACCAGTATTACTGCAAACACCACAATCATGGCACTCATTTTCGGCAGTTCTACCTGCAGACCAATATTGGCGAAAAATACCGGAGACAGGAAAATATAAGACAAAATCCCAAATCTTCTTGCAATGTAATTGGTATGAGTTGTTTTTGTAATAATCAGCCCGGCAAAGAAAGCTCCTGTAATGTCTGCAACACCAAAAAATTCTTCTGCGCAGTAAGAAAATACAAGGCAGATAACAAACGCCAGAATGACAAAACGCTGCAAATCCCGCTCATATCCCTTTACCCATTTCTGGAACAGGACATGAATGATATATCCGCCCACACCGATAAAGACAAAAAATCCCAGAATCTTTCCGAACACCAGCCATACATTTACAGATGAATCTGCAAGACTGGTAATAACTGTAAGGGCAATGATTCCCAGAATATCATCAATAATGGCCGCCCCTAAAATGGCATTTCCCGCTCTGGTATTTAACTTGCCCATTTCCTTTAAGGTTTCCACCGAAATACTTACCGAGGTTGCCGTTAAAATAACACCAATGAAAACATTCTGCAAAATCAGACTGGTTCCGGCGGCAGATTCTAACATTCCCGGGCGGTTAAAATAAGCTGCTACTCCCAGACCGCCCAGAAGCGGCACTATCACACCCAAAAGGGCAATAATAAACGAAGCCTTTCCGCTTTTCTTCAGTTCATCGATATCCGTCTCCAGTCCTGCACAAAACATCAGAACAATCACACCGATTTCTGATACCTGATAAATAAACTCCGTCTGATGTAAGACTCCCAAACAGGCCGGCCCTAAAAGCAGCCCTGCCAGCAGCGCCCCTACTACCTGCGGCAGGCTGATGCGCCGAGTCAGAAGCCCAAACGCCTTTGTAGTCAGCAATATCAGTGCCAAATCCAGTAAATACCCATAAGAATCCATATTCTCCCTCCTCAAATCCCCACACTGTGATTTTTAAAACTGTATTTATGTTATCACAATTTGTCAGAAAATCCAAGGAAAAACCTTTACACTACACCGTATATTTCTTGCACAAAAAGAGCGCTGTTCCTGTAGAGGTGGAGAAGACTTCTGTCTCTTCTCCTCTTCTGGGACAGCGCATATATTTACATAGATTTCCGCTCTGCAATTTCCGCCATCTTAGCAGAATTCAGACGGGTATCTCCGTGTACACGGCTATAGGAAAGGTAGCCGTTCATACGATCAATTTTGGTCAGATTGGTGGAACCGCATACCGGACACACATCCATTTCCAGCTCCTCATGACCACAGTCATCACAGTAAGCCAAAGACAGGTTCACGCCCTCATAATAGCCCAAATCCATAGCTCTGCGCACCAGTGCCCGAATGGCGTCTACATTGTATCCAATGGGATAACGCACATACTGAATTTTGCCGCCATTGCAGAGTTCCCAGAATCTGCCCTCGCAATCCTGCTTCTCAATGGGAGTCATTTCCTCTGTTACATGGCAGTGGAAGCTGTTGCTCACATACGGACGATCAGAAACCCCCTCCACGATACCGTACATCTTTCTGAACTGCTCTACCTGAAGGCCGCAGAGACTCTCTGCCGGAGTACCGTAAATGGCATACAGATTGCCGTCCTCATATTTGTACTGCTCTACTTTTTTATTGATATACTGCAGTACTTCCAAGGCAAACTTGCCGTCCTCGCGAATGGATTTACCGTTGTACAACTCCTGCAGTTCATTTAATGCCGTAATACCAAAAGAAGCAGTCATCGGTTTTAAAAGCGGTTTAATCTTATCCGAAGGTTTTAAGTTGCCGCCGTAAAAACCGCCCTCACAGTAAGCCAGCGGATTTGTGGACGCCTTCATCTCACCCAGATAATCGTAAGTACGAATATGCAGGTGACGAATCATTTCCAGATAAAAATCCAGCACCTCGTAGAAATCCTTATTCTCGGCTCTGGCCTTTGCCAGAATCATGGGAAGATGGAGGCTGACTGCGCCCACGTTAAACCGTCCCACAAATACAGGAACGTCCTTATCATCTGCCGGAGTCATGCCGCCTCTTTCGTACCAGGGGCTTAAAAAGGCTCTGCAGCCCATAGGACTGATAACCTTTCCGTATCTTTTATACATACTGGAAATATAGCCCTTGCCGCTTAAAGAAAGCCAGTCCGGATACATGGTTTTGGCAGAACAGGAAATTCCTGCCTCAAACACATCCTCCCCTTCTCTGCCCTCTCCATGAAGATTCTCATCATAGAGGAACACAATCTTTGGAAACAGCACCGGTTTTTTATGACCTTCTCTTCCCTGTCCGCCCTTGTGAACCTCCAGAAGAGAAATGCTGCACATTTTCTCAAATTTCTTCATACCCAGTCCCAGAGTCACGGTAACAAAAGGATAATCTCCTCTGGAAGATCCCACCGTATTCAGCTTATACTCTATTCCCTGCCAGCCCTGGTCGAAGTCTCTCTTTACCTTATCCACAGCATACTGCTCGGCTCTCTCCTCTGCCAGTTCCCAGTCCGGGTCTACATAAACAAGAAATTCTTCCTTATACTTTTCGTAGCTTTTTTCCGCATAAGGAGCCAGAATCTTGTCCACTTCCGGCACGGTAAAGCCGCCGTACTGCTGGGCTGCCGTACTGAGCACAATATCTCCCATAACGTCAAAAGCCGTATCCAGGGTCTTCGGCTCATTGTACCACACATTTCCCATTTCAAAGCCGCCTCTTAACACATTAGCCACGTCAAAGAGACAGCAGTTCATGGTATCCAGACGGGCAGACTGGTCGTGAATATAAATATACCCGTCCTTGCAGGCCTGCAGTTCGTTGCGGTTCATAAAGAACTTCCGATACAGTTCTTTATTCAGTTCATTGAAAATCAGGCTGCGCTTGGTAGCCACCAGGGCGCTGTCCGTATTGGCATTGCTCTTGTCCCCAATGTAGCGGATGGACTGGCTCTTGGTATACACCTCATCCATCATATGAATAAAGTCATGCTTATAATTGCGATAATCTCTGTAGCTCTTTGCAACAGATGGATTGACTTCTTCCAGAGCCCCCTCCACAATATTGTGCATATCCTGAATGGAAATCTCTTCTTTATCCAGAGAATCCGCCTTTTCCTGGGCATAGCGGCAGATAAATTTCACCTCATCCTCTTTGAAATTATACATAATTCTGGATGCGGATTTGTTCACTGCCCTCACGATTTTCTGAACATCAAAATCCTCTTTCGTACCATCTTTCTTAACTACATACATCATCACTTTCACCTCATACACTTTAAAACACTATATCTGGTATAGTATAATATTTTTCACTTTTCATTTCACAACATTTTGTATTCCACAGTATATCACTTTTCACACAGGAAAGAAAGTGGGAATATTGCACAATTCTGTACTAATATTCTCCACTTTCCTCTATTATCCCCGTATTCAACATACTTCGACAAAATGTCACCTGACAAAAAAAGTTTTTCTTTTCCTGATTTTTTCCCTCTTTTCGTTTTATGGAAACCGGTTTTCGGCACAACATTATTGAAAGTGCACAATTTCATTTTTGTCAAGGGGTACTTTCTATTTTCTCCTGTAATATTTCGTTTATCTGGTAACGTTTCGCAGCCACTTATACGTTTTATAGCGGTACACCGAAAACGGTATCTTGATAATCTCATCGCTGCACAGCAGAATATAAACCCAGGGCATGGGAATCCCCAGAACAAAAGCCCCCACTGCAGAGCCCAGGATAGAGCAAAGCCACATCACGCTCACGTCCAGAATCAACCCGAACCGGGTGTCCCCTCCTGCCCGGAAAATCCCCACAATCATCGTGGTATTCACAGACTGCCCCACCACATAATAGGACATAATCAGCATCATAGCCGTCAGATAGCTTTTGGCCAGAGGGGTGAGATTCAGCAGGCTTTTAACCAGAGGCGAAATGCCCAGTATCAGAAGTCCCCCGCCGATACCGCATAAAACAGCAATCTTTACAAAGCGCCTTCCGTACTCTCTGGCCAGTTCCTCTTTCTTCTCTCCGATGGCCTTTCCAATCATAATAGCCGCTGCGCTGGAAATACCAAAGCCAATCACCATAGAAAGCTGTCTGCATACCTGCGCCACGGAGTGAGCTGCCACAGCAGAACTGCCCAGATGTCCCACAATAGCGGAAATAGCCGCCATACCCGCGCCCCATGCCAGTTCGTTTAAAAGCACCGGAAAGGCATAGGTAAAGAAATCTTTTCCCAGGGCTTTGTCTTTTACAAAGAAATCCCGCCAGCGAATTTTCACCACATCGTTCATCTTCACTGCATAAAAAACCACAATCAGCACTTCTATGGTTCTTGCAAGCAGCGTTCCCAGCGCTGCGCCTGCTGCTCCCATTGCCGGGACTCCCAAAAGTCCGAAAATAAAAATTGCATTAAAAATAATATTAGCCAGCAGAGACGTACCGTACACAACGGTAGCGATAACCACCTTCTCCACACTGCGGATAATATTCAGATACACATTGGTAAATGCAGACAGCATATAGGAAAATGCCACAATCCGCAGATAGCTGACCCCTGCCTCAATGACAGCCTGGTCTGTGGTAAAAATCCGCATTAAAAGAGCCGGAAACACCAGTGCTGCCAAAGTAAAGACTGCAGCAGCCAAAAGGGAAATCCGAAAAGACATACCCATAACCTTTTCAATGGTTCTGGTATCCTTCTTTCCCCAATATTGTGCCGTCAGCACACAAGCCCCGGAAGTCAGTCCGAAAAATAAAAGGGAAAGGATAAAATACACCTGATTTGCCAGGGAAACGCCGGAAAGCGCTGTCTCCCCTACCTTTCCAAGCATAATGACATCCGTAGAGGTTACACCTACGTTAATCAGATTCTGAATCGCCATAGGCATAACCAGACGGGCTACATTGGAATAAAACCTTTTATCTTCAAGGCTCATACTTCTTTTTAAAACCATTTCTCTAATCTTTTTCTCCTGTTTTTTTATTTAAAGCCGGATTTCTCCGTCAAATACCACCTGGGCCGGGCCAGTCATATAAACCAGATTGTCCTCTCTGTCCCAGGCAATCTTCAAATCTCCCCCTAAAAGCTTTACGGTGACTGCATCTTCCGTGTAACCGTTTAAAGCGCAGGCAACGGCCACAGCGCAGGCTCCTGTTCCGCAGGCCAGAGTTTCTCCGCTGCCCCTCTCCCAAACCCGCATTTCCACCGTTTTGCGGTCCAGAACACGGACAAATTCCGTATTCACACTCTCCGGAAAGGCCTGGTGTTTTTCAAAGTCCGGTCCCACCTTTTCAATATCCAGGTTCTGCACGTCCTCCACAAACACTACAGCATGAGGATTTCCCATCGATACCGCAGTCACCTCATAAATGTTTTCTCCTACGTTTAAAGGTTTGGCAATCACCGGAGACTGGGGATACTTCATAGGAATTTTCTCTGCTTCCAGTATGGGCCTTCCCATATTCACCCTGATTTCCACTGCCTTTCCGTCTTTCACCGTCAAATCCAGATACTTGATTCCGCTTTTGGTATCCACAGAAATCTGAGTCTTTTTAGTCAGACCATAGTCATACACATATTTTGCAACACAGCGAATACCATTTCCGCACATGGCTCCCTGACTTCCGTCTGCGTTGTACATTTCCATTTCAAAATCAGCTTTTTCAGATGGTTTGATTAAAATCAATCCGTCTGAACCAATGCCAAAATGACGGTCACTGACCTTTATAGCTGTTTCAGAAGGATGTTCTACCCTTTCCTCCAGACAATTCACATACACATAATCATTTCCGATTCCCTGCATTTTCGTAAACTTCATCTTCCGTTTCCTCCAATCTCCTGTCATCTGCTTTCTGATGTTTCCTGCAATTTCAATTTAAAAAATCCGGAATAATACCCCTTTGGCTGCAGTATCTGCAGGTTTTCCTGGGTTTCCAAATCCTCAATCACATCTTTTCGGGACGGCAGAGAACTCCATGGCTCTATGCACACATAAGGCGCATCTGTATGGGGCATATGCCAGATGCCCAGATAGGGAAGCCCCTTTGTTTCCATCTCCAGTCCCACACTTCCTTTTTCTGCTTCCAGACGCAGGCGGGTGGGAACATTTCTTAAGATAATGGCGTCATGGTCAAACAAATCATGCCGCAGGTGCAGCCGCTTCTGTTCGTCAAGTGGAAAGGCTTCATCCTTTCCGGTTACAAAGCAGTCTTCTGACATGCCTACCCGCATCATATTTTCTGAGGAAGCAAACGCAATATCATAGTCCTCAAAAGAGAGTCCCTCTTCCCAGGGAAGCAAAAAGCCGGGATGTCCGCCTATACCAAAGTACATTTTCTTTCTGTCTTTGTTCTTCACACTGTAAGTCACTTTCAGTTCCTTTCCCTGCAGCTGGTATTTCAATTTCAGTTCAAAGTGAAATGGATACTGCCGGTAAGTTTCTTCACTGTCCCGTAAAGAAAATACGATTTTATCTGCTGTTTTGTCCTTTACCTTTAAAACAGAATCTTTCAGAAATCCATGAATATCCATTTCATAGGTTTTTCCCCGATATGTATATTTTCCCTGTGTCAAACGTGCAATGTACGGAAACAGGTTAATAGCGCTGTCTCCCCAGTATTTCTCCTCTCTCTGCCACAAGTATTCTCTTCCTTTTGTATCCTTTATGGAACACATCTGTCCCCCCAGGTCTTCTATAGACACTTCCAGATTTTCATTTTTAATTGTGTAAATCATCCCTGTACTCCTCCTGTATAAAAATCCATTACCACTATATTAAAGCAATTTCGCCTTTTTCGCAAACAGATTTCTGCCAAAAAGCAAAAAAGAAGAAACCTCCTCTGTGGGAAATTTCTCCTTTTCCTGTTCTTTAACAGACTTTGCTGCTTGTATATGGAATTAGTCTTCCTCTACAAATTCTTCTTTTCCAAGACCACAGACTGGGCATACCCAATCTTCCGGAAGGTCTTCAAAAGCTGTTCCCGGTTCGATTCCGTTATCCGGGTCTCCTAATTCAGGGTCATATACATATCCGCATGGTTCACATACATATTTTTTCATGGTTAAATACCTCCTGTTAAAATTTATTTTTTCACATTTTCTGAAATTCATTCTTCAGTTCTTATTCAGTCTACCACAGTTTCTCAAAAGTTTCCAGACTAATTTTGTAAAGTTTTTAAAAATTTTTTCAAAATCGGGTAGGAGGTAAATAATTATTTTATTTACCGTCCTCCCACACCACCTAGCATACCGTTCGGTACTAGGCGGTTCTTTAGTTTTCACAAACTACCAGATAATAGTCAAGCATGGATGTATATCCTAGCTTGGCTATTATTTTCTTTGAAAAGATTTGGTTCAAGACTTTCGCCATTC
>OATU01000252.1_pt1 | contig 53316 bp, 45 predicted proteins | sample 1516711 | NCBI WGS metagenome assembly OATU01 (sample SAMEA2579971, study PRJEB22360) | human gut metagenome | biome: human gut; feature: human-associated habitat; material: faeces | place: Denmark | collected 2008/2010 | reverse complement strand
ATATCAAATACTGGTAAGAATTGCCATTGCCTATTTTATTATTGAGAAAAAGAAAACTGCGCCACAGCCTTGGCAGGCCATCGCGCAGCGATTTTGTTCAATTATAATTTGCCGCATATGCTTCTCCAATTCCATTTTCTCTATATTGTAAAAACATTTGATAAGCATATTCTCGAAAATTTCTTATGCCACCGCCTTCAAAAATGGAACCCCAAAAATCATATATATAGTATACATATGCCTTTGTGTCTCCATACATAAAACATACAGCTACTACGCCAAAAAGTATCGCTAAAGCTATTATATCTATTGGCTCTATATTTTCATCTTTTATAGAAAAAAAATTATTATTTTCATTCGTTTTACATATATATTTATCCATCTTCCCTACGTTATCCTCAACTCTTTCTTGGTTGACCAACCATCTTTACCGTCAATTGCACTATTCCAAACGCAAGCAAATCACCTAAAATATTTACAAGTCTAAATACCAAAACCGCCACTAATATTATATCATCGGTTGTAACATTTTTAAGAAGCATACACAATATCGTTTCTCTGATTCCAATTCCACCCGAAGCTCCCGGAGTTATATACCCAACTACCCAGCCTATTGAATAAGCCCCACATATGATTGCACTTGCCGTAAATATGTTATTGGATGAGAATATACTCAATATATCAGTCAGCAATAATCCTTGTACAATAAATGTAATTGCAAAAAAAGTAATAGAAAAGCAAATAGCTGTTAAAAGTTGCATTGATATTTTTATATTCTTTTTTTCTAAAAAAGCTCTAATTTTTTTTCTATAAATACACATTATAATAAAAAATACAAGAAATATACCAATTACCAAAAATATCAATAGTTTATTCTCTTTAAAAACAGATAATGTATATTTTCGTGCGCCTACAATTCCAACTATAATAGCTGCACAAAAAAGGCATAAACTTTCGATTATTACGCTAACAGCCACATTAGATGTATTAAATTTCTTATTTTCTGAAATAATTTCTATTCTACCAACATACTGAAAAACATTCCCTGGAATATACTTCATAATAGATGACTTTGTAAATATCTTAGCCATACTTAACATAGATACGTTTTCCTTTGTCATGCTAAAGAGAATCATTTTCCAGGGAAAAAATTGAAAAATCATTAGAATAGTAAAAATAATTAGAGTAGGAGTTAATTTTAAAAGATTAGAAATACTAAAATAATTTTTGTAATTAATATCTAATCTGGTAATTTTTCTTACTAAAAAAATTATTGAAATAATAACCAAAATATTACCTATATTTTTAAATATTTTTTTCCAGTCTCTTTTTTCTTTTAAATTCATAATACACATCCAAAATTAATTATTTTTTACTCTTGTGAACATTCTAAAATTTTTTTGGCCAGTTCTTCTCCACTCCCTCGCATTACAAATCTATGCTTGTTGTCTTCCTTAAATAATTCATGATTTGCCTCACTATCACCCAATATCATTTTTTTATCCATTGCTTCATAAATATATGCCTTACCTGGGATTGTTCTATTTGCTTTTTCAATATGATTGTTAAAATGCCCTGCTAAACATAAATCAGCCATAGCAATGTATTTTGCTAATTCATTCTGTGATAACCAATCAATATAAGTAACATTAGGTGTCTCGACCTTATCATAAAGCGTTGCAACAGGTCCTATAATAATAAAATAAATGTTTGTATTTTCAACCAGCTTCTTTATTGCATCCATCACAATATCAAAGCCCTGTAGTGGTATTACTGTTCCAAAATATAAAACCAAATATTTTTTCTTTAGTTTTTCCTCCTTTTCCACATGCATTGGATGATATACTTTTTTATCTGCATCAAGATACAAAACCTGAATGTCCTTATCATCCAGTTTAAACTCGCTTTTAAAATATTTCGCATGCGTTTTTGTATCTGCAATAACTAAATCCGCATATTTTAACGACTTACAGTCCAACCAATATGCCAATTTTGCAAACACACTGTTTTTCTTAAATTTTTGTCTATCAAAAACCATCGCATCATATAAGGAAATAAAAAAATCAACAATAAGTGTCTTGTTTTTAATTTTACTTGTAATAAATGGAATAACCATCTGGCACATATAAGAAACCATTATTACATCATATTTATCTAAAGATGAAAACCATACACATGGAATAACTTTAAAAGCACTTAAAATATGATTATTATGATTTCCATATAAAATATCTACACTTTTAGCATGCTTATTAAGTATTAGAAGTTCCTGCGTATTTCTAATATAATCAATCCTATGTGTTGTAATAAACAGAACTCTTTTGCCATCAACAATATTTTCTAATTCCATCTTTTAGCTCATCCTCAATAATAAACTTTTATACAATTTCTCGTATATGATCCTCTGTATAGCTATTTTTTTTAGATAAATCCACTAGCATATTCCCTATAAATCCTGTAGAAATAAATTGAATACCTATCATAATCAACAATACTCCCAGAGTAAGCAGTGGTCTAGTTCCAATTCCCATTCCCATACACCACTCTACAGTCAAATAAATACAAATAGCAACTCCTATCAAGATAGTCCAAAGTCCCATCCTACCAAATAGATACATTGGTCTATCACTATATTTGAGTAAAAAAGTAGTTGTCAAAGAGTCCAAAGCACCTCTCATATATCTTTCAAATCCATATTTTGAAGCCCCGTGCTGTCTCTTATGGTGTTCAACCGTTATTTCCGTTATCCTAAATCCATTTCTATATGCCAGTACCGGAATATATCTATGTAATTCGCCATATATATTCAGGCTCTTCACAACTTCTGACCTGTAACACTTAAATCCACAATCATGGTCATGAAGTTCTACCCCTGAAGCAATGGATGTAACCTTATTAAAAATTTTTGAGGGAATTCTTTTCTCTGCAGAATCCAATCTATTCTTCTTCCATCCAACAACCAAATCATATCCTTCATCTATCTTTTGGATAAACCGGGTAAATTCTTTTGGATCGTCCTGTAAATCTGCATCAATTGTAAAAACAATATCACCAGATACATGATGAAAGCCGGCATCTAATGCTGGAGATTTTCCAAAATTTTTACGAAAAGCAATTAAATGTACTTTTGCATCATTTTCTATTACCTCTTTAACGACCTTATCCGTTCCATCTTGACTGCCATCATCTACAAACCATATTTCATAATCAGAAGCTTGTCCTTTTTCAAAACATGTATTTAATCCAGCCTTTACACGGGAATATAACTCTTTAACTGATTCTGCCTCATTATAAGCAGGTATTAGAACAGATATCGTTCTCTCCATCTTATTACTTCCTCTCAAATAATATAAATTCTTTTTCATTCAATCAAATTAATCTTTATGACATACATATGGATTTTACCACACTCTTGAAAGTCTGTGAATACCTTAAAATCCATCCTTGCAACTGTGTTATTTTTTGCATAAGTAAACACGAGATTCATGTGTCTGAGCAATTTCATCAATACGAGTATATCCCTTTTTCTGTAAATCCTGTACTATTTTGTCTGTTTCATCTGCTCTTTGCCATACTAGTACATTATCGTGTAATTCCACTTTATTCATGTCTTCATATTTAACAAACATTACTTTTGTCGTTTCATCTGTATACGCAAGACATTCATACATTACTTTGTCATCCCATTTATAATCAATTACCACTGAATCAATTCCTTTTTGTTCTGCAATTGATTTTACTCCCTCTCTATCCTGCAAATACAGATTTTCAATTCTTGGGATTTTAGCAGTATAAAATATTTCACCAATTAAAGCTATATAAACTGCTAATAACATTACCTTTTCTTTTTGAACATACTTTGCCATATAATCGAATATTATTGCAATGCATACTGCAATTTCAGGAACTATAAAGCAATAATACCTGATCGGTTGCAAGTTAAAAATAACCACTGAAACTAAATATAAGCATGTACAACTTAATACTATAATCTCTATCGCACTAAAATTATGAATAATGCTTTCTGACTTTTCCCTTACCCTTTTTCGAATAATAAATATTATAAATATACCACACATTACTATATAAATTAGTGCAACATAAAAATGTCCATATAAATATCGAGATATCGTACGTAAAAGTTCTTCTATTCTACTTAAACATCCAGAAGGAGTTATTGCCAGCATCTGACCAATTAATGCACCCGTTGGTGAATCTAGTGTTCCAGATTGATATGCCATTTCAGGGTTTTTAAATATTTTTATATAATCGGTTTTTATTGCGGCATACAAAACTCCACCAATAATAATCGGTACGCTATAATAACCTACTTGTTTCCATTCTTTTTTAATTATCAGTCCAATAGAAAAGCAAAAAATCATTGCTCCGCCATATAAAACTGGTAACGGAGAATTATTAAACATAATTAAAAGTAAGAACATTGCTGCTAATTCATATAATACATTTTTCCACCAACATTGTTCTTTCCACATTAAAATATGCAAATACGTAAATGTACTAACTAAAAATGTAAGCCACATATACATTCTGACATACACAAACATACTAATTGCCATTCCACTAAAACCATATAATGCCATTGCCATAAACGCAGTCTTTGGATCATGCCCAATTCTGGTAACAATATAATAAAGCATAATTTGATTCAATATAAAACAAACCAAATTAATTGATAAGGAACTCCACCAATTTAACTGTCCTGGAAAAAAAATCGCCTCTACATAATTTAGGATAGCCATATATGGCTTTTGGTTTAAAAATGTGCTAATATTATATTGAAAAGAGTCCTGAAGTAAAGATTCTTCTTTTTTTACTGTTAATTTACTTTTCAATTCTTCTACATCAAACCATTTTCCATATTCCATATAATCTGCCTGATATAATTTTTCTCTTTCTGGCGTTGACGCAGATATATAGTGGGCATTATCATATGTAAAAAACTCATCCACATAATACCCACTCTTCTGTGTTCCCCAATAAAGCATATATAAAAACTGCAATAACAGTAGACCCCAAAGCACTACCTTCCATTTTATCTCTTTTATCTTTTTCATATATATATCATCCTATTACTGAATTTAAAAATTAACACCTATAATGTATCCATCTGCTTCAATATAAAATAAGTTATATTTTTATCTCACATTTCGCCTTTTAATGAAGAATCCTACTTTATTTTTCATATACGCCCTTATCATTTCCAATAGCAACCTTTTTCCACAACTTCTGCATTTTGTGGGGTTTCACTTTGATTCGGATATACCCAAGCTTCATTAAACCACTGTGCTATCTTTGACGGATAATTCTCTTCCCATCTTCTCCCCTTAATTCCAAACAAGAGTTGTGTTGCTCCACCTAAATGTATTGCTTGTTTTCCTGCCTTTTTTAATTTTCCAGCAAGTGGCATCCCATACGCCCCGCAACCGATAATTGCTATATCAAAGTCAATTTTCATTGCCTGTATATACATATAATCAAGTGCTTCAAACCATGTTGAAAAACGTTCATCTTTTTCCCCAGCAATTGTCTGTACTGCCTTTAATGTTTTTAACTCAAACTCCGGAAGAATCTCTGTATTGGGAAAAATTTGGGTTCGTTTCTTATACTGTGTCTGAATCGTTTCTTCAAAAGGATGTATAACTAACACTTTTTTACCTTTCAACGCTGCTGACCAAGGACGACCATTATAAAGCCATGGCTCTAGTCTAAATAGAAACGTCAAATCTACCTGTGAAGCATATTCCTCTATCACAAAGTCTTCCATATTTAGATGCCACATTGCCAATAAATCTATTTCTTTACAAGTTTCCAACATGCAATCCGTAAATGGAGATAACAATTTCCTATCATTTGGGAAAAAACCAGCACCTTCACATAACCGATTGAACCATTTGTCAGTATGTTCCTCATTTATATCTGAATACCCTATTAACCTACTTTCTAGCTCACCAACCATAGTTTGTAATTCTGTATTTCCAAATCTACATGCCATAAAAGGCTTTCCTGATATGATATGATCATAAATGTAATCATTTGTTTTTTTAGCAGACATTACCCACTTATGAGCATAATGCGGCATCACAGGTTCTCTATGAAAATACTTTACGATTCCATGCCTTCTAAGACATTTGTTAAAATAAAAATCTCTAAACTTCCAGCGTTTTTCATAAAACTGCCATTTCTTAACAGCGCTATTCACTATATTCCTCCCTCTTTAAGTTATACTCTTAAATTGAACCAGCCTTTATTCTATGTGGATCTATATAATCTGTGCATTTTATATTTCTTTAATATAAAGAATCGTATTGTCTGATTATGTCTATGGGCAATAAATCCCGGATAATTATCCTTTTGTAATTGTAATCTATTGAATATTCTATTCTTAAATCACATAAACAGAATTTACATCTGTATATATCAAATAATCTCCTTGATTTAATTGCTACCCATTTTAAATATTTCTTCATACTTTCTTTCTATGATTTTTGAATCCTTAACCTCATATATAAAATCACAATTTTGAATTGTAGTTAATCTATGTGCTATTACAATTAATGTTCTGGTACCATGAATACTGTCTATAGCCTCCATAACTTCTTTTTCCATATCATTATCAAGAGCAGATGTTGCTTCATCCAATATTAATACTTCAGGATTACGATACAATGCTCTTGCAATTCCTATTCTTTGTCTTTGTCCTCCAGACAATTTTACTCCTCTATCACCAATTTCCGTATGAATACCCTCTGGTAATTGAGTAATAAATTCATCTAACTGTGCCTCCTTTAATGCTTTCTGAATTCTTGTTTCATCAATATTGGCCTCATCAACTCCGAAAGCAATATTTGCCTTAATCGTGTCATCCATTAAATAAATCGTCTGAGGAATATAACCTATCTTCTGGTGCCATGCTGCCATATTAGTACAAATATCTACACCATCTACCAAAACATGACCTTCTTCCGGCTCTGACAATTCAAGAATAAGATCCTCTGCTGTAGTTTTACCAGCCTCTGATGCTCCTATAAATGCTACCAAACTAATTTTTCTAATTTCAATATTGTCATTCTTCAAAATCCACTTATACATACTGTTTCCATAACCAGTCTTGGAAGAAATATCAACATAGATTGTTGTCTTTGAAGTGTAGCAAAGTGACTATAATATTTATTATAATTGCCAATGAAAAAGTCTTCTGCATTTATTACCTTAATCTCGCCAAGATGCTGTTATACAATTTCTGTGAATTGGTCACTGCCCATGCCATAGTCCAGACTTCTAAAATGTCAAACACGTTTATAAAATAAGTTTCACCACCGTAGACAATACATGCAGGACATATCTGAAAAACGGCGGTGACGAAACGTAGACCATGCTTCTCATACAAAGGCATCTCCCCCCGGTCAGTCCAAACCGTAAATATCCTATCAACCTCCGGTCAAAGAGAAATAGGGCTTTCATGTATCGAGTGGCTTAAATCTCATTTCTATTATACTTCTTAGTGTGACAGATGCACAATCTGTCTTTTCAGTATACCTTGAAATATTTTCGCAATGTATGTGAGTATCTTTCCCCTAACATACAGCACAAGTTTTTCTATGTCTGCCCTTAACTGAACGATGTTTCCTATGTTTCAGGAGTCATGATATACCCTATTTCATTAATTTTGAGCTTAACTAAATAACATTGAACAAATAATTCTTTATGAAAAATAGCACTTTATGTTTCAATTCTGTAAAAACCTGTTGCTTTTAATAAACCAATTTCTCCTTTTGCCACTCAACCTGTATTCACCACTTCACAATCTGGCATGTTTTACCTCCAATACGTGCTGCAAACTGTGGAAAGCCACTTTGAAACATTTTCCCGGTGACTAAAAGTATCACTTTCTGCGCACGAGAAATCATAAAAAGATCTAAAAAGGATTTTTCATAATTTTCATAATGACATTCGCCTTGAGCAGCATCCACATGCGAGAGACTCCCTCGGATTATGTGTACAAATGACAACTTTGAAATAAACTGCAGAAACGTTATTGAGTCAGACGTAACAAGCACTTTTAATTCACCCTGCGTTTTTTTCTTTTCTTCTTGGTAAATCTCTATAATTTTGTTTTTTAGTTTTAAAAAATATTCATCAATTTCCTTTTCTGTAAGTCTACCAATATTGCACGGATCATTAAAGTCACCAATCAAAGTTAAAAATCGACAAGTTATGCTGATATAGGGATGCTCAATCTTTTGGTTCTCACGATCAATGTGAGTTTGCAATCGCTCGCTTGGCTTAAAAAGTTCCCAGAAATATTTTTGAAGATTCTCATGATAAATAAATTGCGTATTTGTATAAACATGTGTTTGTTTTACAGATGGTTTGATTTTTTTGAACAAAAATTTTTTTCACGTTCACTGAAAAACTCTCCGTTCCTAAAAGAATGCATTGACACTATATTTGTATCCTGACCAAAGCAGACTTCACTTTCTTCAATGTGACAATCATATTGATTTGGTACCAAAAATTCTTCCAACATAAATGGAACACGATAAAACAACCTAAATGGAAGATTTTTCTCCTTACAAACAAAATATGTGCCCGTAATGCCACGCAGCCGGTCACAAAGCCCACCGCTCCATCCCTGTCCTTGATTTTCAGTAAAAACGTTTATTACATAGTTGTTTTTTTGCTTTTCAGGTGAATTATAATGTATTGATTTGAATCTATACAAATTACGCTTTTCACAATTCATTCCGCAATGCCATTGATAAATCTTTGTATTTGCAAAAAATATACCATAAACATGGAAGATAATTTCTTTTAATTCCCTTTATAAACAACCGCACAAAATTACCTACTTTTACATTCTTTAGAGTGTAAAATATTGGTAAAATCCAAAAATTTTTCAATGTTGCCCTCTCGGCAATGCTAAGCACACTTTTACAATTTGCATTAGCAAAATCATTTTGCAAATTCTTGTACCATTTTTTTAATGTATCTTGCTCATCACCATAATCATTCTTTGTTAAAAAATCCTTTGACACGACATATCGATACAAAAGCGCCTTATAGTTTTCAAACTCCGCTAAAAGAGCAGCTAAATATTCTTGAGACTGTATGCCCACTGTCTTTTCTGCCATCTGCTTTTTCACACTGTTTTCCCATGCATCATTTATTTGTTCCAAAAGTGTAAGCATATTTTCCTCCTCCATGCGAATTTTCTACTTTATACAGGCAATGTTTGTGTCTTATATTCCCGAATATTTCCTTTTTATTTTTCTATTTTCCGACTCCATAAATCATATCACATTTTCTAATTGTACTTAATCTCTGTACACTTACAATCACCATCATCCCCGAGTACCTCTTGTTTTGGTTTTAACTGAAACTTTCCATTTCCTACTTCATAAATCTCATCACAATTCTTAATGGTACTCAGTCTATGTGCTATCACAATCAATGTCCTTGTTCCATGCAAGCTATCTATAGCCTCCATAACTTCTTTTTCCGTATCATTATCAAGAGCAGATGTTGCTTCATCCAATATTAATACTTCAGGATTACGATACAATGCTCTTGCAATTCCTATTCTTTGTCTTTGTCCTCCAGACAATTTTACTCCTCTATCACCAATTTCCGTATGAATACCCTCTGGTAATTGAGTAATAAATTCATCTAACTGTGCCTCCTTTAATGCTTTCTGAATTCTTGTTTCATCAATATTGGCCTCATCAACTCCGAAAGCAATATTTGCCTTAATCGTGTCATCCATTAAATAAATCGTCTGAGGAATATAACCTATCTTCTGGTGCCATGCTGCCATATTAGTACAAATATCTACACCATCTACCAAAATATGACCTTCTTCCGGCTCTAACAATCCAAGAATAAGATCTGCTGCTGTAGTTTTGCCAGCCCCTGATGCTCCTATAAATGCTACCGAACTATTTTTTCTAATTTCAATATTGGCATTCTTCAAAATCCACTTATCCGATTCTGGATATTTAAACGATACATGCTCCATTTGAATAGACTTTGTCAAAGACATGTTCTCATCTATTTTTTTTATGATTTCTTTTTGTTTCAGTAACTGTTCTACTTCTTTCAGATCATTATAAATTGCATCTATAGAAGGTATGCTAAACATAATTCCGCCTAAATAGCCTGTAATTCTGTTAAAAGAAGGTAACATTCTAAATGCAGCAATTGCAAAAACTGAAAGAGTAGGAATAAATGAAGCGATATCACTGCTGTCAATTGTCAGTTTTAAAATCACTGCCAACAGCAATCCACATATGCATACTGTTTCCATAACCGGTCTTGGAAGAAATGTCAACATAGATTGTTGTCTTTGAAGTGTAGCAAATTGACTATAATATTTATTATAATTGTCAATAAAAAAGTCTTCTGCATTTATCACCTTAATCTCTTTTATTCCAGAAAAAGATTGTAAAATCCACTTCGTTACCTGTACATTGACTTCCCTATTCTTTCGGCCTTTTTCTCCCAATATTTTCTTAAATATACCAGCAAAAAGTCCAACAAAAATAAATAATAGAACTGCTACTGCCATAGTTGTAACAAAATCTTGCATAAGTAAATACAGAACTAATACTACACATACACTAATTTCAGCTAAAAATTGCAAAAAATTCAAAACAACCGTAAAAAAGCCATTTACATCACTTGTCACATTGCGTTGAAGTTCAGCTACATTCTTTGAAACATGAAACAAATAGTTCTGATGCATGTAACAATCCATCAACTTTACCGCAAGTTTTTTCTGATTTCCAAATATAAAACCATACTGCATGTTGTACATTATTGTCACATATACATTTTTTAAAATATATATAATTATAAGAATAATAGACAATACAATTAGCATCTGGCCCGCATCCTCAAGTTTTAATGTCTGTTTCAACCAAGATAAATACCAAGTCTGATCTATTGTTTCAGGTGAAGTAGCTACATTCACAACTGGCAATATTGCTGATACCCCTAACAATTCTACAAATGCACCTATAAAAATAATAATCAGTAGCAAAATCAAATGGATTTTCTGTTTTTTATCCAAAACATAGTTTATCTTTTTTAACATAGTGTCCTCTCTTAATCCGGTTGATAAAACTTTGCAATCTCTTCCCCTGTTCTGGGTCTTTTTCTTAGATAGGCATCATAATCTTTAAAATAATGTCCCATATCCCATGCTTGGTATCCAGCCTTTGCCAGATCACTCACTAGAATTTTCGCTGTTGGTCCTAACACGACACATACCAGTCTTTTTTTATCTGTAGATAGAATCTGCCTTAAGATATCATCATACTTTGTATATGCGTTCATACTGGGCGCATAGATATAATTAACAGAATGACATACATCCAATGCCCTATATTCTAATCGTTCTAATACCCCTTCTCCACATACTACTGTTATATCTCTGTCTCTTAACAGATTTTGCATTCTTTCATAATAGTTTTCAAAATCATACTCTTTATAAGTCTGATATACCTGAGTCAATGCTGTATCAATATATGTGATGTTCCTACTACAATTTCTGCACAAAAACTTTCTCTGCACAGGCAACGCTCTCGCAAATTTCTTAGTAAAATCATTCAAAGAATCAAGTGGATGCATATAATAGTATGGAATACCAATTCTTATTTCCTTTTCATTATCTCTTAACATTTCTTTTAACTTTTGTGCCAACTCAGGGTTATACTCCTGAAACGGAATGGATTTTCCCTGCATGATAGCAATTTCTCCATCACCATAACGTAAAAAACTAAACTGCTCCTTTTCGAGCAATTCCAATGTTTCATTCGTATTTAAAATGGACAGTTTATGTTCATATCCACCTGTTAAGTACTTCTTACCTTCAAAATGTCTGTATACACGTTTGGGAAATTTAGTCAGCTTTTCACCAAACTCTTTTACCTTTCGTTTATAGATACGTTTCTGTGAATATCCCTTTGCATTTTTACGAAGGATAAAATATTCTGCTCCTACATGCACAACATGATTATCCATCTGTGCTATCTTCTCAATATCTAACGTATTATCTTCATCGTTATATTGCTTATCAAGAGAATAGATATCTGTAAGCATACTATCATCAAATCCATTCTGATGAGTATCCTGTACACGGTTAACTGTAATTACAATAGCACATCCCTGTTTTTTATTACATGCCATATGTGTTCTTGGAATACGTTTTTCACGTTGCTCCGGTGTCACCATAGCTTCAAAGAAATTTGGATTTTTGATTGGATTTTCTTCTTCTTCAATTAGCTTAACAATATCTGCCTTTCTATAAAGAGTACAGTCTAATTCCCAAGGATAGTTATAGTGCTGCTCTGTACACTTCCATCCCCATTCAAAAATTTCATCATCTGTAGAAAGATTTGCCGGCTGTGGTGTAATGTTTGCTCCAAGTCTCATGCTAAATCCAAATACCTGCTCATGCTTCTGCAAATACTCCTGTGCTTTTTGCAAACTAAATGCATGGGTAAACACAACATCATCGCAACCAAACATAATATATTCGCCTGCACCTGATACTGCCTCTTTTAAATTGTTTTCAAATTTCTTCTCTATAACCCAGCTAATCTTAGGGAAAGCATTCATTACTTTGTCATATCGAATACCTTCTGTCTCACAATACAAAATCGTAATCTGCTCTTCCTGTGCATCCGAAAATTTTAATAAACTCTCCAGGTATGCATGAAGCTGCATAGGACGTCCTTTTGAAAATACGATAATTGATATTTTATGGTTCATTTATATATTCCTCATTTTCATTACCTATATTTATCATACATACTACTATTGGTGCAGCCAAAATACATGAATAAATATATCTTTCATAATTAATTGCATTGCATGGTCCTGCTAACGCAGTTAAAATTAATAGCACATATACTATCATAAACATAAATTCTTTTCTATCTCTTTTTACTATACTATGCATTAATCCACATAAAACAAGCCACACATAAAATGCACTCGTAGTAAACAAATTCAATATTGGAATTTTCATCCACAACATATCATAAAAAGCAATCAAATCTCTTCCCCATGTATGAGACCTTTTATATATATTAGAAAAGTTAAAATAAGAATCTCTATTAGCATTACTCATGCTTCCCACACTAGTATCATATATCTTATGCAAATTATTAACGACAGGATAAAAATATCCATAATAATTGTTTAAGCTTGCCACAATGTAAGTGACCGGATGCTTTATAAACATTTTCCCCCATACAATAAAATATTCTTTTAAACTATTTGAAGTAGCATCCTTCCTATACGTTGCCTTAACCGGATCTGACAAATTCGGATTGTATACGTCGTCCAACATATCATATACTAAAACTTTATCTATTGCTTCCCTTTCTTCAATCGTCACTTCATCACCATATGTTTTGACATATCTTGCTGTTTGTTGAAACGGAATTGATAATGCTTCTCTAATACTCCCCTGCGAAACTCCGCAAATTGGCAGAATTAAATTATTCCAACTGACTTGGATCAATATAATTATTCCAATACATAATCCCCATTTTTTCCAATCAGTTTTATATATAAACAATAGAAACACAAAAGAAATTATAACTATATATATACCATTTTTCCGGAATAAAGTAATAACTATTGCTGACAATAACAATTGAACCATGGTATTCATTTTTTTATTTTTTAATATACTATGTAACTTAATACTATAGTAAACAATTGCATCCGCAAAAATTGTATCTTTGGATAGCATAATTGTGTATTTAGGAATATATGGACAAAGAACTGCAAAAATCAAAATAAATTTGGCAAAAAAATTTTTGTTTAATTCTCTTGCACAGTACAAGCAACTACCTGATATAACCCTCGCCGTAATTAAACACTGAATCATTGCGCATACAAAAGCACCTAGATTATCTGTCCCGCCTAAATATCTTACACACCTAATGACTCCCCCAAGAAAGTAAGTATAAATAATGGGATGATGATTTGTTATGAAACTATCTGGACATAATAAAGTAACTGTTTCAGCAAGCGAAGTTTTATAATTAAATGCCATATAAAGAATATCTTCGGTATCCCCCATAAATATTGACGGATAATATGCCCAAATTGTCGGGATCCATCCAATAATTAAAACAAGCATCATTCCTCTTGCTGTTTTGGGTAATGCAAATACTCCTTCGTGATCACTGTTGATAGTACCTACCTTCTCTATTATAGCCATGCCTAAATACACTACTTTATAAAAGAAAATCGTATATCCTATCAAGATCATAATAATTTTAATTATTTGTATTGTACCTGAAAATTCTGAAGTGGAATTGTATTCATCAAAAAATTTTCCCACAAATAAACTTGTCGCACATACAAAAGCAAATATTCCAAATACTAAACATTGTTTTTTACTATATCTTTTTTTTATTTTAGTATTTACATAATAAAATAAAATAACAATTAACACTACTATAATTATGTTTTCAAATATATTATTTGATATTGTTTGAAAGTACTTTGATATTTTAGGAATAAAAGAATTTATTATCTCATAATCTTTCTGCGCTATTTCATCAGAAACAGAAGCATAACTAGCTAAAAAGGCATACACTGCAAGTATTATTTCTATTTGTAAGCTAATTTTCTCTTTTACTATCCTTAATTTATTATGCATTAATTTATTACCCTTTATCCTACAATTATCTATTTTTTCAGGATGCCATACCACATATGATTATGATATACCCCATTTATCTTTACAGCATCTACTTCCAGTCCTTCTTTTATGAAGCCACACTTTTCATAAAATTTCTGTGCTCTGACATTCTCTTCCAATACACTCAAGTATACCTTGTGTAGCCCTAGCTCAGTAAATGCGTACTGTATGAGTTCTTCTGTTGCTTTCTTAGCAGCACCCGTTCCCTGTGCACACTTTCTTGCAACTACCGCATATTCAGCCTTATCATTAACGTGGGATATATGCTTTAGGCTGATGGTTCCCAAATACTCATCCTCAGCATTCACAAATGCAAAATTCTGATTTTCCTCATCAAAACTGTTTTGGATAAATGACAGAACTGTTTCCAGTGTTGCCTGTGAAAAGGGACGTTGAAACCCCGCGGTGATCTCTTTGTCATGCATCCATTCCAACATAAAAGGAGCATCTTTTTCTTCTAATTTACGCAGCATGATTTTTCCTATTTTAAACCTTTCATAACCTGTAAATATTCCTCATAGTCTCTGATATACTCCTCAGGATTATAATGTTCACTGGCAAGGCATAATAACACTGAATCCTCTGAGAAGTCATACATATCTTTCCATACAAGTTTAGGTAAATAAATTCCAATATGAGGCCTGTCTAAATTAAAAATTTTTTCATTCCTGCCATCAGTCACTCTTACCTTTGAAGTGCCTGCTACATTGATAAGGACAAATTCTGTATCATAATTAGCATGTTTTCCACGTACTACATCTTTATCAGAACCATAAATATAAAATACTCTCTTAATATCAAATGGAATATCCTGATTTCCCTCTACAATGACAAGGTGTCCTCTTTCATCACCCTTTTGTGGAAATTCTATTAATTTGCATTCTTCTATCATCTTATTCTTCCCTTTCCTATCGGTAAGCTATCTGCACTCAATTAAATATTATTTATATTCACTCTTTTTACTGATTAATGTATTTCCAACAAATTTCTCTATTATCTGAAGTACTATTGACAAAACAATAATAACAAAAAAATGTAATAATAGTCCCCAATAATTATATCCGGCTAATTCGTACAATATTTTATTTTTAAAGAAAATTCCCTCCGTCAAATATAACTCATATGATATCTTTCCAAACCATGTGCATATTTTCAATTTTAATGAAAAACATGCTAATAATATGTGCACAAATATTATCTCTATCAGAATCAATATTGCTCCATTAAACATTCTTATTAGCGCAACATCATACCATTGTATAGTCAATATATAGAACAAAATGCTACTACAGATAATTATAAAATATTCTTTTTTTCGGCTTAATACATTCAGCAAATTGGATTCTGAAAGTATAACACCTATACAAAATGAAAAGCCATAAATATCATTCGTACTGACCCATGTAAAATATTTCTTAAAAATAATATACCCTAGAAATGTTGCACTTAAGAAGGCAATCCACTGCACTCGTTTCTTGTTAAAAAAGCGAAAAGCAATCCAGAAAATCAAATACTGCATAAGAATAAATGCCATAAACCATAGTGTCCCATCCAATGTGTTATCAGGGTACACCCCTAATGCAGATAAAAATGTAGAAGCAATATACATATCGCCAATATTATTTCTATATTCCCAGACTTTCAAAAGTAACTGTGGTATGGAAATAAAGAAAAAAGGAACATATAATTTATATATTCTTCTTTTCCAATAATTCATCATTCCCTTGGTTTTATAAGAACTCATAATTCCGTAGCCGGATAGAAGCAGAAACATTGCTACTCCTGTCTGGCAAAAACTTCCTGCTATTAAAGAAATAAATTTAACAGGTTGATATATCCATCCCCAAAAATGACATAAAATAATAGCTATTATTGATATTGCTTTTAATACACATGATTCTTCTCTTGTAATCATCACATATTCCTTAACTTATATTTTTCAAAATCCATTATCTCTGAAATACCTGTTTTGTCAAAATCATATTATTCAGGATAGTTTTTTATCCATCATTAAAATTGATTTAGTTTATCTATCACATAATCCTGTTCTTCCCAAGTCATACCGGTATAAATAGGCAGACTCAGTACCTCATTCGCATATTGCTCTGTAATAGGATAGTCTCCCCTCTTATGCCCTAATCGCTCATAACATTCTGCCAGATGTGGCGGTACAGGATAATGAATTTGTGTCTGAATACCCTGTTCTTCCAGATATTTCTGCAGATTACTTCTATCCTTACAGCGGATCACATATTGATGGAAGATATTATTGGCACCATTCCTGATTTCAGGCTTTACAATATATTCATTCGTAATTCCTTTCGTATACCGATCAGCAAGTACTACTCTTTCCTGATTCAATTCTTTAATATGCTGCAATTTAACGCGTAATAACGCTGCCTGCATTTCATCCAGTCTGGAATTAAGGCCCTCTATTTCATTATAGTATTTGATCCTGCTTCCATAGTTACGCATCATACGGACCTTATCTGCAAAATTCTTATCATCTGTTACAATAGCTCCTGCATCACCAAAGGCACCCAGATTCTTAGTGGGATAGAAACTAAAGCAACCTGATATTCCAAATGATCCCGTCATCTTTCCATCAAAACATGCTCCATGGGATTGAGCACAGTCTTCAATAACAGGTAAATTATATTTTTTAGTAATTTCCATTATTTTGCCCATATTGCTTGCCTGACCATATAAATGTACTACCATAATTGCCTTTGTTTTATCTGTGATTGCCGCCTCTATCTTATCAGCATCTATATTGTAGTATTCATCCGGTTCTACAAAGACAGGAGTAGCACCATTTTCTGTAATGCCAAGTACTGTTGCAATATAAGTATTTGCCTGTACAATGACTTCATCACCCTGACTAATTCCAAGTGCTCTTACAGACATAATAAGTGCATCAAGTCCGGAATTTAATCCAACACAGTACTTTCTACCCGTAAATGCCGCAAATTCTTCTTCAAATTGCTTTACCTCATTGCCTAACACATACCAGCCTGAACGGAGTACTCGTAAAGCTGCCTCTTCATATTCCTGTTGATATTGAAAAAACTGTCTATCTAAAACATTGCATTTTACTTTCATTTTCTTCTCCCATCCCACTTCAGTAATGGCTTTCTGTCATTGATATTACTACAATTCCTTTAATTAAGCAAATTTATTATATCTATAAATGCTTTTGCACTTTCTTTCCACATAAACTTCTGTACAATCCGTTTCCTGGATATTTCTATATTGCTGTTTAAGCAGACAGATTCCAGTCTGTCGCAGATCTCCATCTCATCTTTACACAGAAATCCATATTTCCCCTGCTCCATGATATAATCAGGCCCCGGTGCTTTCAAGGCAACTACCGGACATTCATAGAACATAGCTTCCAAAATTGACATACCAAAGATCTCATGCTCATTTAAATTCACATAGGCATATGCCATACGATACGCTTCCCAAATATTACTGTTTTCTATCTTTTCCCTGATTGATACAACAGCCCCAAGTGATTTCTGTAAAATACTCTGTTTTACCTGCTCCAGCAGCTCTCCCTGTCCAATCATCAGTAACCTGTAATTCTTATCCTGTATGTATAACTGTTGGAATATTTCTACCATTTTAAGCGGCTGTTTTTCATTTGTCATTCGTCCAATAAACAGCAGCACTTTATTTTCTGAATGATATCCCCATTTTTCTTTTAAACTGCTTATGTTATACTTTGCATAATCCTGTTTTAAAATACTTTCATCCAGTCCTACAGGAATAACCTTTACATTATCCCCGGCACCTAAATTTCTTAACTGCTCAGCTAATGCCGGAGTTTTTACAATAGTCATATGTTTTCTATAAAACCATGTATTATCACAGAACAGATCAACAATCTTCTTCTTCCAGGCTGAAGCATTATTGCTTCTGATAACTCCAATGTACGGCAGACATAAGATATTATTTTTCCTGCACCATTTAAAGAATCCCCGCAATGCGATATAGTTATCTGATGCCGTAATGTAACACTCTCTATCTGCATTCAATCCGGTATAGTCAGGCAATGCATGTTTTCCTATATGTTTTGTCTTCAAATAAATGCTTTTGACACCATCATGTTCTATTTCTTCTTTTTCTCCATCCAGATCAGGAATGAGGTGATACACTTCTACATCATGTCCTGACTTGGAGAATGCTTTTGCCAAACCTTCTGCCTGGGAATTGTAGTATTTACTTAGGCTCCTCTTTTCTGTATTTAAAGAAATAATTGCAATTTTTCTTTTATCATGACAAACCATATAATGTATCCTCACATATATTATTTATACATAGGCGTTTGCGAAACGCCGCAAGCCGCATAAATACGGCATTTTTGTCACCCAAAAACAAATAACTCCTCACCGGATATGGTATAATAGAGTTGACTAAAAACTAAAATCCACACACCCAAGAAAGGAGTTATTCTGATATCTATGATACCATACAAACAGCTTTCTTTGGCAGATATTTTTTCAGATTGCCAAGAAAAATTTGAAAATGACAAACCTGCGTTTCTTTCTCTATTGGAAACCCATATCGATATTGATGAGTTTATTCCGATTTCTTTCAGAAATCATTTCTATGCATCAACAGGCAGAACCCGTAAATACCCTTTGCAGGCTTTTCTGTGGGCTTTAATCATCCAGCGTATTTTCTCTATCCCTACAGATCAACTTCTCTTGACTTTTCTCACTTACTCAAAACCACTCCGTGAATTCTGTGGTTTTACCAAAGTCCCTGACGCTTCCAAAATTACCCGCTTCAAACAGGACTTTTTAGATGACCTACAGCTTGTATTCGATAAGCTTGTTGATGTTACCGAGCCTATCTGCCAGGCAATCGACTCTGCAAAAGCGGATATGGCCATCTTTGATTCTTCCGGTATTGAAGCATTCGTTACCGAGAATAATCCGAAGTATGCTAACAGGATCATCAAACAGCTTAAAGCATATGCGAAGGCTCAGGGTTTTGATAAATCTTATGACCCTTACAAGGCTGCCTATGGCTCCATGCCTTCCCATGCTTCTGCTAATCCCGAGATTAAGCAGCTTTATATCAATGGGCATTTCTGTTATGTCTTTAAGTTCGGCATTGTCACCAATGGGCTGGGTATCATCCGTCATATCTCTTTTTATAACAAAGACTTTATGACATCTCATCCTAATATCGTTGTTGAAAAGAAATCCGATTCTCCTGACGAAGATAAGTGTGTTCATGATTCAAAGCTTTTGATCCCGACACTGAAGGACTTCTTTTCCAAGCATCCTTTGATTAATCCCAAAACCTTCCTCGGTGATGCTGCTTTCGATACCGTAGAAGTCTATAAAAGCCTTCTTACCGGTGACACTTTTGGTAATGGCAAACATTTCTCAAAAGCTTATATTCCGCTGAATGCAAGATCCGGACTTGAAAATCAGGATTATACCATCAATGAAAATGGCAGCCCCTGTTGTCCTAATGATCCTTCACTCCCTATGAAATACGAATGCACTTCTAAACTAAGAAATGGTGTTACCAGATTCAAGTTTGTCTGTCCAAAAATGATATGGGCTTACGATAAATCTACTCAGAAAGCTCATAGGCAATGCTGTTGTGAAAATCCCTGTACCACTTCAAGATGTGGTCGTATGGTTTATATCTATCCAGAAAAAAATCTTCGTGCTTATCCCGGTACGATACGCAGCACCTGGGAATGGGATGACACCTACAAAATCAGAACTGTGGTGGAAAGAGACATCAATCACATCAAGGATAATCTTTGTCTTGCAGGACGCCGAACCCAAAATGAAAAGACACTGCATGCAGATTTAATTCTTGCAGGTATTACACAGCTCATTACTGTCGTTCTCGCTGATAAAATCAAACACCATGAATACATTCGAAGTTTAAAACCACTCATAGCATAGGACTTACCACCTTAATAATGCCTATAGCTTATTAAAGTGCGCCTACAATGTCTGGTTATCCATTTTTCATTCCAGGATTCGTGCTCTGCACGAATTCTTCCTTGTTTTGGTTCAAAATTGCGAGCGAGCCTAGCGAGTTTTGCAATTACCTAATTATTTATACAAATATATAAATTATTTTCCACATTAACTGTTCAATTGTTGAAACAAGTGAGTTAATTAAATTTTGATCAAAGGCGCCACATATTCCAGCATATGCAATCAATGTAACATAATACCATTTATGTAATTTGACATAAGCCATGTACCTTTTTGTGCCTTCCAGCACATTTTTATCTTTCATAAATATCATAACGACTATAATTCCAACTTCATAGATAAGACCAGCATGTGTCCATCTACCATAGTCATTTTGCATAATATACACTGGTACTAAAGTAACTGTTCCAAATGGTATTACAAAAAAATACCATGAAAATCTCATCTTATTTTCTTTTGCAACGCAATATACATTTAACCAATATCTATATATTTCATAGAAAAATGGTAAAAATGCAATTATCATTCCTACAATCAGAAATCCCCATGATTGAATTAAACACCTAATTCCACCATCTCCACCTGATCTAAATAAAAAATCATTAATTGTTGGTCTATGATTTTCTATTTCTTCTACTGTTTTCCCAACAAATTCTGCTGTTCGTCCCATGACATACTCTATATTAATTCCATCCTTTGCATGCGCAAACAAAAACAAAATGAAAAACAACGCAGAAGCAACTAATGCGTTAATTCCAAATAGCCAAATATACTTTGCATCAAATTTGTCTTTTACAAGCATAGCTTTATATACAATAATAATCATTGGAAAATTAAAAAAAAGAAAAACATAACCTGGATGTATAAGTTCTGCAATAATCACCAATATAATGATCCCATAAACGTATTTCTCTTTTATAACTAGATACACTAATAAAAAAGATATTAATGCCAACCAAACATCTGTAATTCCAAAGTTACTATAGTATGAAACCCATCCTGGTCCGATAAAAAAAGCCAATGTCAATCCCTTTAAAAAATTATTTATTTGCTTATCATTTATAGTTGTTATCGCTTTTTTAGATATAATCAGACAAATAAAAGACCACACAGCAACTGTAAATATGCCATAAATATATCTCATATACTTCAAAGGAATGTGGAATAATGTTGATTCAATATCCAAAATAGTTCCTATAAATGCTCTTTGAATAAATCCATATCTATACGTAAATGAAAGCATGATTTGATTCCATCCACCAAACTTAAATGGGTAATATCGTATTGCCTGCATAACCATGATCATAAAAATAAGTATCAGGAATTTCGTATCACTATCACTTTGAATTTTTTTAATTATTTTTTTCATAATCGTCTCATATTGTCCTTTCACTCTGCAAGTTTTACTATTGCTTTTCCATTTATCATTTGAATCGAACCATTTTCAGGATAAACAGGCATGTCCACAATTTCATCTATTCCCCTTGTGCCTTCTCCCATATAATACTCAAGTTTTGAAGGATTAAAACCACAGTATATCGATAATAAATAATTTAACGAACCCGTCTGTGATAGGATACTATCCCTTCCACTGATATCAAATTTTCTCATAACGTCATTATGATACATTGTCTTATCATCTATCTCTGTTTCATTAACGCCGATAAATATTACTTCTGTTTCATCTGTATAGCCATCCAAACTTTTTATTTGCGTAATGATAGGAGTATAAAATCCTATCGCCTGTTTCAATCCCAAGTCCATACTGAGATACTGTGCGTTTGCAAAATGACAATACGTCAAACTCATTATAAAAATAACACAGGTAAGGATATTTTCACATAAAATTACATTCATCTTACCTGAAAAATTTTCTATACATATATCAGCCAGTATTAATGGATATACAGGTATCAGCACATATGCATAACGCATCAAACTATACACTGCATCCGGCTCCGGGCACATAATACAGATTCCATTTATGCTGATAAATAATGCTAAGGATAATATGACAAACCAAATACTCTCAATTTTTCGTTTTTGGTTCAACAATATACACACACATATAATACTTTCAATTAGCCAAAACAAAAATGCTATTGTATATCCAGCCTTTAACAGCACATTATAACTTAACTCGTAATCATTGCCCAGGCACAACGAAGCAAAACATGTAAAAATTTCTTTTATTATCAGACCAATCTTTTCTATTGAAATTGTACCAACATTATCCAGTCCTCGGTAAGACGCCAACTGCTGTCCTGTAATTAAAAGTGTCAGCTCTGTAATAATACCATAAAGAATTATGGAACCAACCAAAAGAAACAGATATTTAAAAGAATTCTTTATTTTTTCTCTGACACGAATTGTTTCATTCTGAACTAGATTTTGAATCAAAACCATCACGTATAAAGATGCTATAAACGGAAAATATGCCTGATATATTCCAAGTGATAAAACTGTGCAAAGAACGGCTAAAATATATCCCTTTCGATAAGTCACCGTAAAGAAAACACCTAATACTCCTAAAAAAACAGCCAAAGAATAATACAGTGCTGTAAACATAAAAAAGAAGGTAGCTGTCCAGCTTGGAAATACGACCAGCATCCCCGAAATCAATATAATTGACAACTTATTTTTCAAATTAAATATATAAACCAATAATGCAGCAGAAACTGCAATAAAAACAAGGCTTACTATTCCATTTATCCATGGCAGACTGTATGAAAAGTCTAAATGATATACAGCAGCTCCTAATACCCATAAAAACCATCTGCCCAGTCTAAATGTTGCCCCAAATCCTGTAATGCCCATATCATCATAATTGGGTAATTTATTTGTAAACATGTAATTATGCGCTAATAGTCCAAATACTATAACCGAAACTACTGCTATTTTGCACTCTTTAGGTACCTTTGCATACTGTTTCTTTATCAGTTGGTTCAAGCGTTCCATCCCTAACTTCCTTCCTGATTTTTACCTTTTTCATGTAGCCATTGATATATCTTGCTTTTTATTGTCTGAAAGACTAGCTGCTTTTTAGACAAATATCCATATTTATATCTGACCTTTAAATTTTCCTGTACACCGACCTGACTGCTTGACATACCTCCCAACTGAAAATTAGAAAGTACCTTCATCACCGGTGTAAAAGTTACCCGTTTTGTCTGATATAATCGTAACATAAAATCATAATCTGCTGCCGACCTGTATTGCAAATCAAAAGCACCAAATGTTTCATATACATCCTTTGTTACAAAACAGGTAGGATGAGTGATCATCTGCTGTGGCAAAAAATCATGATGATAGATAAAAGTTGCCTTTTCTTTCCCATTTAAATAGGTTCTCTGCATACCATAAACTACTTCATACTGATTACCCTGATATGCCTTTACTACGTTTTCTATGGTATCCTTTTCATACCAGTCATCACTGTTTACGATACCGATCAACTTACCAGAAGCCTGTCTGATTCCCTTATTCATGGCATCATAGATTCCGTTATCCTTTTCTGAAACCAAAGTGAACTGTTTGGGCAATTTTGCTCTATGATGTTCTATTATATCCAAAGTTCCATCTGTAGAGCCGCCATCCAGTATAATATACTCTATATCAGGATATGTCTGATGTTCGATGCACTCTAATGTTTTTTCTATCGTTTTTACGCTATTAAAGCACGGAGTTAACACACTGACTAAAACGTCCTGCATACTATATCTTTCCCTTTCTCTCAAATGGTTGATGCCAATAACTTCCAAGCAAAATAAATAAGTAATTACGTAAAATATAAACAGAAACTAAATGAGCCTCCATCATTGAAAACAGTGAAAATCCTACTACAATAATGAGCAACATGTAATCTCTTTTTTGATAACTCTGATAAATCAAATATAAATTTGCCAATACGTACATGATTCCCGGAATAATTCCATACCAGTAAAACAGACGGATAAATCCCTGATCAAAAAACTCTGTATTTGCTCTATTTGAGAATAAGGTCCAATTCTCTACTCTTGCATTTTCAATCGCATGAGCATACTGAAATCTTCCATTTAATATCTGATCCAAATCGTACATAAACTGTGTTTCTCTTCCTGTGTAAGAACCTACAGCAGAGAAAATAACTAATGTCAGTACAAATGCAGCGCTCAACCAATAGATCCATTTCAGATTTTTTAGTATTGGAACATACTTCATAATAGCTGCTCCTATTATGGTTGCTCCTATTACCAACATTGCTGTATTTGAATCGGTATAATGATAAGTCATTACATTTATTAAAAGTAACAGGACAAAATGATACCATTTCATTTTATCAACATAGATATATAAGCATAAAACTGTCATCATATACATCATACACTGAAAAGCATTAGGATGTCCCATACCAAAACAGTATCTTGTTTCAACAATGCCCGGAAATGGTCCCCGGCCAAAATTGGCTGTCATTGTCATAGCACCAAATGTGCCACTTGCTGCTAAAACAAACAGAATTACCGAATCTGCCAGTGTAATGCCAAGTACCACCTTTAATATTTTCTTTACGTCAATATTTTTACAGGAAATCACAAAAACAGCAGCCCGAACCACTTCGTCTTTGTCATTTACCAGATACGATATGGATACCAGAATACCTGCTATCGCTATTGCGATCCATTCTTTTTTAGAATATTGGGTAGTAATTACCTTAATGCAAAATAATACAAAAGTCAGCCGGAATAGCTTTCCTTCCCAGGGATTGATATATGCACTTTTATCAATCATGACTATAACACTCTCTATCACAAGTGCAATCCAAAAGCACAGATTGCCTATTTTATTCATCTTTTCACGCACAGCCATCTCTCCTATACTTCTATGCACTCTTTATTGAATTATAGATTGCTTCTAATTGTTCTGCAATCGCTTCATACGAGAATTTACTTTTTATATAGTTTGAAATCTTTTCTTCCTGGTAATAGTTTCCCCGTGTTAAGTGCCCGATCATTTCATAAAACGCCTGAACCAGCTCTTCTGCCCCTGGTTTTATTAAAAGTCCATTAAATGGTTTAACAAAATCATCCGGGCCTCCATTAGCCACTGCAATAACAGGTTTTCCACAAGCCATGGCCTCTATATATACCACGCCAAAGGTCTCGTAACGGCTGGGCAGTACAAAACAATCGCATGACTGCATTTCCTGTATTACCTGCTTTCTGTCCAAGGCACCGGTAAATTCTACATATTTTGAAATACCTTGTTCTTCCACCCATTGCTCTACTTTGGTTTTGGCGCTTCCTCCACCACCAATTACAAGTTTCACATCCGTATATTTCTTAACAACTTCTGCCCATGCCTGAATTAATATATCTATACCCTTTTTATACAGTTGTGCTTCTTCCTCCATATAGCACACTGTAAGAAATCTGATTCCCCGGTGTTTCTCAGAATCTGCCCGTGGCACAAAGGCATCACAATTTACTACATTACCAACTACATCAATATCTGGGCGATAGGACTCTATCAGCTTGGCAAAGGCTCCACTTACACAGATTACTCTTGCTGCTTTTTGAAAAATTTCCAGAATGACTCTATCATTTTTTTCACTGATTTGATCCCTGTGCAGTTGAAACAAAGTAGCATGTTCTGTTACCACATAAGGTATTCCAATCTGCTCGGAAAGCTTCATGGCAGCGTACCCGGCCCATACACTGCAATGTGCATGTATGATATCCGGTCTGTTCTCCTGCATATATTGATCATATAGTTTCTGAATACCTTGGGCAAAGGCTTCACGATGTCCCTCTATTCCATGCTTCAATGGACAAAAACATCTATTTCTGTAAATTTGAATGCCTTCTATGATTTCAGACTTTTCCTCATTGTATGCAAACCAGTCCTTCACACATTTTATGGAATAAGTATCGCAATACAGAATAGTAACTTTGTGTCCTTTTTGCTGTAATGCTCTTGCCTGTTCCAGGAAGAAACTCCCCAGCGTTTTTCTGCTCTTTGTTTGGAAAAAGGCAGGAATAATCACAATATTCATTGTCAGTTTCCTTCTCCTTCTATTTTGTCATTGCAATCTTAAGCCAGTATTTACATTGTTTAATGCCTTCCCATCCCATCCCGGCCTGTATCATATACCATAACTTTCTTCTGAAAAATAATTTCATTTCTGTTTTCTTCAGACGCATTTGTTGAGAGGCAGTAACAGATTTCTCTGACATGCGATACCAGACAATTTCTTCATCAATAAGTCCAAACCTATATCCTGCATGCATGACCTTCAGATTCATAGGATAATCTTCAAACCATTTATACTCTTCGTCATAGCCCTTAACCTGTTTTAGAAAATCCATGGTATAAAAAGTTGCTGAGGGTGCCACGATGCAGTTTTGCATAAGCAGCATCTGATACTGTTTTTTGTATGTTTTCTGTGCAAAATCATAACATTTATTACAATATGCCTGTATCTCAGGAAAGGATGGATTGTTATCGTGTTCTGTAAACAAATGTACTCTGGCAATAGGAAACACGCCTGGATTCTTCTCACAAAAATCAACATATTTCTCTATGGCATCTTCAGTCAGATAGTCATCCCCGGCAATTCCCTTATAATACATCCCCGTTGCAGCCCGTAGTCCTCTGTTGATATTAGATGGTAGACCAGTATTCTTTTCAGCAGTTACTAATTTCATATCTGAAAGACATCCTTTGTTATCTCTCATCCAGTGTTCTACTACTTCAACAGTGTTATCCGGTGAACAATCATCTGTTACAATAAGCTCTATTTTGGGATATGTTTGTTTTTTTATGCTTTCCAAAGTTTCTATAATGGTATCTGCAGATTTATATGCCAATACCACTACGCTCACTAATTTCATGTATCTTTTACCTCTCCCAGGCTATATCAGACCTAATGCTTTTCTCAGCTTCTTAAATCTTCTGGGTCTGTTCTCCCATTTATACTGTATGTACGCACTGCATTCCGGCAATTTAGCCTCAAAGGCAGCCTCATCATCCATCCAGTCATTTACCTCACATAAAGAAGTAAAGATAATAGGCAGTATCCTCTCAATCTGGTGTGCTTCTGATGGGAAACTTGGGTCCATTGCATAATTCATAATCTTATTCAGGTTACGGTAAAACTCACGACTATGTTTTAATATCTGCTCTCTACGGACAATAAAGCAGGCTCCCGGTGAGAACATGCAATATTGTGGTATCATAGGATCTTTATAAATAAATCTGAGCAGATCATCCACATCATTAAAATACTTCTTTGGATGATCAGGAGAATCCACATACCAGGAATTATTTTTCTCTACATAGACATTTTCCATTGCAAGAAATGTGGTCCCTGTTTCATTTTTTTCTTTATTTTCATTATATTTTGAGAAACGGTTCCAGTACTGTTTCTCATCATACAGGAATGTAAATGTCTTATTATCATATACCTGTTCAAAGAATTCTTTTGAACAATGACGTCCTATCATATTGCCCTTTAGCAGGCAGATTACTTCCGGCAGGTTATCATAATGCTCATCGAAGTAGGAGAAATAAGTAGTAATATTATGACCTGTATTCTCTATATCTATCACATTATAGTGTCCATTATGAAGTTGCTCCTTCACATTACTATCTGTTGAACAATCATATAGAATATAATCCTGACATAGTTCTATCAGTTCATCCGGGACAGTATTAAAATTATGTATCACAAAGAAATTATCTGTCTTATTCATTCTTCAATTTCTCCCTTGTCCATATTTTATATGTATATAATATCACAATTCCTGCTGATAGCAATGTGATAATCTCTGCCAATCGCCAATACCATGGTTCACGGAATGACAGTGTAATATTCCCTTCTGTCTCTTCAGGTATCATAAGCTTAATTACATGATTGGTTCCATCAGTTACTTCTATTGGAAAATGTTGTCCTTCATCCGTTACTTCCAGCGCCTGATAGCCTGCATAATATAACCGTGGCAGTTCTAATCCCGCCTGCTGCGCCGATGTATTCTTCACATGCATCGTTATTGATGTCCCACGATATACCACATCTGATATTTCTACACTGTCATCTTTGTACAGTTCCTGCGTTTTAAGCTTGTCCAATACCGTATCAACGGGCAGATATTCCTCTCCCGATGCCACGAAAGTATCCATTTCCTCTACAGAACGAACCTGTATTCTTTCTGCCCGCTGGTTCAGGTCTATGACAAAGTGTCCGACTGACAGTAACAGGATACCAACGGCAAGGCATATGGTAATTACTTTTTTTCTTCTGTCATACTCTCGTTCTGTATAATTCAGAACTGCACACCATACTACTACTAACAGTCCCACTGCAACACCGGTAAAACGCCATGGAAATTGTATTTTTACAATAATATACCGGAATATCCTGCTTATTCTGCATAGTCGGTCCCATGGAAAGTACAGAGTACTCATAACTACCATAAGAGCTCCTAAGCCGGCTGCTGTGATCGTGATCTGCCTGTTTCTTCTTTCTTCCTGCTTCAGATATCCCCGGATACACAATAGCATCAATATGATAACCGAAAGCATGAGAGACAGTCCAGCACCCTGTGTAAAGTCCCCTGCTGTCCCGGCACCTGCGTCCAGACTCTGCCCAACTGCATTATCGTATATCGCAAATACCTGTGAAAGAAAAGCTCCCTGCCTCTGTATCATAATGTCATTATTGCGAATACTGTTGATATTAAACCGTCCAAACAGCATATAATCCAAAAATGGAATCAGAAACCATGCGCTAAGTGCCAGTGCAGCTGCAACTGCACCACAGCCTGCAAGCATAACTTCCTTATGAAAAGTCCGTCTGCAATGCACAATAACTAATAAAAGTAATACCATACATGCTATTTCTGCTGTCAACATATGGCTCTGTAACATTCCAGCCATACTGATTCCCATTAAAACAGCACCTTTTTGTAACTGAACTTTATTTCTATCTTCATTCAGCAATAATATGCAGGCGTAAATCAGTAAAGGCCAGAATATCATCCCTGTGTATTCTCCCAATGCCCCTCTAGTATATAGATTTACCTGACGATACGGTGCCAGTGTGTAGAGACAGCTGCCGAATACTCCGATTTCTCTTTTCCTGAATATTTTGCCGAAACTATAGCCTGATATCAGTGTTGTCGCTACATTACATAATACCACATATACCTTATAGGCATCCTGTAGTGATATTCCCAGTAATCTCAACAATGCAGCCGGATATAAGAACAGATCACTGTAAAAAACGGATACGGCATAACCGTATCCGTCATACCATGCAGGTTGTATCCTGACCGGAAATTCTCCTGCTCCCAGTCCCTGTGCCAATCCTTCTATGCGCATCAGGTGAAAATATATATCATGTCCCCGGATCAGATAATTATTAAATAATGGAATGGATGCCATCAATATGATAACCAGATAGCATACTGCATATTTTATATTTTTCATTTTATCTTCCATGCTGTAATCTTGCATGCAGAAAACATTTTACTGTTTCCTTCTGTTCTTTACACCATGCCCTCCAGTATCTGCTGTTCTCTATTCCCAGTGCTTTAGCTTCTTTCAATCCCTGATGGTACTTAATGATAAAGTTCTCTGTGAAATACTGTCTGCACTCTTTACAATCCTGCAGTCCATATTTCGTATACAAATACCTGTAATCATTATAAATGCGCATATCTCTTTCTGTGAATGTCTCCGTATACTGATTAGCATGCATACCTATAGAAATCAACGGTTCCTTCGTGTATACAAACGCATGGTTAGCCTGCAGCAGGTCAAAATACAGAAACATATCGGAAGCCCAGTTGCTTTGTTCATCAAATAATACCGGATGTTCTCCTCTGCGGTAAATTCCGGCACTGGGAGCTCCTATCTGGTTTCCCAGGAAAAACAGCTTATAATTCCTGTGCAGTCGTTCTATAAAGGCATCTTCTGCACAGCGTGCATATGCATTTCCATGCTCTGTTGCCTGTTTACTCAGATGCTTTACCTGTTCTATATCCTGTCCGTCCAGCAATACTTGCATACTCCCTGAAAAGGCAAGATTAGCTTTGGGATGTTCATCAAGCATACTTACAAATGTTCCAAGGCTGTCACTGTCTGTAAACCAGTCATCACTGAACATGATCTTAATATACTGACCTGCTGCCATCTTAATTGCCGCATTCCAGTTATAGATATGCCCTAATGGCTTCTCATTATGGATATAATGCAGTTTATCCTGCCAACTCCATTCTGTTCTGATCCGCTCTATCAGTTCTGCTGTTTCTTCATTCGTAGAGTCATCTGATATATTCACTTCATAATCTGTATAATTCTGCCTGTGAACAGACTGTAACAGTCTCTCCACCTCCAACGCATTATTATAAGTCGGCACGCAGATTGATACTTTTACCATGTTCTACCCTCTACCTATTATTTTCTTTATCAGTCGCTTGCATCCTACTTCTATCTGGTAACACGTATCCTTAATTGTTACCTTTGCCCGTCTAAGAGCATGCTCCACAGGCTTCTCCTCATGCAGAATCAGGAAATCCAGTTCTTTTTGATGCTCTCTGATATACTTCGGATAACTTTCATCTATCTCGCATCTGATAAACCTGGCATCTCTCCCAAAGATATCCTTGCCATCCTTAATCTGATCTGTAACCTGGTTTAATACATGCTTGGAATTATATTCCTGATGTGCAGCAGAAACTACCTTCTCCTGTACACGCTTCTTAATATCCTTCTCGCCATGACCACCCATATATCCAAAATGCCATCCGCCATCTTCTACACGAATTCCTATTTCCTTGCGCTCCGGAAAACGAAGATCACCACACTGCAGATGCTGCTCTTTCATAAGCTTATAGCTTAACATCTTGGAACCAATCCATTTCTTATGCTCCACACCATCAAATTCCCCTGCATAGGATAAGAGATTTCCCGATACCTCCTCCATATTCAGATAGCAGTAGAACAGGCGCTGGGCAAAATGATAGATCTTATCCTGTTGGAAATTCTGCAGGATTTCTTTGATTTTTTCAGGATTGGGGATTTCATCCAAATCACTGAATATAATGATATCATCATCCGTAGCATCTTTCAGTCCACGGGTTACTGCATTTTTCTGGAAGGTATCTCTTTCATGAGTTCCCCCCTGAGGCGTATCATCTACTACCACATGTATAATCTTATCCTCGAACTCTTTGAACATCTCTTTATTTTCTTCATAATAAAGAGGTTTCTTAAGTCCTGAAAAGGTCTCTGTAGCCTCGCTGATCACAAACTTGTCTACAACATCATTCATGACATTGAGTCTGATTTTAAGAATATCTAATTCATTGAAAAATTGAAAACAATCGTATACCATGCTGATTCCTTATCTACCTTTTACTTCTTGATAATCCTTCTGACCAGTTTCTTACATTTTTTTATAAATGGTTCTTTATAAAAATTCGGATACTGTGCGTTCGTTCCCGCCCATTTATGAAAAGCAAATGGCGTAATGCCTTCTATCTCCGGTATCATATGCTCATGTCCAAAATACTTAGCCACTTCAAGCGGCGCTATCTGCATGCCCTCTGCTTCCAGAATATGTTTGATCTTACAGCAGATAAAGCCATCCTCATGATACCACATTTTACCGTATGCATACTCACCTTCCCATGGAATATCTGCCTTTTTCGGATAGTCCATAAGTCGTTTACTGCGAATTCCTACACTATTGCCCACACGGCAGATATTTCCATCCTTATCGCGATAAGTTGTTGTATCTCCTTCTTTGGGTAAGGGCCATGGGGCACCAATATAATCATATTTCAGGAACTCATCACGCCACATTTCTGGATGTACGATAAACCCATCAGCATGTACGATCATGGCATAATCCGTATGAATATGATCTCCAAGCTCATATACCATTTTATAATTAAAGGCATCTATATCTGTCAATTCACTGGTGTGACTGTATCTGATATTCTTTGGCAGTCCGAATGGCTTCTTATGGGTAATCAGAACAGCATCCCCGAAGTCGATTCCCCGCATACTGTATTCCATAGCCTGAATCGTCTCTTTGATATTTACACTTGTCATTGCCACTAATGTAACCTGTGGAAGCTGCAATTTTTCCTGCATTTTACTATTTCTCCTGTTTACCTACCGTCTGATTCGTCCATTTGATACCATTGCTCAGCTTTATTTCTAAACTGCTGAAGCAATTCAAAAAAGTCCTCTGTAATATTTTTGAAATACCTTTTAGCCACATCTCCATCATAATCGTGAATCAATGTATTTCTGATTTTCAACATTTGAAGCCATAGATCATCTGATATCAGCCCGACACTATATGCAGTCTTTAATGTGTCTCTGGGTGAACCTGTTGCAAAATCAACTATCCCATATTCTGAAACAATAATATCTTTCATTACTTTCCATGCTAAGTCAAAGGTAAGATTAAAAGTTTGTGCAGTACCACTAAGGACAAAATTTTCATTGGGATTTGCACCACATGACAATTTCAAATTATCCAGACTTTTACAAAAACTTAGATATCTTTTAGTAGATTTTTCTTCCATATTCATCCATATCCTCTCTCAAATATTGATTACATACTTCATCATAATCAAATATATCTATTTTTTTTAATGTCATAATCTCATCTATTTCTTCACGCAAAGTCTCAATATCTTTTACACCATACGCAATAAAATCAATATCGCTTCTCTCTGTCTGAGTTCCCCGAGCATAAGAGCCAAATAATGAAAGATGCTCTACTTTATTATTTTTGCAAACTCTTACAACCTCTTTAACAATCTCATCAAAAGTCATATTATGATGTTTTTGCATATATTTCACTCCATTTAGCAATTAGAAGATATTCTTCTTTTTACAGAACGTAATGCCCTTACAAATAAATCCTCACAAATCAGATATTTCGCATGGCATTTTGCTGTCAATAACCTGATACCGGATAATTTTATTCCAGCCTTTTGATATCTGTTGGAACTCTGCTTATATGCTGCCAACTCTTCCCGACATTCTGCTGCAGTAAAAAGTTTTCCCTTTCTATCCATATATATGAACTCATCATAAATATTCTGCTCAGATGCCCAATATCCATCCGACACATTATGTCTCGCCCAATATTTCGGTGCAATAATATACCGAACAGTTTCACTGGTATAAGCAGGGAAAAAAGCAAATGTAGAGTTCGATAATATCAGATACTTTGCATTTTTGATTGCAGTGTAATCTCCTGCCAGATTAAAGTGGTAAGCCGGAACTTCAGGAAGGATTCTTCTTGCTGCTGACAAATCGTCTGTAATTACCATAAATTCTATATCAGGGCGCTTACGTTTCATCACCTTCATGGCATCCAGCCAGTATTTCCTACGAAGAAAAAGCTCCGGATTGCTGGTATATTCACCACCTCGAATATTGATAATGCACAGATTATCCCTGGAATATTCATAACTATCATATTCCGGCTTTACCCTCAGCCATTGCTTAATCTCTTCTTTATACTGTCCAAAATATGCTTCATCCTGCATATTGCCATATACAAGTGTAGATTGAGCCAGCCTCAGAAGCTTCTCATCTGCTCCTGAAATATAGCATCCATGCTCGATATCATGTATGGAATTGCCAAGATATATTCTATCTTCTTTCTCCTGATAAATCTCTGAAAATTCTTCTTTCTTCATGTCCAGGCCACAGTCAATATCCATGAAATACATGCCCTTATTGGAATGCATATTATTTGCCAGAATTTCCTTATTCAGAATGGCAAATTGGCTGTGATTCTTCATGGCAAGGCATCTGGTCGTAACATAGCAGAACAGTTGATTGCCCAGTCCCTGACCTTTTAATAATTCTGTTGCAATAACCTGTTCATGTATCATGCTCTTCCCTTTCTACCCTCTATCCTTAATCTGCTCATTATTGATTGTCTCATATATCTGCTCTATGATTTTCCGGTCTGTCTTCTCGTCAAATTTTCTGGCAAACATACATGGTGAATTCATAAGCATCTCAAAGTCTTCTGCTCGAAATACATATGGATTTCCCCTGTTCCAATCAATTTCACGTACATTGCTTATGCAACTGTTAGAAAAACTACTTTGATAAACACTATTTTTATAAAGTGATTTCATTAACACAGTCTGCAATATTGATTCATCACTAATCTGCGTAAAATAATAGCTACGCCTTATCCTTTTATACTCATTTATTAAATACTTTGCATATTCATATGTAACGCTGCACCAATTGGAACCTCCATAAAACGAAAAATCATTCTTTTTCTCCCTATTAACATGCAGTCTTCTTTGTATCGCCAGTGAATATGTCTCCAATTGTACCCAGAATTTTTTGTCTCTTTTTCTTCCCAGCCGCTTTGTAAAGAAATGATACTGGTTATATCTCTCCTGAATATCCTTCTGATACTGCTCTGTTCCAAAATGTATGAATTCTTTTCCATTGTTCTCTTCAAAGAAATCATGTATCTCTTTCTGTGTCTTTATTGGAAGATCAGCACCTGACAGCAAATGATAGTACTGATACTGCTGCTTTGCTGCCGCCTTAAACAGTTCAATCTCAGCTTCCATGATACTATTTGTTCCCCAGTACACCTTGTGTCTTTTTACAAAATATACCTTCGATTTCTGTGCAAACTGTTTTATTTCTGATGGGTCTATATTTTTCGCATTTTTATCTATGTGGATATAGATATCATTCCAATTATCATCTATTAACCGAATCAATCTGTTCAGCACTAATGAATTCTCATGAATCATCAGCAAATATGCATGTTTATCCAACTTGTACCTCTTCCTATGCCTATAAAGTTGTCTGTGTAATCTTGCCGCCTTCAACCTTATAAATCATATCACATTTCTCGATTGTATTGAGTCTATGTGCAATAATAACCATTGTTTTCTTACCATGAAAGCTGTTGATTGCTTCCATAACTGCAGCCTCTGTCTCATTATCCAATGCTGAAGTGGCCTCATCAAACACAAGAATCTCCGGATTATGATACAATGCCCTCGCAATGCCAAGACGCTGCCTTTGTCCGCCGGACAATCTAACACCTCTGTCTCCGATTGTTGTATCCAATCCTTCTGGAAGTGTCTGTATAAATTCTTTCAACTGAGCTTCCTCTAACACCTGCCAGATTCTGTTATCATCAATCTCATCATCGCCAATACCAAATGCAATGTTATTGCGGATAGGTTCATCTACCAGATAAATAGACTGAGGAATATATCCAATCTGTGCCAGCCATGCAGGATAATTATCAAATACATTATCACCATCACAAAGTATCTGTCCTTCATGCACTTTAAGCAATCCAAGAAGAATATCTACTATAGTCGATTTACCTGCTCCAGAAGGTCCCATAATTCCAATTGACTTACCATATGGAATCTCCATATCTGCATGGTTAAAAATCAGCGTATCCGTATTAGGGTAGGCATATACAATATCCTTTAATTCTATTCGGTTTCTTAACTTCATTGTTTTTGTTTCATCAACAGGTAACAACGTCTGATTCGTTTTCTTACTGATTTCATTTATGTTCATATTTTCATAAACATAGTCAAGACACGGTCTAAAATATGAAATATCCGTAAGATACGTATTAATGCGGTTTACGCAGGGCAATAATCTGACCGCTGCTAATCCAAAAGCAGTCAATGTCGGAAGCATCTGCGTCATATCATCCCCTAACGCAACACAGACAACCAAATATCCCAATATAGATACCATAAAAATAGTTTCTATTAAAATTCTGGGCAACGCATTAATAATTGCATATTTCTGATTTAATTTAGCCCCGATTTTTCCATTGCTTTCATAGTTATCTGCAAAAAATGATTCTCTATGCAATACCTTAACATCTTTAATACCATAGATAGCCTGAATACGCCATTTAGCGATTCTTGACTGAATAGCCTGATTGGTCATTCCAAGCGAATTCAACTTAGGCTTCAGAACTTTAAATAAAACAAGCGTTACAATTCCTGAAATAAATATAAGAACCAGCACAAGCTTCCAATCTGTTACGATAAGTACTCCGCATATCAAAACAAATACAACTACTTCAGATGCCAAAGAAATAATAGCCATCAGAATACCAAATACATTCGGAATATCACTATCTGTCAATCGAAAAACGGTAGGAATATCTGCATCCAGATAGAACTCATACGGTCTATTCAAAAATTCCCTTAGCACCTGGCTGATCAATCTGTTCCTGTTTACAGAAATAAATCGATTCTGTTCGCTTGTCAAAAGCAGTAGATATGCATTTTTCAATATATACATAATCATCAATGCAACTAACAGCATAATGATAAATCCTTGCATATTCTGTATGTGAAGAAGTTCCATAATCCATTGACAATATTTATTCTGTTGTACAGATTCTGCATCAATTATAACCCAAACAACCGGAAGCATTGCTGATATACTTAAAGTTTCCAATATACCACCAATGAATATCATAACTGCCAAAACAACTATATTGATTTTCTGTTTTTTGTCCAAAATGTAATTCAGCTTTTTAAAGATGTCCATTTTATTCCTCATTTCCTACCTGCATAGTGCATGATCATATATCTATTGCTCAACATTAGCCTGATAAATGCTGTCGTAATCATAATTGAGATAAAATTCTTTTTCCTGCTCTAACTTAGACATATAATTATCTCTGGTGATCAATCCATCCCCAGCCTGTATCCACTGTAATATTTCACTGTTAATTTCAGGTGCATAATGCTCCCTGTCTCTGTAATTATCAAGATTACATATTATATCATATTTATCATAAAAATTATAGAGCTTCACATTTGCACAGTCCAACAGCATTTCTGTTGCAATCTGTTCTGCTTCAAATTGCCGCATCATAAGTCCTTCCTGATTCTGGAAATCCCAGAAGCAGATACTGTACGGAGTGTAAAACAGATAGAATGTAGTATCCGGATATTGTTTTACTAATTCTACAATATTTTCACGGATATTGGTGATGACCATTTCTCTTTCTTCAGGCGAAAGTCCTGCCCGCATGGGCGCTTTCTCTTCCCACCTGTCATAGCTTTGCATAATATACTGTAAACCTGTTGGTTTATCCCAGGATGAGTATTCATCCATAGATGTACTCGGTCTCTGTAAGATTGTTTTTGCAATATTGGTCAATACTCCATGATAAAATACCGACTTATTAAAAACGTACTGTGTATCATTCCATGGATTATCATCATATAAATATGTTGGATATCCCTCATATTGTGTCCAGTCTTTTTCTCTGATCAATCCATTATAATCTATTGTCCATATTACTGTTTTCAAATTAGAATTACGTTTCAGTGCCCTTTCCAGATTCTGTGATAATTCCTGATAACCGGCCCCTGAAAAAGTCTCTTTTACAGACTGTGTTCCAAATAATTGATCCATTTCACTTGGTTTAAAGTTCTGTGCCATGGAAGTTCCCGTTATCATTGCATTATAGTCAAAATGTCTGGAAATTCCATCATTCGTATATCTCTCATCATACAAACGGTATCTTACAAATGAAAACGGTTTATGAAAATGAAAATACGGGTCAAAAACAAAACATAGTACAAAGAACAATACTATGGACCCAATCAACGCTAATATACATTTTTTTAACCATGTTTTTACCTGCATTACTGCTCCTAAAAATTAAAATACAAAAATTCGCTGACTTCTGATAATGACATGACACTCCAAATAAACAATGCTGTGATTGTGATAATCTTACGATTAGTATATTGCATATCTGCTACCTTTTCCTGCGTATTACACATTGTAAAGCATGCGATTACAACTATAAATGTAAGAATCAAAACGCAAAGTCCCGGATATACATTGATTACAGCGCTTAATCCGATACGATATAGCATCTTCATTTCCACAATATTGTTAAATTGCTCTGTGATTGGAGTGTATATAGCCCCCCATCCTTCATGAAACAGTCTGTTCCACAATTCAAATGCCTGTGCTACCGATTCTGCCCTGAACAAACTCCATGCAAAAGTACAGAATACAAAAGTGATTCCCATACGTAATACTTTTGGAATTCTATCTATCCATTTGCTGAATATTTTATGCGCTACATTGGCAGCACCATTTATGATTCCCCACAAAATAAAAGTCCAGTTTGCTCCATGCCATACACCGCTGACAAAGAAAACAATCATTACATTAAGGTACGTCCTTATCTTACCTCTTCTGCTGCCGCCAAGTGGAATATACACATATCTGGTAAAGAATCTGGTCAGGGTCATATGCCATCTGTCCCAGAAATCTACAATAGATACCGCCTTATAGGGGGAATTGAAATTCACCGGCAATTCTACATTGAACATATAACCAATACCATATGCCATATCACAATAACCGCTGAAATCAAAATAAATCTGTAACGAATAACATACCATGACCAACAGAATGGTTGAACTATTCAACTCTCCAACTGCCTGGTATCCTATCGTCACAACTTTAGAAAAAGTATCCGCAATCAATACTTTCTTGGCAAGTCCTAGTACAAATGCATAGATTCCCTTACTGAAATTCTCTACATCTATCTTCTTTCTGCTTTTATCCCGGAACTGTGGAATTAATTCATTATGGTATACAATCGGTCCCGCTATCAACTGTGGAAAAAAAGAAACATAAGCAGCATATTCCAGCAGGCTGTATTTCTCACAATCCTGTCTATAGTAATCTATTACATATGACAGCTGCTGAAATGTATAGAAACTGATTCCCAGTGGCAGAACTACACGAAGCAGATGAATATCTGTCTTTAAGACTGCATTTACATTTTCTATAAAGAAATCATAATACTTATAATAGAATAAAATGCCAAGATTTAGCAGTATTCCAACAATCATGAGCAACTGCCTGCTTTTATGGCGTTTCACCCTGGACATACCTTCTACCAGAAGATAATTTAACAAAATACTTATTATCAGTATGAACAGGTAGTGTATACTGTTATAGCCATAGAACCACATAGACATGCCAATCAGCCATGCCATACCAAGCTTATATTGTTTGAAATGATTTAACCCATAATATCCAGCCAAAACCAATGGCAGAAATAGGAAAATAAAAATATAAGAATTAAATAACATATGTTTCGTCCTTATTTATATCTAAAAGGTATAATGACTTTCTCGTATAATTTGTTTATGACCTTATACCCTGTGGGAGACATCAGAAAAATACGCATTCTAGCAACATCCCCATTACCTTCATAGGCACTTTGATACACTCTCAGAATTTCCTTTTTTTCACTTTTCATCATAGACACAATGCGTCTTGCCGCATCCCTAGTAGCTGATATCTGAGATAACTCCATATAATATGATAACATTCTACGATAAAAATAATACGCAGCCATGTCTCCCATTTGATCTGAGACATGTTGCCTGATATAAGCTATGTGCTCTCTCCAGAAAGGAATTTCATCGCCAAACATCCTCTCTGTACGATTCACATTCATAATACTGCCTTCCCGATCAAGCACATAATTATACAGACACTCATCTATATATACTGCCCTTTCAAGTTTGCAGAATGCCCTAGTTGTATACATGATATCCTCAGAATTTTTTCCAACTGGGAAAAGGACTCCCTCTACAACTTCTCTTGCAAACAGTTTACTCCATACAGAGTTATAGACGACATACTCATCCGTATCTGATAAATATACCTTCAGGATTCCTTCTCTGTCAAAAGCCGTAATCCTGCCATTGCCGCCTCTCTCTATCCTGTCCTGATAAGCCTTTGCATACCGGCACACTGCCACCTGTGCATTGTTTTCTACGCAGGCAGCATACATCTTCTCATACATCTGAGGTTCTATCCAGTCGTCACTGTCAACATAACCGACATAATTTCCACTGACAACTGCCAGACCTGCATTCCTGGCATCTGATAATCCGCCATTGGGTTTGTGTACGACTTTGATCCGCCCGTCACGCAATGCGTACTCATCACACATTGCAGTGGAATGGTCTGTAGAGCCATCGTCTACCAGAATAATCTCCAGATTATGATAAGTCTGATTTATTATGGAATTCACACATCTCTCCATATATTGTTCCATATTATACACAGGAACAATTACAGATATTAAATCATTTCTATTCACACACTTGTCCATTCTGATCCAATAGAATCCAGTTTTTCCAATTTTGCTTTACCTGTGTAGCTGTTGTTGTCTCATAATTATCATGATGCAATGGTCTTATCATGATTTTCTCCTTATTTTGATTCAACCTTGCTGCCCACATACTGAATGTACTGTTTGCACAGATATTATGCTTACATTTGCTCATAAGCTGCATATCATAGATGCTATCTGCCTTGCTATTCCAATCTACCACATGCATATTATCCTGATGATAATGCTGTTTCGCATATTCTACATCATCAGAGAAAATATAATATACCGGATTACTGACTCTTTCTTCTATATATGCCATTGCGCCTTTATAATAATCTTCCGTGCAGATTCCCATATATCTGGCTCCATCTGCCACTGTCAGATAATCCGTTCTCCGAATATGGATGCTGACCGCATTCTCCTTCTGCATCTGCTCTATACACTGCTGATTTCTTGGGTCATCACTTATCGGAAACTGTAACTTGTCCTGTAACAGTGGAATAATATCCTCATAATACCGCTCACAATTCCAGAAGCCATAGAGATATACGTCATCCATATCAAAGATCTCTGGCATATACTCCTTACTTTCTCTTATTGTCTTGTCTTTTCTTCCCAGAAGCTTTCTACGGATCTTAGCAGTAAGCAGACCCGAATTATCCAAAAGCTTTGTTCTGTCCTCAGAAGTTGCCTTATCGTACTCTATAGCAGGGAACCGATCAAGTTCCAGACTACGCCATTCCTTATCCTCTCCAGCTGCATCGTTATATGCATACGTATCCAGTTTCACTTTTTTCCCAAGGCTTTTCATTTTTTCATAAAGGGCATATTGGTATAATTGATTACCCAATCCACCCATCACATGAATTAAAATCATAGATTCCCTCGTTCTTTATTTCTGTTCCAACAAGAACAATTTAGCTGTCGAATCCACAACTGCTGTCGTTTGATAACCTACAGATTCTAATGCGTTCACTATTGTATCATGTTGTCCAGATACCACATAAATCTGCTTTGGCAGACCATCAGGATAAACATTCTCATTCAAAAAAGATATCCATTCCGCATCACTATAGTCCAATGTTTCTAATGTTTCATTGCAATATATCTGATTCCAGTCAGATTCCTGATACTCTTCGCTATGTGTCAAGTAATATACAAATGCATACCTCTGATGGAAATTGACAAAAGTCGGAACTTCTTCCCCATCATCTGACCGCCATGTTCTGACTACAGTTCTTAAATCACTCTTTGCCCAGTGATTGCTGATTCGATAATCTCCATATGTGCAGTACAAGATCATGGCAATCACGATTCCGGCACTTATAAATGGTGATACCTTACGCATCCATTGTTTGTCACTTTCCTTGAAGATCATAACCGTTTCATATAAAATAACCGCAATCAAAATAAACCACAGCGGAAATATAAACAAATTATAACGATTACCAAACCAGCCATATGCATAGATATTCAGTGTTGTAATCACGTAATAAATAAGAAATACCCATATATTACATCTGATAAAAAACCTGATTTCTTTTCTATGTGTCTTTCGGTAAACAAATATGCCAAGACCCAATAGCGCAAAAAGAATGATCCATATTGTCCATGTTATCTTCTCTGCATCCCTGTCATAGTCCAGCATGCACCAGCGAAGCACCCACATCAGACTGTCAAAGAAATCCAGTATGATATTATTACCAGTTATCTCTATCGGTTTGTTTGCTCCAAGTGTGCTGATTGGATTGGTAGATTGAGGTAACATGAAGAAATAGAGTAAAGGAATTCCAGCTCCTACACCAGCTACGGCATAAGATATCATAGCAGACCAGAATGTTTTCTTCTCTCCTGAGTTCCAATAATATACTAACAGCTGCAGTGCCATTGGTATAATGACAAATACAGCGCCATAATGTGTATATACATCTACTACACATAAAACTGTAAACATAATTGCTCTTTTAATCGTAATCTGCTCTAATATAAACAGGTATAGATATACAGTCCAGATCAACAGCATGATTAAAAGCATATATTCTGATGCTTCTTTCACATAATACATCAGAATATAAATACTGGAAAACACAAAAACAGACAATGTAGCTGAAAATCTGCCACACAGTTTCTTTATGACCAGATATAGACCTATTACTGCTATGAAGCCCATTACTACACTGGAAAAACGATACCACCACTCACTGTCATGAATCTGCAGCCAGATACACATCAACCAGTTATATAAAGGAGGCTGCTGCTGAATATACGCCATACGTTCATACATGGTCGTATATTGTGTCACGCCCTGGATAGCTCCTTTTACTGGTATTGAGCAATAATATTCCATTGATTCATCCTGCCAGATTGGTGCATTGGTCAATTTATATAATGCCATAATCCAATAATATATAAATGCAAGTCCTGCCGTTACCCATTCAGGTACTTTGAATTTTCTCAGTGTCTTCACTCTTCCATTCCTTTCGTTTAAACAAACTTCGCACTAACACAAATCATAGCACAAGATTACAAATCGGTAAACTGCTTTTAAATACCACCTTTTATTCAATACTCCTGAACCCCTGCTTCAATGTATCTCCTCTGAATTCTATCTCCACTTTCCTTGGAATTGCTGGAAATACATCATATCCCACTCTGTCACCACTTACCGGATAATAGAACGTAACTCCATTGACTTCATAGGAATCCAGCTCATAGCTTCCGTAATTCTGTTGCGCCACATAATATGGCAGGTTACTCTGTGTTACAATATAGCCTCCTAATGACCATATCTTCACGAATCCCAACATCAGAAGCAGTATGCACAGGATTCTATCCATGCTTCCTGTATCTGCAAGTTTTATTTTAATACAGATTGCAGTCCACATCATGCCACCAGTCAGCGCTATCAACAGTAATATATAGGCATACCCATATCTGAGCAGTGGCGCTGATAACTGCCAGAACAGATAAGATGCTGCTATCGCCACCCACACCAGCCCAAGGTCTTTTATCTTATCAGCTTTTTTTCTAAATAAGGCAATTATGAACATAATGAATCCCAGAATGATGCTTATTATATCTACGCTAATAAATAATTTACCCAACATCGGCAGCATAGTCTGAAACCACTGTAGGAACCATTCTGTCATTGGAATATTTACCAGTGCCGCATTATTCAAGCCCCTTCCCCAGGTCTTAATTTCCGCAGCATCCAATGCTGCTGCCTGGGCAGGAATCTTCCAGTCTACAGAGAATATATCCAATGCAGGAAAAGGATATAACAAATATCCTGATATCCATACTGTCCTTATAAGCCAGGGTGTTATAACGCCAATGCCCATACATAGATAAAGTATAATTTCTTTCCAACGTTTCTGCCGTATCAACATAATAGCCGGTTTCAGAACCAGTATCAGAATCAATCCGGCTGTCAGTTTCAGGGATACTGCATAGACCCCTGCCACGCATAGCAATGCATAGGGCGTTACATTATCTGCTTCCTGTTCATCCTCTAATTGACACAGCCATTTGATGATGATATAGAATACCGTGCACATAATCGCATAATCGGAAGCAGGTGCCATAATATCACCATATATCAAGGTTAGGTAGAACAATGCTGCTGCCCTTGCAAAATCTGACAGAAGCAGCTTTTTCCTTTTCCAGGCATGCACGATACGCAATGCCTCTACACTGAGAATCAATGCTATCAGCCCATTTACACTATGCACAGACTGTCCAAATATATATGGCATACTGTAAAGCGCGGACAACGCAAAAAAGGAACTGTTATAGGCAAATCTCACATGAATATTGCCCAGTCCCTTCACTATTCCATATTCTTCTATCCAGCGTATACTTTGCGCATGATACAGGTCAGAATCGTAATGCATATATCCTCTGGATGTACAATATGCCCATATAAGGACCACTATTGCAAAGCCAATACCTTTTAAGACTGTAGCTTTCTTTTTCTGTATCTGCATCATATATGATAGTTGTCCTCTACCATAAAAAAGCGATATTGCACATATCATCAAAAGTATCAGATTCGCAAGGATTCCAACCTTATAGAATAAGCTCCATATCTGTGCATAGACAGTTGCTGCAATCAGTCCCATTGCCAGAATGCTGTCTGCTTTGCTGATCTGGTAATGAAGTCTGTTCCTGGTAAATGCAGCAACGCCTATCCCAAGGCACATTGTCGTAAATGCGATATAGAGCCAGTTAATCAGAACTGTAAGCATTATGCTGCCCTCTCATTGACCATCCAACTCTGGAACATCAGAATATACCATATCTGATCCCTCCAGTTGTCATGTTCCACATAATCATTCCAGATATGCCATACCACATCCGGATTCAGGATTCCCTGCTGCTCCAGCATTTTCCTGTCTATGAGGCTCTCTGCCCATTCACGAAGCTGTGGCTCTTTGAGCCATTTCATAATGGGAATTGAGAAGCCTTTCTTTGGTCTGTCCATCATTTCCTTTGGGACATATCGGTAAAGGACATCCTTTAACACTAACTTGCCCTCATCACCCTGTTTCTTATATTCCATAGGAATCGTCCATGCAAACTCTACTACATCCTTGTCCAGCATAGGAACTCGAGTCTCCAGAGATACTGCCATTGCTGTTCTGTCTACTTTTACCAAAATATCATCCGGATGGTACATTTCCATATCCATGAGCATGATACAGTTCTGCGTATCCTTCAGATCTCCATACGGGTTCAGATTCTGTTTATATCCGTGAACCTGTCTCTCTAATGGTATCTCTTTACTCAGAGGCTCCTGGGCATTAGATAGTTCATACAGATTCTCCGGACTTTTAGCCCCCAACAGATATGCCTTAGTCTGCAGAACCTGATTGTTTTTTCCAAATGGAGCATGTAACACCAGTTCACTGCATAATTTGCGGAGTCCATACGGATAATTCTTCATTTTACCCCAGATTCTATTAATGGAAGAATAACAACCATATCCACAGAATAATTCGTCCCCTGCATCTCCACTTAAAGATACCGTAACATGCTCTCTGGTCATCTTACTTACCAGGTATGTGGGAATCTGTGAAGAATCTGCAAAAGGCTCTCCAAACATCCAGGGTAATTTGGGAATCACTGCCTTGGCATCTTCTTCTGTAATGTAAAGTTCTGTGTGCTCTGTTCCCAGATGCTGTGCGATTTCTTTTGCATAAACTGCCTCATTGTATTTTGGGTCATCCATGCCTATAGTAAAGCTTCTCACCTTACGGCTTGACTGTGCCTGCATCAGAGCCACTACTGTGCTGCTGTCAATTCCAGCAGACAGGAATGCTCCTACCGGCACATCTGCTACCATCTGATCTTTGATAGATGCCTTGAGCAATCTCTCCAGCTCATCTGCTGCCTCTTGTCTTGTCCCTTTAAACGGATGCTCTTCCCCATACTTGGCAGCTTCTCTCACCGACCAGTATGCACTAATCTTAGGCTCGGTATAAGGTGCATCCAGTTCCAGCATACAGCCTGCATCCAGCTTATAGATATTCTCATAAATAGAATATGGAGCTGGAATATATCCATGTACAAAATAAATCTGCAATACCTTCGTATCAATTGCATTGTGAAAATCATCCAGTTGTGTAATACTTCCCAGATCAGAAGCAAACGCAAAATGTCCATTTACAAATCCATAATAAAGAGGCTTTTCACCAATTCGGTCACGGATCAATGTCAACTTCTTAGTCTGTCTGTCCAGCAAAGCGATGGCAAACATTCCCTTACACATGGCAATTGTTTCTCTGACACCATATGCCTCGAAAGCCTCCAGAAGCACTTCTGTATCAGAGGAACCACGAAAAGCCGTCACTTTATGTTCTGCAAGAAGTTTGTCACGAATTACTTTATAATTATAGATTTCTCCATTATATACACACATATATCTGCCGGAGGCTGACTGCATCGGCTGTGCACCATTCTCTGATAAGTCCACAATAGATAATCTGCGATGTCCAAATACTACACTGGCATCCTCATTCGCCCAGAAACCGCCTGCATCAGGTCCACGATGCAGCATTCTCTCATTCATTCTGTGTATATTTTCTTTCCAGTTCGTTGGATGGTTACAAAATCCTGCAATTCCACACATAGGCAATATCCTTTCCTTTAATCCAATGTAATCCAGTCTCCCATTTTATATGCCCATTCCTTTGGTTCAATACCATTACATCCTCCACCATGGTGAAATGTTATCTCTCCAAAATAAATCTTACCATCTACATTATAGAAATCCACTCTACAGTGTTTGAATGGCTTAGACAGTATCTCTGCATATTGTATCATTTCTTCCCAATTATCCGGCTTGGGAATTTCTTTTTCCAGATAATTCTCACGCTCATCCTTAATTGGCAATAACTTAAAATCTCTGTCATATATATTACAGAACGCATCATCTGCATGCTCTCCTGTAGCTGTTGCCAATCCGATATTCAGGAACAGTAATTTTACCTGTCCATTAAAACACATAAATTTATAATCCATAGGAAGCTTACCATTCTTATCTTCCAGTATTTTTTCACAGATAATACGTGGCTTAATATCCTTATAATTCCATTCCCGGCTTCCCCAGAAATAATTACGCTTCATCCAGAAATCAAATTCGTTCTTTTGATATTTATAATCAAATGGCTTATTTCTGTCAAATATGGCATTTGCACCTGAAGTATGGGTGCATTTCATGAAAAATCTATCCGGCAGCTGTTCAAAAGGTACTGCTTTAAAAGAATCATAGATTCCATAGACTTCATTCAGTATATGCCCAAGCCCGCATCCCTTCACATACTCACGTACTTCATATTTGTCCGTACATTTCGTCTGTAGCGGATCTCTTTCATGTAATTTCAGATACCAGACCTTCTCATCAAATGTTCTCGGATTCTTGAGATCCAGCCCTTTGCCCGTATGCTCTTTATACATCATTTGGGCAAACTCTTCATCGCTAAGCTTATTAAAACGGTCTCTTCGATAGTTTCGTATGATATTATACAGCTTGGCTGTCACTGTATGATGATATAAAAATACCTTTAAAGGATGTGCCACAATATTTCCTCCCGCTTTGTCTCTTAATTCTTATCATGCGCAATATGAGATAAATATTTTCTCCACTCACCATTTACCTTATCCGGATTCAACTCTTCCACAATCTTATATGCATTATCACCAAGCTTCTGCGCATACTGTGGATCAGATAGAATTTTGCGGAAAGCATCTGCCAACGCATAGGCATCTCCTACCGGAACCAGTAGTCCATTCACGCCATCTTCAATCAGAGTCGCCGGTCCTCCACATGGACAGTCTGTAGATACCACAGGTAATCCCAAAGCCATGGCTTCCATCAAGGAATTGGGCATTCCTTCCGTATTGGATGTAAGAGCAAATATCTGCGCTTTGTATATATGCTCAGCAACGTTTGTAACTGTTCCCGGTAAAGAGATCCTATCTGTCAATTCTTTCTCCTTTACCAGTTGTTCTAGCTGCTCTTTACAATTGCCATCTCCGTATATGCATAAATTTACATTCGGATACTCTGAAGCAATTCTGGCAAATGCATGAATTAGCATAGCGTGATTTTTGTTCTCATCTGTACGCCCTACTGCCACAATCAATGGCTCTCTGACTCCCTCATATTTGTTCTTTACAAATAATGGATTTAGTGGGTTAGGTAAAATCACCGCTTTCTTTCTTACACGTTTAGGAAAGAACTGCATTGCCATCTTCGTCTGCAATACAACTCCATCAGCATAACGAAACAGCCATTTTGCAAGAAACTGCATCAATTTCCCCTCATATTCCATAGTAGGTTCCCCTCGAACCGATACTACTGTCCTGACCGGCAGGAATCTTGAAGTAGCAATAGCCATCAGATTATTTTTGCCAAGGAAAGACAAAATGACATCCGGCTTATACTCTTGCCAGATTCGACGTAAAGTCCGAAATCTGGTCATGAAGTTCTGCAGTCTGTTTCCCTGGAGCTGATCCTGCGAAGGCTCAGAATACACCCTCTTAATTTCAGGCATAATCTCGTATTCATCCTCCCTTTTATACTGTGTTACCAATAATACATCATAATGATTCCGATAGAAGAACTCTGCCAGATTCACCATAACACGCTCTGAACCACCCTTTTGAAGGGAACTGATAAAAAGTGCAATTTTCTTCATTTCTACCTCTTTTCAGGTTTTTACATATATGCTTTGTACCATTGCTGGAACATCAGAAAAGCCCATACAATTCGTGAATACCTGGTTCCGGATCCAGACTTGCCATCACCACTTGTAAGATATTTCTGTACGAACTGATTCACGTATTTGGAATCAAATATTCCCTGATTGCAAAGGAAACTGCTTTCTGATACATCAAGCAACTGCTCCTTGAGTGGTCCACGCATCCATTGATCAAGCGGCACTGAGAACCCTACCTTAGGTCTGTCCAGCAATTCTCTTGGAATATATTCGTATGCTATATCTTTTAGGATACGTTTTTTCACACCGTTATAATACTTAAATTCATGAGGAAGTCTGTAGGAATATTCTACAACGTTGACATCCAGCAGAGGACATCTGGTTTCAAGAGAGTACTTCATAGACGCTCTGTCCACTTTACATAATATATCTCCCACCAGATAAGTATCCTCATCTACCAACATTCTTCTCTCCTGCCAGTTCTTCTCATGATACTTGTTTTCTATTTCATATTGATATGGCATTCCCTGCTCTACAACCATACGACTAATCAGATCTATATATCGTATGTTCCCAAGCTGTGTCTTGGTCTGTGGATTGTCATTACGTGCTATCACCTGCACCTGAAAAGGCAGTTTTGACATAAAATCAGCCTTTTTCAAAGATGGAACCGAACATACTCCATTCACTACTCTTCCCAGAGCATCCAGCTTCTGCGCCCTAGCTACATAATCATAGACATTATATCCACAGAAGAATTCGTCTCCACCATCTCCGGATAACACCACGGTGACATCCTTAGATGCCAGTTGTGACACCAGCATGGATGGAATCTGAGAGCTGTCTGCAAAGGGTTCATCATAATACTTGGCTATATCATCCAGCATGTGGAACATTGCCTTCTCATCTACATATAGTTCTGTATGATTAGTTCCCAGATGTTTCGCTACTTCTTTGGCATATCTGGCTTCATTGTAGTTTTCTTCATGAAAACCAATAGAATAAGTCTTAACCGGTTCATTGCTCAGTGATTGTGCCAGAGCTGTCACTAGGGAAGAGTCATATCCCCCACTTAAGAAAGTTCCAAGGGGTACATCTGCTATCATTCTCTTAGCCACCGCATCCTTCAAAATAGCAGTAAGTTCTTCCTTTGCCTGTTCATAAGAGTTTACTTTATCTGCCGCTTTTGCCTGATGTACCTGCGCAATATCCCAGTATTTCCAGCTTGTTACACGTTCTGAAGCTTCCTCTTCTTCTACATGAAAACAGATTACCTGTCCCGGTTCTACTTTATATACATTTTCAAAAATAGTATCAGGTTCACAGATGTACTGTTGATAAAGGTATCTTCCAATAACATCCTTTCTGATCACTCTCGGAAAACCGGGATACTCCATGATTGGTTTCAATTCTGAAGCAAATACAATATTATCCTGATCCAGCCAATAGTAAAGAGGCTTCTTACCCACTCTGTCCCTAATCAGATAAAGTTCCTCTTTCTCCCTATCATAAAGCGCGATTGCAAACATTCCACGAAATCTGTCTATGCAGGAAAGCCCCCACTTCAAGTAAGCCGCTAATATTACTTCTGTATCGCATTGAGACTTGAACGGATAATCACCCAACTCTTTCTTAATATCCTGAAAATTATAAATTTCACCATTGTATGTAATCACAATGCGCTTATCATTAGAATACATTGGCTGATGCCCCAACATGGACAGATCCATAATGGAGAGACGTCTCTGTGCAAATCCGAGATAATAACCATTCCCTACCTGGAAAATCTCTTCTCCACTGTCATTAGGGCCTCTGTGATACATGGTATCATTCATTTTTTTCAGTTGATCTATTGTTATGCATTTTCTTGAAATAAAACCACAAATGCCACACATACTGTACGCCTCCATTCCATCATGCTTTACTGTTTATCACATATTTCAAGCAGATATTTCTCCCACTCCCTAAAGACTACATCTGCACCCGCACGTTCTGATATCTTAGCTGCATTTCTGCCTAATCTGTCTGCCAGCTGTGGGTCTTCTATTAAGCGATTGATTGCTGCTGCCAGAGCATTCTCATCTCCTACCGGAACCAGCAAACCATTCTCGCCGTCTGTAATTACCATTCGGGGACCTCCCGGCGGACAATCTGTTGCAACAACAGGTAACCCCAGTGCCATTGCTTCCAACATAGCATTCGGCATACCTTCCACATCAGAAGAAAATGCCGCGACTGCCCCATTAATCATATCCTTTTGAAGCTGATTACTTCCTCCCATCAATTTCACATAATCCCACGCTTTATTTTCTGCTATCTGTGCTTCCAGCTTTTCCCAGGTTCCATCATGTGTATCCTGACCAAATATTTTAAGTACATAATCCGGATGTTTACTATGAACCTTTTCAAATGCCCTGATCAGCATAAGCTGATTTTTAAAATCCACAATTCTACCTGAGTGTACTACTGTCTTTTCTCTATGTTCAGGTATTGGATTGCCAATAAAAACCGGATTAATCGCATTTAATATAATGCGTGATCTCCTCTGAACATACTCAGGGAAGAAATCTTTCTGTTCCTGCGTCTGGAAAACACACCCTGCTGCCCTTCTGAACAAAATAGGAATCTGTATCTTATCAGATAGGAAATCATAACATCCAACCGGTGCAATTCTAATGGATATTACCACCGGAATTTTCGTTCCTATTGTTGATGTTAATGCCCTGTAATTTGCTTTTCTGGCAAATGCGATCACAATATCCGGCTGTGTCTGTTTTAAAAATCTTCGTAAGTTAATAATGCGGTCAAGGAATTTCTTTACTCTTCCATCGTTCTCCTGTTCAGGAGTCAGCCCTACATGGATACGATGAATCTTTGGGTCTGTTTCATACTCATTTTCTCCCTGCGACTCTGTTGCGATATATACCTCATATCCATGATTTACAAACTGTCCTGCAAGGTTGGTTACTACACGTTCTGCGCCGCCTCGTTCCAGGCATTGTATATGAAATACTATTTTCTTCATTTTCTACCCTTTCGGTAAATCTCTATCAGCATAATCCATGCAGCCTGATAAAATAATCCTGTATTGTACAACATATATCTCATCTGAGGATAAATAGCTGCAGAGGTTCCTACTACATTTACTGCAATCGCTGTTAAGACCACAATAGCCATACAAGCTGAGGATTGCCCTCTCTCTCTGCCAGACTGCATCTTAAATAAATAAATAATCATTCCTGTATAAGCAATGTACAGGAACAATGCAACCCAGTTAAGAACTGTATGAACCTTTAAAACTGTTGTAACAAATCCATGGACAATATTACTGCAGAATATTTTAAACATCCCAGGTATACAGGGAACAAGCAGCTCTCTCATCATTTCATTCATGATACGATTTGCATCAAGTTCCCGTTCCTGATCATTCATTCCCTGACTGAGCTGTTCTTCACGTATAACTACATTTACAATATCAAACTTAATGCGATCATAAGAACTACTGTAATGTTCTTCTATACTATGCCATCCCTTACCTGCATATCCGGCATTATACTCTAATTCATCGGCTCTGTTCATTATCTCCAGAAAAAGTTTCTGATTCTCCTTATCCGAGATGTAAGATACCATATCCTTATCTGCTACATAGATTTCTGTTCCTAGAATAAAGCTGGAATCACCTGTATGAGGCGCGAATACTCCTCTGACGCCATAATTATATGTGCAGTCAAGTAATCTGGTTCCTGCAAATCCCAATATAACGATTACGCCTGCACTAAGAACTGCAACATACCATTTCTTATCCTTCCACCATGAAGCAGCCAGGCATAGGAACAGCAATCCGAATGCTACTATCATCTGTTTTCTTGTAGACATTAATATAATAGCCCACACAAATGCCATGATCACATTTTTCTTTTTATGATCATAGATAATTCCTAATAAATTCAGGAAAAAAAATACCCAAATGGAATATGTGATAGCTTCTGTCTCAATGCTATTATAGTAACTATATCTTCTTTGGGCTACAAAACGGTTTAAGAGTGTAATTCCATATTGAATCACCAATACACCAATTGTTCCCAACCAGTGCAGATTAAATCGTCTGCTCAAGCCTACAGTAATTGCACTGGCAGCGGCGGGCGCCACGAAACACCCGTTGCACAGGAA
>OATU01000243.1_pt1 | contig 54465 bp, 27 predicted proteins | sample 1516711 | NCBI WGS metagenome assembly OATU01 (sample SAMEA2579971, study PRJEB22360) | human gut metagenome | biome: human gut; feature: human-associated habitat; material: faeces | place: Denmark | collected 2008/2010 | reverse complement strand
CATGAAAAAACCGACCTCCCAATAGTTAGATTTTTGGTCTAACTTTTGGGGGTCGTTTCAAAACCATAGGAGGCTCTTTTTTGTCAAGAAGTTATCGTCATATACAAGAATGTAACAAAGAAATTATTGAATTAAAGCATAACGGCTATCCGGTTAGACAAATATGTGAACAATTTGGATTTAGCAAAAATACTACTCTATATTATTTTGAATGTTCATTACAGAATACACGGCAAGAAAATAAGAGGGAGAGAAGAAATCTTATTAGGGGTAACAAGTAGACCGTATATTCTGAAATCAACAATCAACTCCATCAATTATCGCATATATCAGCAATAACACCGGCTAAAGCATCTCCCATCTGCTTATATCCTATTTCAGATGGATGCACCCAATTAGTTATATGTCGTTCAAAATGTTCTGAATATATATTACTTTTTATGTAATCACTCTGAAATCCATTCACTGTATCACATACAGCAAGTATAGGACATACAAAAATATTCTCGTTTCTGCGTCTGTCAAATAAGTCTGTAATTGCACTGCAAGCCATTTTTATACAATATTCATATTGTTTCGCACTGCTTTTACAACCAAGTTGTGTACCCCATGAATATTGATCGCCACCACATATAGGGAGATTTATGACAATTTTTATGTTATGATTATATTTATGTATCGCCTCTATCATATTATTAAGGTTGCATATAAATTTATTTAATTCATTGTCAAATTCAGAATAACTGCATATTTGAAATTCATTTGCACCGAATAAAATTGAAACAATATCAGGAGTCGGCATTGAATAACGCTCAATATATTTTGAAAAATCAAATTTGAACACTGGATTTTCACAAACAACATCATATATTCCTTTACTATAACGATACAGTTTATCATTATCGCAAATAATCATTCCGTCTTGTATTGGCGTTACAGATGTTCCTATATGACTGTAATCTGTATTTGAATTGAGCATATATTCATAAAATTTTTTATCACCGTAATATTCTTTACCGTCAAATCCTTCAGGAAATAAGAACGGAGAAATTCCCCAACCGTCATCTGTATATTTTTCAAAATACGCACTGCAAGTCCAACCGCCTCTTCCTTCGTGATTTACATTATGACTGATATTTCTTAAACCTATTGTATTAATATTTTTTAGTTTATTCACAGTATGAGCAATATAAGTTTCAGCCATAGTCATACTGTCACCGATGCAAAGCAAATTAACGGTCGGATATTCTTTTTTCTCAAATATTTGAACGCGGCAACTCTTTTCAGTGAGCAATTTGCCGTAATATCCATAAATTTTCAACGTAAGCAAAAAAGTATCGGCTATGTCATTAAACTCTTCCAACCGCCAACAATTACCAAGATTTTTGCCAAATTCACACTCAATTTGAACATCATATTCTTCAGAGTATGGATAAATAATATTTTTATAATATATCGAATACTGTTCAAAGTCTGTATATATACTTTGATTTTTGACATCTCTTAAAACAGAAATTTTTTCAGGCAATATTATAATAGGCTTATCACAATACATAATCATTTCATCCTTTGGTTTAATATATGTGATACGCGGCATAATGCCGCATATCACATTATAAAAATTATTTATATATAGGTCCGTAGTTTTTGCAAGCCGCATAATCTGCCGCTTGAGAATCTTCTGTACCGAAAGACGACCATACGTGCGGACGATATACCTTTTCATCAGCTACATTATGCATTGTTACAGGAATTCTCAGCATTGAGCAAAGTGTTATCAAATCAGCACCAACGTGTCCGCCGATTGTCACACCGTGATTAGCACCCCAATTAGCCATTACACTGTATACATCAGTAAATGCACCCTTACCTGTAAGAATCGGAGCAAACCATGTTGTCGGCCATGTAGGGTCTGTACGTTTATCAAGTTTATCATGAATATCATCATCAAGATTGCAAGTATATCCTTCTGCTATCTGAATGACAGGTCCAATACCTTCAACGATATTCACTCTGAGCATTGTTACAGGCATTTCTGCTTTTGTTCTGAAGTGGCTTGAAAAACCGCCGCCTCTGAAATATTCATAATCTGCTCTGCACCAATCTGTTGCATCAATACAATTTTGAATATCCTCATCAGTCATATTCCACCATTCTTTTTGTGTACCGTTGCCGTTCTCGTCTTTTGCCGCACCTGTACAATCAAGTGCCGTTGCACCGGAATTAATGAGGTGAATAATGCCGTTAGCGGCTTTACCTGTAAGTTCTTTACCTGTTACACGTTTTACGGCGTCGGGTGACCAATATGTACGAACATCGTGGAATGCAGGTGCTTTACCTGTAACAAGTGTTGCCAAAAGCATCGAAATACCGTTTAATGTATCATTTTCGGTTGCAAACGGAGTAGGCATTTTTTTACCGTTCCAGTTGAATGACGATGCCATAATTGCCTCTGTAAAATCAGCGTTAGGCAGCCAATCTGTCCAGTGTCTTTGACCTTGGAAACCGCCTACTATTGCATTCTTTCCAAGTGCTTCTTCATGCCAACCAAGTTCGGCAAGTTTTGGATTTCCGTAAAGAATATCATTTACGATTAACGTAAACTTAGTGATGAATTCCCAATCCTTATCTGCCGGAACAACTTTCGATTTTGTAATAATATCAGGCAAGTTTTTACCTGCATTTTTATCAAAGCCTTCTTTGCAGTTTTCTTTTATCCATTTATATGCTTTTTCATACTCATCTTTATCATATATACCAAGAGTAATTCTTCTCAATATTTCTGTCAAATCAACAAATTCAGCTCGTATACCAAGATACTTTTGCATAAATGACATATCACAATATGAACCTGCAATACCCATTGCGACACTGCCAAGGTTCACATAGGCTTTGTTCTTCATTTGACCGACCGCAACAGCACCTTTCGCCCAACGAATCATTTTTTCGGCAACATCTTCAGGAACTGTGTTATCATCAATGTCCTGCACATCGTGTCCGTACATCGAAAATGCAGGAAGTCCGCGTTGTGCAAATGCAGCCATTACTGCGGCAAGATAAACCGCACCCGGACGTTCTGTTCCGTTAAAGCCCCATACGGCTTTTACTGTATCCGAGTTTAGGTCCATTGTTTCTGAACCATAGCACCAGCATGGTGTTACAGCCAATGTTGCACATACATTTTGTGTTGAAAAATAATCGTTGCACTTAGCCGCCTCAGCACCTGAACCTATTGTACAAGGTGAAATTACACACTCAACAGGTGTTCCGTCTTGATAATGCACATTACTTTCAATAAGTTCCTTTGCAGCCATTGCCATAGCCATTGTTTTTTCTTCAAGGCTTTCTCTGACGCCGCCCCAACGACCGTCTATTGTCGGTCTTATTCCTATTCTTGGTTTCATTTTTATTACTTCCTTTCTGTTTTTAATTAATTATAAGCATGAATATAATACATTTCTCAGCCTTGGCTGATAATATTCTTCTTGTGGGTTTAACATATGGTGTGCATAGAAAAGTGCAACTTTTTCTTCTGTATCGGCAATTATTGTTGCACCTGCCGCACCTCCCCAACCGATTTCACCGATTGAACTGTTTGAACCGCTTTCGGCTTTATCTATAAGCGTTCTTACACCTAATCCGTAACCGTAACCTCTAAGACGTCGCCAATTCATAGTTTTACGCTGTGCCTCATTTAATTGATTTGTTTTCATCAGTTTTACTGTGGCACTGCTAAGTATACGATTATTATTAAGTCCTGTTCCGCTATTTGCCAAAGCCGCCGCAAACTTGGCATAATCATCGACAGTCGTTATTATTCCTGCACCTCCACTGTCATAATTCTCACCGAATACAAGTTCATTGCCGTATGCTCTTTTGACAACTCCGCTTGTATGTTCTTTTTGCTGAAGTTCTACAATGTTCTTCGTATCTTGTATTTCGTATATATATTGCGGAGATATTATAACATCGTTCGGTGTATGGTAATATGAATTATTCATATCCAATGGCTCAAATATATATTTTTTCATATATTCCGAAAATCTCATTCCAGAAACTACTTCTGCCAATACCGCTAAAACATCGTGACAAAGGCTGTAATTCCATCTTGCACCCGGTTCAAATAAAAGCGGTTCTTCCGCAAGACATTTGATAACTGTTCTTGTATCCATTTTACCGTCGGTTAGCTTTCTTGCTTTTTCAAATGCAGGTGTGTTTGTAGCATATGACAAACCGGCCGTCATAGTAAACAAATCTCGAATTGTTATCGGATTTTCTGCCGCTTTTATTCTGTCACCGTCTTTTACATACATTTTTTTAAATTCAGGAAGATATTCATATAACGGATCAGACAACAAAAACTTTCCCTGTTCATACAGCTGAAGTGACGCCGTTACCGTTGCCACCTTTGAACACGAATAAATATATAACTGCTCCTCACCTGTCTTTTTTATTCTTTTCTCAAGGTCAGAATATCCCGAACTGTATTCAAATACTTTCTTCCCGTCTTTATAAATAACGACACTGTTACCCGGAATAATCCATTCTGTCAGACTATCCATAAAGTTTTTCATATATTCAAAATTCATAGCGTCCTCCTGTTTTGTGTGTCAAATAACTACGTTCACGTTTTTATCATCGTCTTTGATAAAGATTTTTTCATTCTTTGTTATTGTAATATTATATTTTTTTCTTCTGAAAACTCTTGTGACTTTCGCCGGAAGAAGTTCTTTCGGCAAACATGGGTCAATTTCAAGTCCGTCCCACTTTGCCTTTATTCCAAGCATATATTGTGTAACCGTAATATACATCCATGCCGCAGTTCCCGTAAGCCATGATACATTCGCCAAACCGAATTTATCACTTTCCGGTCCGAAAATATTAGACGCATAAACGTAAGGCTCTGCCTTATATCGCCATTCTCCGGCTTTTTTCTGTGCTACCATAGGCAATAATTGATGATAATATTTATAAGCTCTTTCAGGTCTTTTTAACATACATTCCGCTATGATTGCCCATGTATTTGCGTGACAGAATACACTTCCGTTTTCGCCGCAACCTTTATTGTAATAAGTTAATGGGTCTTCTTTTGACGGATAGTCCTTCATTGACGGATGAATTTTTTTAATACCTAAATCCGTATCAAGATATTCATTTACACTGTCCATTGCAGTTTGTCCATTTTCACCCATACCGCTTATAACAGACCAGCTTTGTGAATTAAGCCATATTTTTGCCTGCGGCTCTTTTTCACTTCCGATATACCGTCCGTCATCTGTGATACAACGAATATACCATTTTCCGTCCCATGCTTTCTCATTTACAAGTTTCTTTTGTGATTCATATATATCAAGATACTTCTGCTTATCTTCACCTTTAAGTTCAGCTAATTCCGCAATCATTCTAAGAACAGTACCGAACTGCATACCTGTCCATATACTTTCGCCTTTTCCCTCACGGCATACTTTATAAAGCATATCGTTCCAATCAGATGCAAGCATAAGCGGGAAACCGTTTTCACCAAGATTATTCATACAAAATTCAATAGATTTTTTAATATGTTCCCATACGGTAGCACTGCCGCCGTCATAAAAATCTATTACTTCATCAAGATAATCTAGTGTTCCCTCTTCCATAATGATATGATAGCAAGTCATTACAAGCCACAAATGATTATCGCTGTGTATTCTTTTAACAGGTTCCCAGCCCTCTAGCGGGAAACAATAATGATTGCAATGTCCATCCCGATATTGTTGTGTAAACAATAAATTAAGTTTATTCTTTGCTCTGCGTAAGTTAAACGGAATCATTGCCAAAATATCTTGTGCAGTATCTCTTACTCCGACGCCTCTAAATGTGCCTGTTGCGTAATAGCTTATATTTCTTGAAAATTGAAAATTTCGTTCGGCTTGATAAGGATTCCATACATTAACCATCAGTTGAGTATCTTTATCCGGTAATTCACACTGGAAATTACTCAAATAGTTATCCCAGGATTCACACAACTTTTTATAAGAATTGTCAACGAAATTCTTTTCTCTGCAATGATGTACACTTGCTCTTACTGCATCCTCCGTCATAGCTGTTCCGAGAAAAATATTTACTTCTTTTTCTTCTCCTGCTTTCAAATCTAAATCTATTTGCAATGCAAAACACGGATCACCGCCGTAAAGAGTAGAATTTGTGCATTTTCCTTTTTCAACATTCTGCGGATTTTCTTCACTTCTGTACGAGCCTACAAATTCATCTCTGTCACAGTCAAATGCAGTTGTCGGTACATCTGTTGCAAAATATACCAAAGGTGTTTGGTCAGGTTTCGGTTGGTCCTCAACACCGTATTTATAAACTAAAATATCATCCATATTGTAAGCAGTTAATTGATGTTTGTTATAGCACTGCCATTGTAATTCACGCATAAATTCCATCATACCCAGTTCAACATACGGAAAAACAGTAATTTTGCGGTCAGAATTTGATTTTATCTTTAAATTCCATATAAGTGCATTTTCATATTCACCGACAAAATATGTACTTGTTATTTCAAGTCCATTCTTTTCAGCCTCAAATCTTGTATATCCCATACCGTGTGTGGAACTCCACTTATCAGGCTTTGACTTGCACGGTTCGTTTGTCGGACACCAAATATCGTCATTATCCTTGATATATGTATAAAATCCGCTTCTGTCGGTTGGTAAATGGAAAAAACGGTAATGATTAATTCTCCATATTTGAGGAGATTTATAAAAAGCAACACCTCCGCCGGCTTGTGAAATCATTGTATGAAACGTACCGTTTGAAAGGTAATTCATCCATGGTGTAGGTGTATTATATTTGTCAAATGTTATTTCCCTGTCATTAAATTTATACATTTTTGTCTACCTTTCTATACATTTTTGCAGTCTCATTTGCACAATGTTGTGCAATAGTTATTTCACTGTCACTGACACTTTCATCAAATTCATTGAAAGTATTTCCGATACAGCTTTTGCCTGTCAACATCTCGTACCATATATATCCCAAAGCCAGTCTTCCTACGCCAAAAGAAGAATGAAATGTATCACGATGGATTTTCTCTATACCCGATTTTATAAGGTTCTGAAAAGTTTCACCGCTTGGGATAATTTCTACATTTCCGATGTCCTTTGCGGCTTGTTCATATGCTGATTTTAAATCAGCAAACATTTCAATTTGATCTTTGTATTTCATTTCTTCATTAAGTCTTTTGCTGTTTTGCTCATATGCCCAAGTTTGATGTATCATAATTTTTGCTTTCGGTGCGTGAATATGTACATAATCGGCAAGTGCATTCAGATACGGCTGATATGTGTTATAATCAACGCTAAGCGAACTGGCTTGTTGCAATGTTACAACGTCCCAAATATCGCTTTGAAGAGCTTGTTTTATTGACACTTTTATGCCTGTTCTCACACCGTTAAATTCAAAATCATAATCCGCCGCGTCATTATGTATATTTGCATAATGTCTTGAAAGCGGACAACCGCCTATGAACAAATTAACCGTTTTCATATCCACACCGTCCGCTTTTGCAATTCCGTGTAAATAACGCATTGCGTCGTTTGAAAAACTGTTTCCTATAGCTAACACTTTCATTTTGTTTCCCCTCATTCAAACACAACCATCTGATGACACTCTATCTTATCTAATTTTACTGATATATAGCCATTTTCATAAGTAAAATCTATATCTTCCTTTTGAGGTGCAAGATATACTTTGTTTATTTTCTTATCAATTTTGATAGCTAATTCAACGTTGTATATCGGCACTATATCCTCGATTACTTCTATACCGTTTCCTCGTTTTACGGGACTTGCATATAGCAAATGACATATTAATCTGTCACTCTGTTTCATCAAAGTTACTATTCCTTGTGCAGGAAGATTTGTTTTTAAAGTCTTTGCGCTGTCAAGTAATCTGTCAAGAGCGAATATTGCCATTTGTTTCAAATGCAATTCGCCGCTTTGAGCATAATCGGCAAATATATTCCACGCAATATATATTCCGTCTTTGCCCTCTGTCATTCCCGCACCGCCGTATTCACAGCTGTTTGGAGTATGCTGATGTGAGCAGAAATGTGCTCTTGTACGGTTAAAATAAGGATTTTCTCTTATTCCGAGTTCGTTACCGATACAACGAATTTTCTCGCCGTTGCCGTACATTATATATCCGGTATCACCCATATCTTTTATTTTTTCTAAAGGTCTGAAATAATCCGGTTTATACGGATTTTCTTTTATCCATTCAGCACCAAGATTAAGGCAAAATTCATTGCTGTTTTCATACAGTGCAGATTTACCTGTTGCAAGAACTTTTCCTCCGCAATCACAAAATTCTCTTAAACGTTTTGCAAAATCAATATCAGCGCGGATAACATCAGGCAAAATTATAACTTTGTATTTATTTAAATCCGACTCAAAGTCAATAACGTCAAACAAATATTTGCCCTCAAGCATAATACGGCATACACCGCTTCCCGAATCATCGACTTTTGTCATTTGCCCTGTACTCAAATCACCGACATATGCCTCAGGACTGATTATTGCAATATCTGCTACTGATTCAACATTATCAAGCCATTCTTCTTTTTCTTCCAATTCTGAATATGCAGAGCCTATCAAGTCGTATGTTACCATATCCATTTCACCGCTCGGTGAAAGTTGATCTCCTACGGAACATTTTGCACCGTTTGCGGCGGCAAGTGCCACTTCAAACCTAAGTGCATTAGGATGTTTAAAACCGCCAAATTCGCCCCATGAGCCGTGGAATTTCCCTGTCATACCAAGATAATCGACTCCGAGTCCCTGACAATATCTTGCCGAAAAAGGAAAATGGTCATATCCCCAACCGCCTGTCGGCAAGCTTTCAAGTTCCAAATGCGTGTTGTAATTCACAAGGTCACGTCTGCCTTGTCTTATATGTCCACCATTATGAAAGAGCGGTAAATTCGGTTTATACTTATCAACTGCCGCACGCGTTTTTTCTGCATAACGTTTATATACCGTTTCTGCGTGTTTTAGCACATCATTTTCATCATACGGATTTAGCCCCAATTCTTCTCGTTCCGCAATACAGTTTTGACAATAACACGGCTGAACACCTGCTATATCAAGAAATATTCCGTCTGCGTCATAGTTCTTGCAAACTTCTTCAATTTGCTTTACAAGGTAATCCAAATACGGAGATGACATACACATTTTATGGTATCCCGGTTCTGTAAAATCTTTTGCCCAAGTAGTAGACTCATCAAGATTTCTTACAAGCCATTCAGGATGTCTGTGTGCCATTTTTTCGTCAAGACCTGCTGACAAATATATCGGAGTTTTAACGCCTATCTCGTGCGCCGCCTGTATTTGTGCTCCAAGTAAATCAAAATCCAAATGAGGATGTATTTCGTTTGCTTTTGACGGATGATATGCCCAACCGTGGTGACATTTTGAAAATAGTGTAATCGAATTTATATGTCCTTTTTTCAGTGCAGTCTGAAATTGTTTTTTATCAAACTTTTTGCCTATATCTTCAATATGTTCACTTGTATGAAAATCAAGATGTACCTGTCTGAATCTCAATTATTGTCAGCTCCTTTCGTGCCATATATTATCTCAAATCTATTGAATAAATATCTGCGATTTCGTTTCCGTTAGTTGATATTAAAGTAAAACGAATTGCTTTTGTGGTTTTTCCGATTTTGATTTTTACAAGACGTTGATGATTTTCCTTTATCCCGTCAATTTCTTGCCACTTATCATCAGCGTTTTTAATTTCTATTTTCATATCTTTAACAAGAGTTTTCGGTACGTTAAGTGCCGGAGCATTTTTATGTACATTACAGGTATTCATTTTCTCGGGAATATATTTTCCCGCACCTGTTGTTTCTCTGTTAAGGTCGCTGTTAAATACAAATCTAACTTCATTTATTGCCTTTTCACTTTCAAATGAAAATGTTACAGTATCACCGATTTTACCGCTCCAACAATTTTTATCATCACCGTAATGTCTTTCAATACCGTTTAAAAGCAATTCGGCATCTTCGCCTGTTGATGTAATTGTTGCACTTTTTGTAAGTTCTGAAATCTTTGTTTTGCAGTAAGGCAACCAACAATCATCATCCATAAGCATTTGTTGCAGCTCGCAAATATATTTTTCATAAATTTCTCTCGGTGTTACACCGTTTTTTATCGCTATTGCCGACGCAGTTCCGACCGCTTGTCCAAGCAATGCACAAGTAGCCATAACTCTCGATGCGCTCATTGCAGTATGCGTAACACTGATATTTCTGCCTGCAAAATAAAGATTTTCGATATTAACCGAATATAAACATCTGTAAGGTATTCCAAACGGTGAAGGTGCAGGATGAAATATATTAGGCTTATCCTTAGTGTTTATCCCTGCGGGATTGTGGTCATCCATTGTCCAACCGCCGTATGCTGCAATATCATCAAAATGACCTCCGTCTCTGACATCGTTTTGATTCATTATATAATCTCCGACATATCTGCGACTTTCACGTTTTCCCGGAAGAAATCCGACAAATTCAAGTTCCCAGTTATCCGCATTATATTCACCGCTGTTTTTCACAAAATCCCATATACCGTATGCGACGCTTATAAGCTCATCACGAAGTTTTTCTGTGTCGTGAATAGTGTCACCTTCACCGCCGAGTTCCATATACCAAAAATTTTCTTCGGGGTCATTCATATCAGGCAAACGATACGGTAAGTCTTCTTTCGTAAACTTTCTTGCCCAAGACGGAGCAATAAATGTGTGCTTTTTATCTGTTTCCCTTGCCTGAATAAGACACGATAATCCCATAGTTTTCTTATCGGCTTGCTCAGGTGCTATGCTTTCGCCGAACTCATTTCGGCTTTCACGTCCCCAACGATATTCTGCACCCGAAAGAGGTGCGAGAATGCTGTCACCCGAACAATCAGCAAACAATTTTGCTTCAATTATATGATAACATTGCGTTGTGGTTTGCCAACCGATAACTTTTTTTATTTTTGAACCGTCCATTTCTATATCATTGCATGAACAATTCAAAATCGGCGTTATATTTTTTTCATTATTGATAAGTTCAAACAGTATAGCGTCCCACATCGGATAACGTCTGTAAGGATTTCTGTAAAGGGTTTCAAGTGCAATTTCTTCAATAATGCCTGTTTCTCTGTTGTTTTTACCGTGTGCACCGCACACCCACATTCTGATTTCGCTTGACGCATTGCCGCCGTATACAGGGCGGTCATGCATAAGTGCAACCTTTATTCCGTGACGTGCCGCCGCAACTGCCGCACACATTCCCGCAAGTCCGCCGCCTACAACACACAAATCAACTTTGTGATAAATACCTTTAAGGTTTGTATTCATTTATTTTCGCTCCTTTCAAGTATTTTTTATGTTAAATTCAAACTTTGTTTCAACCGTTTTTGTTTTAACAATATGTTTCAAATCCACTGTATAGACTGTTTTTTGCTTATTATAATTTGACGCATATGTCACTTCGTTTATTTTACATTCAAAATCAGAAATATTGTAACACATCTCTGTATTTCCGATTTTTAAACCGTTTTCACATTCAGTAGGTTTAACATCAAAAACAAAATGCTCCGTAAAATCATTTTTATCTGTGTCAAATGCGAAATTATCGTTTAAAACAATTTTATCATCATAAAATTCAAATTTTCGTGTTAATTCTTTTAATGAGCAATCATTGTAAGCATCTTTACAATCTATTATAAGTTCATTTTCTGTGGCTTTCACAATATTTCCGCGATATTCTTCATCTTCTTGCTGTACAATTCCGTTTACTACAGGCACACTGTGTGCCAATGCCGACGGCGGAAAATATTTATATCTTTTTGAACTGAAATAGTCCGACGTATATTCGCCTCTGCCGGGGTCTGTTACTATTTTATCGCCACCGACATTTAACAAAAATACGCCTATATCGTTATGATTATGTGATTCTTTATTATCTCCCGCTTTTGCGGCAAATTCATAATTACTTGTTCTTTTTATATACCAACCTGCATTTTTAAAATAATCAAAACCATTTTCTGATTCTGTTTGTACTTTAATGTTATTTTTTCGCCATGCAAAATCTCTTATAAGATGAGCAAATCTGTAACAACCATCACCGTCAAATTCAAGCGAGCAGTTATCATCATGTACTGCTATTTGGCTGTATTTTTGTTTTAAAAAGTGTATTAAACCGCTTCTTTGCGTAAACTTATCTCCGCAATCGGAAAATGTGACTGTATTATTATTTTTAAACCATAATTTTTGCGGAAATACTGCGATATTTTCAACTTTTTTATTATCTAAAAGATTATCTTTTCCGTCACTGTACTGATACAATAACTGTGCGAAGTATGTAAAATACCCAAAGCCGTATGCCCAATAATTTATTCCCTCTACACACGCACCGTCATCACCAAAACCTTTTAGATAATATTCCAAAGTTTCCTTTATTCGCGGTAAGACTGTTTGAATTTCCTCATCAGTTCCGAAGTATAAAAATGCACTTCCTACACTTCCGGCACATACGGCAGACCAGTTATTCTCTAAACAATCCCAACTGTTTTTTCTGCCTGATAAATAAGGTTTTAAGACACGTCTGTAAACTTCATATTTAATTCTTTCGACTATGGTTTTATCAAGCTTATCGCTTAATATATGCGAAATTTCAGCCAATGTAAATGCTGTTTCAGCCGCAAATAAATCAATATGCGTTATACAATCTTCAATATCACTATTTTGCGGAATATGAGCCGGCAAAGCCCAAGTAAATTCATCAAGGATTGACCATATAATATCTTGCAAGCATAAGCGGTATTTTTCATCATCATATAAAATATTTAGTATTGCAAAGTCGTTCAATCGTCTTCTATGCAAAAAATATTCATATTCATATTCTTTTCGACTGCCTGTAACATAAAACTTTTTAAAAGATGTATATGTCAATGCGGCTATGTCTTTATTTGCAAATTTTTCTGAATCCGACTTTATTCTCTCAACCTGTTGTTTCAAAAATATATCGTTTTTTACGTTTTCTTTTATGTTTTCATTCTCTGTAAAAAGTCTGTTTGTCATTTTATACTCCTCAATAAAACCTGCTTTTGTCACGCATTCAAGCCATGCACGAGCCATTATTTCATGTCCCGCATTTGTCGCATGAATACAATCGACAGACCAATGTTCTGGAGGTGCAATTTTTAATGCCTCTTGAAATTTTTCAAAATACGGTACAAACACCGCATTATATTTATCAGCAAGTTCCTTTACTATCTGACGACGCTCCGTGAGTTGTCCGTTCCAAACGTCCCAATCTCTGACTATATCCCGACCAAGTTCGGGAGTATTATTTGTAATCTTAAATAGAAACGGTTCTCCAAGCACCAATTTTAAATCTTTATTCTTCTCTAATGCCTCATTTATCATTAACTCATATATAAACTTAAATTTCTTTGCGTCCGCACCTTGATTCATACGTATTGCAAAGCCAATATCATTCACTCCGCTTAAAATACTTAAAATATTACAATCAATATTTAATGCGTCCTCAATCCAGCGACTGTATGTATCGGCAATACGACTGCCGTTATACGCTTTATTCCATACTACAGTATCGGGATAATCGCATAAAAGCTTTGACGCAATCAGATTAACATAGCCGTAACCGTATGCTTGAACAGGATTATGACCTGTTTTATCTCTTCCGCAATCTGTAAGTGAATCACCTTGAAACAATATCTTTAACATAACTATTTCCCCTCTTTTATTCTGATTTTTCCGTACATATGTGCTGTTTTGTCAGGCATTGTAGAATGAAATAATGTGTATGGGTATCTAAGCATACTCGTTTCTTCAACTTTTGCCTCAAGTTCCATAAGAAAACTGTCTGTATTTTTACTGATACCTAATTTTTCAAAAGTTAATTTTACTGTTTCGCCTTTTTTTAGTTTAAACGGCGTTTTTACTATTTCTTTAACTTTCGGTTCATTTTTGAAAACATATGTAATTTCAGCCGGGCATCTAAGTTGAGGTGCCGGTACAAGTTCATTGCCTTTTTTCAAAAGTGCATATATTTCGCCGAAGTCCGTTTCCTCTGCCGAAAACATAACTTCGCCCTCTGCACTCGGTACAGGCATTGCAGTGTACAATAAAAATTCAGTTGTCTTTTCAGAGTCGTTCATTATGATAAGCTCACTGTCTTTCACCGCAATTCTTACTTCCGCACATTTTGTATTATAGTAATTTACAAATTGATATTTCGGACAATCGTTTATATTTCCCGACACAATCATAGGCAATTCCGAATACAGGAATGTATTTTCTATCTCATTCTTATTGTTTTTTAAATAAAAAACATATTTACCCGCTTGCAATTTCAAATTAAATTCGTATGATTGGCTTTCATTCGGGTCGATGTTGTATTCAAACAACTGCTCTTTTTCGGTATTCTTTGGTGATATTGCAAATGCAGCCGTTCCATTCATTGCCACATCACTTTTATTGTGAAGTATTACTTTGACGGTTCCTTTATAAAATCCGTTATCTGGTTTAAAATCATCTTGCATTACTATTTCAGACTCAAGAACTGTTCTTTCATTTTTCAAATTATCCGCCGCAACTGAAATTCCGTCTACGAATTCATATACATTAAGTCCGAGTTCTTTTGGAGTCAGTGCATATTTTCCGTTTATATTAATGTTGTGAAAATTTACATTTCGGATATTGTGTTTTTCGCTAAATCCCTCAATTCTTGAATTAGATAGCAATATATCGTTATTATCAGTTCCTAAATATTTGATATTTGAAAAAGTAATATTTCGTATATCGCCCATTTTATTATCTCTGTTCCATACAGAGTCTGCAATACGAATATCAAATAATTGTGCGCCGGGAGTATCTTCTATTCGGATATTATCAAATACAATATCAGATACTTCCGCGTGATCGCCGTGATGAATACCCATAAGCGGATAACCTGTATCAGAATGAATTATATCTATATTCTCAAATTTTATATTCCTCACTTTGTCTGCTCTGAGTTCAACGCCTACTTCCATAGGTCTTGCAAAATCATTCCATAATACAGAATTTTTAAATATGATATTTTCACAGTTTCCGGTACCCAGTGCTTTTACAACAAACGAATCATCCCATACTCTCGTGAAAACATCGGACACGGTAACATTTCTTGAACCGCAAATATCAATACCGTCGGAATTTCCTCTGCACCCAAATATTTTGACATCTGAAATATTTACATCATCACAACCTGTAATTCTCATACTCCAGTCATTACTGTCATCAATTATAATGCCTTTTATCGTAACATTCTTACAGTTTATTATATCGATACTTCGTGCAAAGTTTTTTCGCATTTCGTATGTATAACGTTCCATACATACTCTGCCTCTGCCGCAAATAGTTATGTTATTGCAATTCTTTGCAACTATATTGCCGTAAAGTGTTGCTCCTTCTTCAATATACACTGTGGTGTTATCTTTTTCAATAAGCAATGTTCCTGTTTTATACTCATCTTGTGTGATTTTTATATAATTATGTGTCGGACCGATAAATTCTTCCTTGTATGCAAAAATCATAAGGTTATTATTACTGCTGCCATTTATTTCGACTGATAATTTAACAGGACGGTCTACCGACAATATTATCTTTCCAAAACTTATCTCAAACGATATACCTGCACTTAACGGACGTATAACTGCCGATTTTATTTCTGTTTCAGACTCAATTACTATTTCTTCTCGGTCATCTACATTAAACATTACATATTCCATATGCTCAGTAAAGTTATATGGTTTGGGATAAACTTTGCAACTGTGAACTCTAAGCAATTCACCATTTTTTAAAACCTTGTAATTCATTTTGCTTTTCCTTCCTGTTTAAATAATATATAAAAGAGGGGACATCTGCCCCCTCTTTTATAAGTCCAAATTAATTTGAAGGGCCAACAGGTTCATTATTACCCATTTTACTCATATCAATATTTTGGAATTCCGGAATCTTTTTGAATACTTCACTATCGGACTTCAATTCATAGTTTCCGTTAGCATAATCAACAAATCCCGGATCTGATGTTGTTAAATAGTTGTTTGTACCCTTTATCAATTCAGGCGCACCTCTTGTACCCTGAGGATTGACAGTTCCGTTTACCTGACTAAGTTTAAACTTGATATTAACAACAAGATTTTCGTCAAATACATTTGTTGCAACAGATTTATAATATTCATCTTTGAATGTAGCAAGTTCAGGATATTTTGCCGCAAATATCGGATTTGCCGCATATTTTTCAGCCAATTCTACTCTTTCTTTTTCCTCTTTCTTTGTCATATCCCACGTTGCACCCGGAGCATATGAGTTCCAACCAAGGAATGTTGCGCTACAATCAACAAATATATTGCCTTTAAGTGTGTTTCTGTTACCTTGTGCCGTTACACCGATAACATTATTGGCACCGTCTGAACCGATATTTGCAAATACATTATTGTAAATCTGCAAAGCGTGACCGTAGTTATCTGTTCTTATTGCCGAAACATTAAGCTGTTTCTTATATTCACCGACCGGATAAATACCGATATTGTAAATATAGTTGTTCTTTATAACACTGCCTCGCCATTGCGGTACATATTCGTTTCTGGTATAAATAGCGTCCATATCCAAACATTCTTTAACCGCATCGTGAATTTTATTATATTCAATTACATGGTCATTACCATGATAGTTAAATATACAGTGCGGAGCGTCATACAAATCATTGTATGCAACGTGAATACCGACACCGTGCATTGCAATCGCAGGAACATATGATTTCTGCAAATATCCTACATGGTGAATATTATTATTCAATATCTCGTTATTGCTCGGTGTTAATGTCTCCAAATCACCGCCGCGAAGATATAACGCAGTACCGCCGATATTTTTAATATGGTTATTATCCAAATGAACATCTGTACCGTTTATAATAATACCGCCTGAGCCGAAATTAAAGATATTACAATTCTTCACATCAATATGATTTACACCGTTACCGTCATCGACAAAACCGTCCCAAACGTGTCCCGGGAATACCTGTGAGTCGGTATATTTATCTATGTCAGCTATATAAACCGACGAACCCGAACCCTTCGTGAAGTTTGCACCGTTTAAGTCGGCTCCTCTCGAAATCATCCAATCTTTGAAACTCGGTATTGAATATCCCGCACTTGCACCAAGTACCGCATATCCACGTCCGCCTTTCATTGTAATGTTACTTACATTGACATATTCAGCACCGTTAAAGTTGAAAATCGGAGTTTTCAGCATAGACAAGCCAATTTCATAATTACCGCTTGTAAAATCTGACGGTGCGTAATAGTAAAGTTTGCCGGTGTCACGGTCAATGTAGTATTCACCCTCGGTATCAAGTTCTTCAAGCAAGTTTTCACCGTAGAACCAACCGTTTGTATAGTATGTATTAATACGTCCCTCTTTTATAGTCAAAAGTTTCTTTGACGTATCAATTTTATCTATCGGATATGTGTTGTTTTCATAGTTGATTGAAATTGTACCGACTATATAAGCGTCCTTAGCGTCTTTCCACTTAGAAACTCTTTCATCCGTATAGCGGAATCCGAAATTATCTGTATCTACACTATCTGTAGGAACAGATAGTGTACCACTGTTCGGATAACGTGCAAGAGTTTGGTTTTCATCATTTACAATAAGTTCTGCCTGTGCATATCGGCCTTTATTGAAATAGTGATAGCCTCTTGTACTTAATTCACCGTAATCTGTAATACCATGTTCCTTAAGGTCAACCATAAGGACTTTTGACGCAGCATTTTTATCAATCATAACGTTTTTAGCCGTATCATCAGCCGCAGTAAACCAACCCTTTTCCAAAGGTACTTGACCAGAAATCGTTACAGCCTCTCCCGGATATGATGTATATGTTATCGTGCTGCCCTCTTTACCGGAATCTTCTTTTGTAAATGTCATACCCTCGTCTATATAGTATGTACCGCCACGAAGATATACAGTTACACCGCCTTCAGGCAATGAATTTGCCGCATTCATATTTCTGATTGTTTCTTTTGCTTTCTGAACCGTTGCAAACGGTGAGCTTTCACTACCGTCATTATTGTCACTGCCATTCGGCGCAACGTATAACTTAGCCGATGATGTTACATCACCGCTGTTGTTATTAGGTCCGTTTCCGTTGTCAGGCTTTTTTATTCCACCGTTTTTATCTATCAATCTCACTGCAATAACACTTGCCTCAGCTCGTGTTATATTACGATTTGGTTCAAAACAGTTATCATGATTGCCGTTTACTATTTTCTTGTCATATGCAATAAGAACATACGGCTTGTATTCTTCAGCTATTTCCGCATAGTCGTAGATTTTTGCTTTTACGGCATTTTCATCTGCGATTGCAGTGTCAGATAAAGCGTTGGCTATAATTTTTGCCGCTTGACTTCTTGTCAAAGTTGCATCATAATCTGAATATTCATCAGGTTCTATTAAACCTAATTCAACAGCTTTCTGTATATAAGGCGTTGCCCAATATCCATCACCCGGCTCTGTTTCAAAGCCGAGTGATTTCACCATCATAGTCAGAAATTCCGTAACACTCACATATGAATCAGGTCGTATTGTTCCGTCATCATATCCGCATATCACACCATAACCGTTAAGACGCATCATAATAGATTTTGACCAATGCTCTGAAAGATCCGAAAATTCCGGTTCTCTCGTTATTGCGGCAAATGTTGTTGACTGCAAAGTGACCGCAGTTGCAAGCAAGACTGTCGCTATTTTTCTAAATCTATGTGACATTTTCTATTCTCCTTCAGTTTCATTCTCCTTCACTTTGAGTTGTTTCATTCCCCTTATTTGCTCTCCATTCGTCTATCTGACGTTGAATTTCCTCAACGATTTTATCATCGCCGGCCGCAATAAGTTTTTGTTGGAATTCTTCGTACAATCCCATAGGATCAGCCGCCGCACCGGAGTTAAGAGATTTCTTATATTCGCCTATTACAGCTGTTACCTGTGCAAGCTCCATCTTTATAGGGTCTGTATCTAATGTAAAGCCTCTGAGTTTTGAATCTTCGGCTTTATCATTTACACTCTTAATAAAGTCGTTATCGTATATTGGACTCTTGTCCTGCATATAGATTTCATAACCGTTAAATGTGTTACCCATTGCAAATCTGTATTGTCCGTATGGGCTTTCAGAAGTCGGTTGTGATGTATAACCTATAGGTTGAATTTCCTTGTCGTTTACCTTTGTATAATGTTCGCCCTCAATACCGAATACAAGCAGATTGTACAAATCTTTGCCCTTTTCAGTATTCATAAGACCGATTAACTGCATTGCTCGTTCAGGGTGTTTTGAATTGATTGATATTGCAGTATTCGATGCAGATGCGGCATATGGAATGTAATGCTTGTTCTCAAACGGAATTTTTACGTATGCAGTTGAACCTGCAGCTTTTTTACTGTCAATTTCAGATTGAGTAGGCATATATCCCTGACCGACGATATAGTTTGGACCGCCCTTTACTTCGTAATCTTCAGTACCGACATTTTCAGCGGTAAGAATATCTTTTCTGATATATCCCTTATTGAGCCAATCAGCATATACTTGAACAAATGTCTTGTATTCCGGAGTTCTGTATAGGTTAATCGGTGTATAATCATCACCGCTTGCTTTTATCTTATATGGACTTGAAATCCATTCGTAGCCTTTTTCAACGTGATCGGCGAATCCGTAAACACCCTTTTTTAAATCTCCGCCGTCCTTAATCATTTTTATGTATTCTTCAATCTTATCCCATGCCTCTTTATCCATAGTTTCCTTTGATGAGAAGAAATCGGCAAGTTCTTCAATATTTATCTTGTCTTTATACTTTTCATATATGTCAATCGGAAAATCAAGCGATGACACATATGATACCATTTGTTGCATACACGGTATACTGTAAAGTTTTCCGTCTACACGTTGTTTATCCATAATTGCGTCCGGTATTTCTTTCTTTAAATCAGGAGCATATTCATCGATTAAATCATCCAATTCCAAATATGAACCCTTTTTTACTTCGCTTGTGTACGGAATCATCCAGCCATGCCATACTATATCAAGATCTTCATTTGACGCACTTGCAAGTTTCCATTTTTCAGCATAGTCAGAAGATGTCACACATTCAAATTCTACTTTTGTATTCGGCAAATATTTTGCAAGTTCTTCATTAAACTTATCCCAAACTTTCTGTGAATCTTGTTGTTCACCTGGGCCCAAAAACATCCATTTTAATGTTACCTGTTCATCACCTGTGTCCTGCACCGGTTGAGTTCCGCAACCACTGAGCAGCATAGTAGCTGCTGCAGTGGCTGCAATGATTCTTTTTACATACTTCATAATTTTTCCACTCCTTCTTGTTTTATTTTTTATCTAAATATTACTACCAATTTTGGTGACCACCAGTATGAATTTATAAGCACACGGTCGCCCTCTCTTAAATCTGATGCCGAAGAATTGTATATTTCTCCGTCACTGCTGTCATAACGATAAGTTGTTGAATTAATAAGCATTGACTGATATTGTTCTGCACCGTTACGGTCAACATATTTTACAATAGCCGTTCTTCCGTTATCGGCAACCGATATAACATCAGCAATCATATTTCCGTTTAGCTGAATGTTATCGCCGTCTATTCTTATCGGACCTATATCGTCCACTCTGACAATAACTCTAAGCATTTCAACTTTATCGTTTGATGTTGTATATTCAATAATATCACCGTGTTTTAAATCTTCTACTTTTATGTTTGAATAATCAACACGGTCTTTCCAGTTTGTTGTCGGTTGGTCATATATTATATGATCACCGGCAAACACGCTTTGTCCGCCTACAAATTGAATTAATGTACCAACTTCGTCATCTTCGTTGACCGCTGTACATATTTCATCAATTATGCAAGGTGTACTGTATTTACCTTCACTTGCCGTATTACTTACGACTGCTCCCAATGCTCCGCCCGGACCTGCGTCATACAGATACAACGGTGCCGGCAAAGACATATCTGTTGTAGACAGCTTTGTTTCAATTTTATATGCCTTTTCATTATCCTTATCCGCAGGAACCATAAATCGAATTGTCTTTCCGTTTACGAAATTGTATGGTTTGTTTTCGGCCATATTTTTATAAAAACGCAATCCGCTTTCCACTCCTGCACTGTTCTTCGGATGAGCATTTAATACAAATTCTTCATCACTGGCAACATAATATGTTTCAGAAGTTTTATTTACTGCCGTTTTTATATTCTTTATGTAGCCGTTATCATCGGTTTTACAGATAATAAGTTGGTTTACACTTCCGTCCGGGCTTGTTGTTTTCAGCATTTCCGGAACATCGGCTTTGTCAACTCTCTTATCATTGAACGTAATTTTCTTATCCAATGTATACGTTTCAAATGTTCCGTCTTTCATAAACAATCTTATTTCACCTGTCGCAGGACCCGGTTCATAATAACAATTAACTACATACGCATAATTCTTTGATGTTCCCGAAACCGCATATGCCGCAAGTTGATTGAAATAATCAATGTAAAATACGCCTTCATTACCGACTGTCGGCTCATATGTACTGCTTTGACCTTCGTCAAGTCTTGAAATATATTCATTTGTAAAAACGTATTCCGTTCCGTCTTCAAGTACGGCATAATGCTTAGTACCTTTATTATAAAGTTTTGTTGCCTTGCCTGTTACTTGATTATTTGAAATCAAAATCTCGGCACTTAGGTTGCCTATTGTATTTTTACTCATAGCAATCGACAGAATACTTCCTGTTGAAATACTTGAAAAATCAGCCTCTTTACCCTCTGCAAAATATTTTGCATTTATATTACTTTCACTGCTTAAATCAAGTGAACCTTTATCATATTTAAAATATAAAAGGCTGTCTGTCGCAATAGCTTTATCAACAATAAATGTTTCATAATCTTTGATTATAACGGTATCGTATGTACTTCCGCCATTGTTACTGATTAAACGTACATATCCGTTATCGGCTTGAAGATCTGCGTCTGATACAACATCAAGTTTTTTGCCGTTATAGATAAATGTTGCATTATCAGAAATTTTTGCTTTCTTGATTTTGTTGTTATCATAATATTCAAATTTTTCTTTTGACATATTTTCTGCAATATCTTCCGATTTTACTTCAATCATTTCGGATTTTTTATCGGCAACTACGTGCATAATATAGTATCCGCTATCGTCAGCCTTATAGTAAGCCGTTACTTTCATTCCTAAATATTGAGAAAAATCAATTCCGTTTGTTTCAAAAATTTCATTGTCAATTTTTACGTTGTTTTCTTCATATTCATCATCAGCACTGTATAGTGATGTATTCCCGTATGCTCCGACTATTCCGGTATAGCGGTAAATGTTAAGTGCATAACCCATATATTCTTCGTTGTTATCCGAAGAAACAACCGAATTGTTTTCATAACCTGTTATTACACGATATTTCTTACCTTCCAACACGTTTTGAATCATCACTGCCGCATCGGTGTAGTTGACTTCTTCATTTACAGCACCGCTTACACCTTTTAGAATGTCGTTTGATACAGCGGTAGCATAATATCCGCTTGGATATCCGCCTTGCTGTTCTGCCCACTCACTGTAACCGGTAATCGAAATCATTACCTTAACAGCCTCGCCAAGTGTAAGTACTGCGTCAGGCTTAAATTCAGCCTGTCCGTAACCCATCATTATTCCGCGTTCATACAACAATTCGATACTTGCTGCCGCGTCATTATCAGGTAACACATCAGAGAAAATTCGGCGAGGAGCATTTGTTAGGGAGGACTCCACGCCCATAACTCTGACAATTATTTTAGCAAATTCAGCTCTTGTTATTGCATTTGAGGCATTTTCTTCTGTAATGTCGGTGTATATTTTCAAATCATTCATCAGCGAAATAGCCTCTGACTGTTTTTCACTAAGGCTGCCCTCTGCCCATACACAGTTTACAGAAAATATTAAACATAGAGTGAATATGAAAATGCTTATCCATTTCTTCATATATTTTATTATCTCCTTTCGCAGTTTTTTGTGTCATAAAAATCATTCCGCAGCAGGATGAAGTTTATCATAGACACGTTTAATCATTACTGCCGCCTGTGCCCTCGTCGCAGGTTGCTTTGGAGCAAACAATTCGTCAGTTATTCCATAAATAAATCCCATATCCGCCGCCTCGACAATGTAATCATATGCCCAATAACTTATATCATCAAGGTCATTGAAGTACAATGATTTACCTTTTTCTAATTTTGTATTTGTCTTGCTGTTATATGCCGCAACAATAACTCTTGCAATTTCTTCGCGTGTAATATCGGCATTCGGTTTAAATAAGCCGTCATATCCGCTCATATAATCGTTACTTCTTACTGTCTGAACATATCCCGAATACCAATCGTCACTTACTACATCAAAGAAACTGTTTTCATATTTGGTTGTATCCAACCCCATAGCTTTGCTAATCATTGTTGCAAATTCTGCTCTTGACACTCTGTCTTCCGGTCTGAATTTATCGTTTTCATCACCGTTGACAATTCCGAGTTCTGCCATATATTCAACATCTTCTCTTGCCCAATGATTTTTCATATCTTTAAAACGAAGAAGATATGTGTCCAACTCGTCTTCTGTCTTTTCAATTTCATTCTTATCTTGCGGCGGAATAGCAACTGTACCGGTATCAGTTTTTACATCTGCCGGTGAGGTTGATTTGCTTGGAGATGAGCTTCCTCCGCCGCCACCGCCGCCACCGCCGCCGGAATTACCTCCCGACGATGGATTAATGCTGTTAAGCTTGTCTAAAAGTTCTTCTCGTATCGGCAAATCATAAAATGCCAAAACAAGTTTTTTAGCGTCGTTTATGTTTGTCGATGATTTACTGTAAACAGCTTTATTTACTGCACTTGATACCTTATTAAGTTCAAGTGTAATTTCAAAGACTTTGAGTTGCTTTATCTGCAATTCACCGTTATACTCAAGATATATTTTATCTTCAAATGAACTCTTTTGTTTTCTGTAATCATATGAGGCTTTTATATCCTGATAGTCACCTGTTGCTGTTACTTCTGCGATTGTACCGCCTTTTTCTGATACAAGTCTTATTTTACTGTCCTTTGTAGCTTTAACTTTTGCAACAAAGCCGTAACTGCTGTCATTTGTTAAAGTCAGAACTTGATATGCTCCTGTACCCGATGAATTTAAAACGTTTTCTTCATTGTCTTTAATAATACTTAAAACCGTATTATCTTTAGGGAACCATCCCTGTACGGTATCTTCTGTTAAATCACCGTTAATGCAAAGATTATCAGCCTTTTTTACAACAAGTTCATATTTGACTTCTGTTGACGCCGCATTCTTTTTTGATACACCTGTAATTGTAACTTTTTTATCTTCTCTGCTCGGTCGAATAACAGTTCCGTCTGTTTTGATTATGTCTTCATTACTGCTACGCCAAGAAATTGTACTTCCAAATGTGCCTTTTGTAATAAGATTAAGATTTTCCGTTACAGGTACTGACGTATCTATTTTAAATTCCGATAAATCTTCTTTTGCCATTCTTAGGTCGCTGTATTGAAGTTTAACGTCTTTTTGCACCGAGATTTCAGTATTTTGAGAATCGGTTGCTTTGATTGAAATAACGCCTAAAACGGCTTTACTGTCTACAGTTAATTCGCCTGTCGTTTCATTGATTGAAACGCCTTCCATGCTTTCAATTTCTTTCGGTTCAACGCTCCAGTTTGTTTTTCTTCCGACCATTTCTTTGTTTATTTGGTCATATAGTTTTGCCGAATATGTAAATGTTTCTTTTGCATTATCCGGAATAAATATCGAATCGGGTGCCTCAACAAATTCTATCTTATCTGCAGCACGTTTCGTAATATTTATTGTCTTTTCTTGAGCATTTTGCGGTTTTACCTTAGACGATGCTTTTATAACAAGCTCACCTGCCTGCGTATCTTTATCAACCGTAAAAGTATTTGTTTTCTCATTGAATTTAACACCGTCAGGCATTGATACAACTGCTATTTCCGCATTTCTGTTCATTTTCTGTCCGTCTGTACCGATAACTGTTGCAGTATATGTATACTGTTCATTATCTTCGCCGTCAAGAGGTATTGCCATTTTGTCATTTCCCTCTATTTCTATATGATCTTCATCGACAACAGTTACTGTAAAATCTTTTGTTTTTCCTTTTTCTGTAGTTGCACGATATTTTATTTCGTGTCCGCCTACCGTTTTGCTGTCTATTACTAACTGAGCACTTGAATCGCTTACCGATTCAGATATTACGCCATCTGGCAAATCAGATACTAATTCAAATTTTTCAATATTATCATTTGAAATTTCACCTTTATAGTCATAATGTACAGGCTCTAATGTTTCCGAATACATACCCGATTCGGGAATTTCAAATCTTGTATCTTCAAGGACTATATCATCTCTTGCCACATCATAATATACCCACTTATCATCTTCGTTCACAAGCATAAACAACTTCGTCTTTGACGCTACGAGGAACATACCGTCGTTTATTGCACTTATTGAACGAATTTCTTCATTTGACTCTGAACCATTGCCCGATTCCGCAATCACCCACGGTACATCAACGGTAAGTGACGAACTGTCATTCGGAGCGATTAAAATTTTACCCGAAGCAGTACCGAGAACCACGTTATCACTGTTTACTCCGACAGAGGTAAATTTTTCAGTGTTATCTGTTCCGTCAGACAATTTCATTGCCGAAAAATTATTATACTTTGTCGTTTCGTCATTCACCAAAATTCTTAATACGGCAGTTCCGTTTATCATAACCCAACCGTTAAATCCTTCGACATATTCCATATCGTAAGGCTGTGCCGAAATATTTGATGTCAATGTAGTCTTTGTACCCTCTGCGTCGAAATACCATATTTTGTACTGGTCGCCTACCGCATATCTCATAGGGTCACTTGGTGTTAAACCTATAGTTTTAGCAACTGCACTTTTGTCAACCAACTTGAATGCTGTTGAGTCACTGCTTATAGGCGGAGTGTCGTCAAGGCTGTTATAAACCTTGACTACTCCTCCTGCCGCAAGAGCCAATGTCTGACCGTTTGTTGCAACCGTTGTATTTGAACCGACCATACTTTCATTTGTCGATTCGCTCCAAGTTGTACCGTCATCTGAAATAAAAATTTTATTATTCGCCGCAAGTACAAACTTTTGTTCTTTCTCCCACCATACAACTACTTGTCTTGTATTAGGATTACCGAAATGTTTTGCCTGTGACAATGTTTTTTTCAAAGTCCAGTCACTGCCGTTATCTGAAACATATATTTGTGCCGGTGTTGTTCCCGAGCTTAAATCTTTTGCAACTGCTACATAAATACCTAATTCGGGACTGTAACAAGTATCTACAAAAGTGTATGTTCCCGATATTGAATCAGCCATAACAGGTGTTACAGAAACTATGCTAAACAGCATTATTAAAGAAATCAGTGCTGATAGTATTTTTTTCAATTATACTCACCCTTTCTATTTTTTTACTCCCACACTTTCGTCTTTTAAAAGACCGATATTTTCAAAATCAATCTTAGGTAAATCAGGATTTTCCTTATAGACGCTACTGTCTTCCTTTATTGTGAAATCTCCTCCGCTATAATTAACAAATCCCGGATCAGACTTTGTAATAATATTCCCGGCCGCCTCTACCAATCGGTCATTTGCGAAAAATCCTTGTGAAGCAGGATTGCCGTTTAGTGTACTTAGCGGGAATTTAATATTTACAATTAAATTATTATTAAACTTATTTGCATTTTCATATGCCGCAAAATGATGTTTAAAGAAGTCAGCCACTTCCGGATTGCTTTCCGAATATTTCGGACTGTATATCTGCCACTGTGCATATATTCCTTTTACGCTGTCTGACTGCACATCCCATTTAGCGTCCGGATTATATGTATGAGAACCTTCATATGTACCTGACGTATCTATAAATATATTACCGTTTACAACGTTATCAATTCCTTGTGCACATACACCTCTGATTCCGTTTGCATTTTGATAACCTATATTATAGAATACATTTTCAAGTACCTGTAATCCGTTACCGTTGTTATCGGTACGAATACCTGCAACGTTCATTTGCTTTTCGGTAAATGTCTGCTGTCCCAAATCGTGTATAAAGTTTCTTCTGATAACAACATTTCTTTCCCAAGGATACTGATATACATTCAAATAAATAGCATCCATATCGTGGAACTCTTTAACTGCGTCATATATGTTATTACACTCAATCGTATGATTAGGTCCGTATATAATAACTGCCGAATGCGGCATATCGTGAACCTCATTATGACTTACTGTTGTTCCTACGGAACGATAACCGACAAGTATACCTGCCTGATAAGAACGTTCTATTTGAGCGGCTTTGTAAATATGGTTATTTTCTACAACATTTCCGCTTGAGATGATATTGTCATAATCACCGCCGCTTATGCTGATACCCGTACTGCCAATATCGTGGATTAAACTGTTCTTCACAGTACATTCCGTACCGCTCAGATATACACCGTTTGTTCCCGTATCTGCTATTTCACAATTTTCAACCGTAATATTTTTTGCGTCTTTTATACGGATAACTCCGGCTCTTGACGATTCCATTTTCAGATTCTTAAATGTTACATTGCTTACATTTGTACCCGAAATAAGATTTTCACTTAATTGCGATAACCAAATATCCGAATTTTCGTTAAATCCGTCTTTCGGATATAAGTACAACATTTTTGTATTTCTGTCGATATAATATTCACCCGGTTGGTCAAGTTCTTCAAATATATTTTCGTATCTTATAAAATGCTTTGAATAATAGCTTGTAACCGAACCTTCTTTTAATGTGATTTGTCCCGGCTCTATTTTTTCTATCGGGAAGTAACCGTAGAAATAGTTTGGTCCTAAGACACCTGAAGTATATATTTCATTGATATTTGTTTTCCACTTAGTAGGACGGTCATAATCAATTTTATAAACCGCACCTTCCAAAACTCCTTTTTTACTTCTTGCACCACTTCTTACTATATCGGTTGTACCTACCCAATCACTGTTAGGCCATCTTGCAAGCTGCATTCTGTCACTGTCAATGTATAATTCCGCTTGCGGTATCACATCGGCTGAAATTCCGTAACCACGTCTTGAAAGTTGACCTAAATCTTCAATACCCATTTTTCCGAGGTCTAATTCCAATACTTTATCTGATACCGTTTTATCAAGAAGTTTTGACGCCATATCCGATGAAATCTTCTTAAATTCATTATACGGTAACTTTGTTCCGCCTGTAATTCTTGCAACTTCTCCCGGATACGAAGAATATGTAACAGGATTATTTTCTGTTCCCGAATCATTAGAACCAAGTTCTAACGATTTATCAAGTACATAATCCCCTCCGCGAAGGTAAACTGTTATTTCGCCGTCAGGATAATTTCCGGAAGATATAATTTCACGGACTTTATCTCTCGCTTTTTCAAGTGTTTTTAACGGTGAGTCAATCGTACCGTCATTTTCATCATTTCCAGTATTTGCAACATAAATTATATTTTTCAAAATAGGATTATCAATAATTCCGCCGTTATTATTGGTAAAGTTACCGACTTTAATCATTCGGCTTATTATAACACACGCCTCTGCTCTTGTGGTATAACGTTCACTTCTGAAACTGTTATCTTCATAACCGTAAAGCAAATGCTTTGAATATGCCGCAAGTACATATTCTTTGTCTTTGTTATAAATATCGTAATAATCCGAAATGCGTGAAATCAACTCGTTTCGTTCATTTCCGCTAACTTCATCAGCACCTATAGCCCTAACGCATATCTTGGCAATCTCGCACCTTTTTATAGGACGATTATATTTGTCAAATTCATCTTTATAGATTAACTGTTTTTGCAATGCTTTTTCAATATAAGGTGCTGACCAGTTTTGAGGCTGAGGTGTAACCTCTATATCCATTGCGACTATAACCATTTTTATAAATTCATCAACATTTACATTGCTGTCAGGTCGGAAAGCAAGATTATCGCCCTCTACAATCTTTTTATCTGTCAATTCATTTATAAATCTTAATGCCCAATGACCGCTTACATCGGTATAATCTGCAAATACAGATGTTGCCCCAAGCTGAATAAATATAATTGTTGCTAACATTATAGCAATCTTTTTCACAGCTAGTCCTCCCATATAAATTACTGTATTCCAAACGAACTCATTTCAAATTTCGGAAGCCCTTCAACAAGTAATGTTGCCGACGATGAAAGTTCCAAATTACCGTTATCATATGATACAAAACCTGGATCTGACGTTGAAACATAATTTCCCGACGCCGCTGTCAGCATTTGCGAACCTCTGAATCCTTCCTCATTTTGTGTACCATTAATGTTACTTAGCGGTATTACTATGTTTATTATCATATTATTTTTAAATTCATTTGTTTTCGACATATTCGGATGTTCATAAAAATACTTATAAAGTTCCGGAAATTGTTTACCATAAACAGGCAAATAATTTTCCATTTGCTTTTTCAAATCAGCGACTTTTGCACCGTTAATTGTATTTGCAACCTCAACACCGGAACTGTTTATTACTGTATCGGGATATAAAGTACCGTCATCTGCATTTTCAATTTCTTTGTATTGAAGTGTGTTGAAATATGCCTCATTGCAATCCACGAACAAATTATTGAAAATTCTGTTTCGTGTGCCTTCAGCAGTTATTGCTCCGATGCCGTTATTTCCGTTACCGTTGCCGCCGTCGCCGATATTATAGAACAAATTTTCATATATATTAAGTCCGCATCCCCGATTATCTGTACGAATTGCTCTTACATTAATCTGATGTCTTCCATTCATTGAACTTTTACCTATATCGTGAAAATAATTATTATGAATTTTATTACCTCGTTCCCAAGGATAATTTGAATTGTTGCAATACAGAGCGTCCATATCGCTGAATTCCGTAACAAGATTATCAAATTCATTACCGTAAATATCGTTATTTACACCGTAGAATATCATTCCGGCATGCGGGCCGTTATGTATATGATTGTTTGCTGCGGTTGCACCCACACATCTGTATCCGAAGTCTATGCCTGTCTTGTAACTTCTTTCAAGTCTGGCAAAGTTATAAATATCGTTATTTGACACAACAATGTTACTCGGTGAAAGCGTCTTATAATTTCCGCAACTTACAAATAAAATTCCGTCTTGTCCTACGTCGTGTATTTTACAATCACTGATTTTTATATCGGTTGAAGCGTCAAAACGTATTCCGTTTTCACCGAAACTGTTTATTTCACAATTAATGAATTGTATATTGCTGTTATTCTTACCCGTTATCGCCGAACCGCGTCCACCTTTGAATATAAGATTTTCAAAAACTATATTCTTACTATTCTCTATTCTGAACATAGAGTTAGGAGCTTTTCCGCTTACATCCAATGTCGGTGTTGACATTGTGATTGTAAGTACGGAATCTTTTGGTGCATCCTCAGGTGGATAAAAATATAACATTCCGCTTTGTCTGTCAATGTAATATTCACCCGGTTCATCAAGTTCTTCCGGTACATTTTCAAACCTGTAATACGGCTCTGTATAGTATTTTTCCAAAGCACCTCTGCTTAAATAAACACGTTTTTCCTCCGAATCAAATCTGCTTACAGGGTAATAATCAAATTCATAATTAGGTCCTATTGTTCCCGATAACCAAGCTTGCTCAGGTTTGCTCCATTGTGACGGACGGTCGTAATTCACTTGAAAGCTACATCCATTTGCAATTCCCGACTTTGTTCTTTTTCCGTATTCGTTAGAATCTGTCGGTTTTATCAGCCCTGTATATTCACCGTTCGGCCACCCTGCAAGCTTTTGAACTTCACCGTTAAGGCTTAATTCTGCCTGAGCCTCTTTTTCATCGGAAATAAGGTGTCCTCTTAATGAAATTTCTCCCAAATCCTCAATTTGTGCATCTTTTAGATTATATTGCAAGACACTTCCTGCATTTGGTTTATCAATAATTGCATTTGTAAAATTCGAATCGGCAATGTTCATAGCTGAAAGAGGAATATCAACACCTGCATTTATTGTAACCTTTTCACCTTGATATGCACTTATTTTAAGTAAAGAATCATCTTTTTGAGAATTTATAATCTTTATCGTGTTTGTTACACTGTAAGTACCTTCACGCAACAATATTTCAATTAATTTATCGGAATCTTCTCTCATCTCATTTGCAACATCTATTGCTTTTTCCAATGTTCTGAGAGGTTCTTCCTCACTTCCGTCCCCACTGTCGTCACCGACAGTGGAAACGAAAATCTTTTGACCGTCCATTAATTGAAAGGGATTGATGCTGCTGCTCGAGGTACCATATTATTTAAGTTATCCCAAAGCATAACCTTTCCTGCGGCTGCACCTGCTGTTGTAAACTTATTAGGATATACTGATTGGTTTGCTTTTGTAATTTTGGTATCTTGTTTTACCGCAACGCTTACAAGCTTACCGTCACTGTCATATGCCGCAAAGATTACTGCATATTTACCGCTTGGCGCATTTACTACCGCTTTACCGTTTTCATATCTTATACTGTAACCAGACGGATCAGGTGTCGGTTCTTCGGTTGGTGCCGTAGTCGGTTTTGCTGTCGGTTTTGTCGGATCATCAGTCGGAGCCACTGTTGGCTTAATCGGATTTTCCGTTGGTGCCGCTGTTGGCTTAACCGGATTTTCCGTTGGTGCCGCTGTTGGCTTAACCGGATTTTCCGTTGGTGCTGTTGTTGGTGAAACAGTTGGCTTAATTGGGTTGTCTGTCGGTGTCGAATTTACTACCTTACCATTATACCACTTTGTATTACCAAGAGCAACAAAGGTATCTTCATCTGTAAATTCGATATTTCTTAACGGCTCTGATATTTTATCTTCTGCCGCAATCGGAATTTCTTCCCACTTTGTTTCAGCTGTTACGGCTACGTTATCTGTTTTATATAACTTGCCGCTTTCGGTTCCTACTACTATATATTTGTCACTTGCCCCTACACCGACAATTTTTTCGCCGTCAGCAACAGTGATTTTTGCAATATTTTTTGAATCGGTTACTGCATACAATTTTTCCGAACCGTCTACCATAAAATATTGGTCCGCCTTTTCTGCATATAGTGCGTCATAAGGAGCATTTTCTGTCATTGTACCTGCATTGTTATTCTTTAAAGTCCAAGTATATTTTGGTGATGTTGCTTGGAAACTCAAATCATATGCTTTATACTTGTCACATATGAACATTGCAACATTACCTTCACTGTCTGCCGGTTTTGCAACCGCTACTTGTGCATAATATCCTGATGATTTAGGAATTACATATTTGTTATTTGCAAATTGTTTAGTCTGTAAATCCGCCGTTGCGTTAGCTGAATCTTGTCCACCGAATGCAAGTTGATTACCCGATGTTGTCAGCATTGTATTTGTAGTCCAATGCAATGCCGTATTTTCTGTCCATGTCACACCGTCTGTTGATGTGTATGTACTTGCCGCACCGTGAGCTACAAAAATATTATTTGCTTTCCAATATACTAACTGTTGTTGTGAATTTTTGTTACTTGATATTAATGCTTTTTCTGCTAACGGTTGATTTTCACTTGCCTTCCACGTTTTACCGCCATCTTTTGAATAACAAAGATGAGCTTTTGTTCTGTCTTCATCTTTTGCCATTGCAACAAGATTATTTCCGTTAGACGCAATATCTACAAAACTGTAACCTTCCGGTAAAAGTTCATCATTAGGTTCTTCCGTCGGTTCAATCGTAGGTGTTGCTGTCGGCACTGTTGTCGGTGTTACTTCCGGTTTATCCGTTGGATTTACTGTCGGTGTTACCTCCGGTTTGTCTGTCGGATTTACTGTCGGTGTTACTTTTGGTTCATCCGTTGGCTTTGCTGTTGGTGTTGCTGTCGGTTCAATCGTCGGTGTTGCCGTTGGTTCTTCTGTCGGTGCCTCCGTAGGTTCAACTATGCTTTTTACAACTTCACCTGTATATGCTTTTGTTGTACCTAAAGCAACAAAGTTATTTTTATCTATAAATTTAATGTTTTTCAATGGTTCTGCTGTTCCGTCGTCATATGATGTCGGTATTTCGTCCCATGCTGTCTCTGTTGTCAATACAGTGTTGTTTGTTTTATACAACTTGCCGTTTTCGGTTCCTACCAATATATAATCTTCATTTGTACCGACTCCGACTACTTTTTCACCGTTGGCTACAGTAATTTTTGCGATATTCTTTGAATCTGTTATTGCATATAATTTTTCTGAACCGTCTACGATAAGATATTGACCTGCCTCTTGTGAATATGTTGCATCATAAGGAGCATTTTTTGTTATCGAGCCTTGGTTATTGTTCTGCATTGTCCAAGTGTATTTTGGAGATGTAGTTTGAAAACTTAAATCATATGCTTTATATTGGTTACATATGAACATTGATATATTTCCGTCTTCAGCAGCCGGTTTTGCAACCGCTACTTGTGCATAAAACCCTGATGAATTAGGAATTGTATATTTGTTATTTTTAAATTGATTTGCTGTTAAATCAGCCGTTGCATTTGCGGAATCTTGTCCGCCGAATACAAGTTGATTTCCCGATACATCAATCATTGTATTTGTAGACCAATGCAAATTTTTATTTTCAGCCCACAAAATACCATCTTCTGAAGTATATGTACTTGCCGCACCGTGAGCTACAAAAATATTATTTGCTTTCCAATATACTAATTGTTGTTGTGAATTTTTATTACTCGAAATCGTTGCCGCTAAATTTGGCGGTTGATTTTGACATGGCTGCCATGTAGCACCGTTATCTGTCGAATAGAAAAGTCTGCCCAACGTTTTGTCTGTAGTCTTTGTCAATGCAACAAGCGTGCTACCGTTTGACGCAATGTCAATAAATTCATAATTGCCTGTGCTTATGTTCAAATTTGTAACTGTTGCTTCAGTCAAATTACTTTCTGCTTTCACATTTTCTGCCGCAATATTCATTACGTGCATACTGCTGAAAGCCAATGCCACTGACATTATAAGTGAAACTACTTTTTTCTTCATATTAATACTCCCTTCTGATTTAACTTTATACCACCCGTTTAATTAAGTTACTATTAGCCTTTTACCGCTCCGACTGTAAGACCTTTTGCAAAGTATTTCTGGAAGAATGGGAAAATGATAAGCATAGGACCTGCCGCAACCATACACATTGCAAAACGAATTGTTACTGACGGTAGCTTTGATAAATCAAGGTCCACTCCCGCTACAGGAGAACTGTCCGCCATATTCTTTACAAATTCAGCCTCACGCAATATTTTCTGCAATAAATATTGAAGTGAATACAAATTGCTTGATTTAATATAGATAAGTGCCGTGTTCCAGTCATTCCATCTTGAAAGAAGAGTCAACAATGATATTGTCGCTATTACCGGCTTTGAAAGCGGCATAACAATCTTAAAGAATGTCTGTAATTCACTCGCACCGTCAATCTTAGCCGATTCCATAAGTGCCTGCGGCAGTCCTTGGAAAAAGCTCCTTATAACTATAACATGAAACGCGTTTACAAGACAAGGTAATATATACACCCAAATTGTATCACCAAGATGTAGGTATCTTGTTATCCAAATATATGTCGGAATAAGTCCGCCCGAAAACAACATTGTAAAGAATATAAAGAATGTTGCTATCTTTTTATATTTGTAATTCGGTCTTGAAAGCGGATATGCAAGCATTGCCATTACCACTACTCCCAAAACTGTTGCAACTATCGAATAAATAATTGTCACCTTATATGAATCCAAAAGTTGCTGTGGATTTCTGAATACATATTTATATGCCTCTGTCGAAAATACTGACGGGATTAATTTATATCCCTCCGAGAGCAATGTCTGTTCATCCGAAAACGATGCTGAAATAATTAATACAAACGGAAGTATGAATACCAATGATCCCAGACAAAACATTATGTTGATAATTATGTTCGGAATTCTTTTGCTTTTTTTCATTTTCTTCACCCTCCTTTAGAATAACGAATTTTCCGGCGAAATCTTTTTAACAACTAAGTTCGTTGCTATTACCATAACCAAACCAACTGCCGATTGGAACAAACCAACCGCTGTAGTAATACCTATATCACTGCCGGTTCTCAATCCTCGATAAACGTATGTATCAATTATATCGGTTGTCGGATAAAGAAGTCCGACATCTCTCGGTATTGTATAGAACAAACCGAAGTCACCTTTTATTATGTGTCCTACGTCCAATATTGTAAGTGTTACCATAAGCGGTACAAGTGACGGAATTGTGATGTATAGAATTTGTTTAAATCTTCCCGCACCGTCAATCTGCGCCGCCTCAAAAAGTTGTTCGTCAATTCCCATAAGTGCCGCATAGTACATAATTGATTTTAATCCGACTGTTTTCCAAACATTGATTATCGGCAAAATGAATATCCAGTATTTCGGTTCCGAATACCATTGAAGTCCTTCACCGCCGAAGAAGCGGATTATCTTGTTTAAGATACCCATGCTCGGTTCAAGCAAAATGTATGTTATGTAACCTACAATTACCCATGAAAGAAAATGTGGCAGTATCATGCTTGTTTGATAGAATTTTAATGCTTTTCTGCTGCGTACTTCATAAAGAAGAATAGCAATCGTCACTGCTGCGATTAAACCAATAACTATAAACAATATACCGTATCCTACCGTATTTCTTCCTATTCTCCAAGCATCCTGTGATGCAAAGAAGAATTTGAAGTTTTGAAATCCAACCCATTTACTTTTGAAAATTCCTAAGTTATTTCTGTAATCTTTAAATGCAATTATTATACCCAACATCGGTACATATGCAAATACCAGTAACAGAACTATTCCCGGTATCATTAATGCGGAGAGTTCTGCATTATCACGGAAGTCTTTCCAGCGATTCTTTTTTCTTACTGTATTTGCGTTTTCTTTCGGTTTCGACTTTACCTTAATCATTTCATCACCCTCTGTTTCTTTTTTATTTAATTATATTTTATCTGACGCCTGTTCATATTTCAAGTGCAAAAAGTTTACTTTGTGTTAATATTTTGACCTCTTAATTGTGCAATGTGAATATTATTAAATTTTATTTATATCTTTAATTAGCTATTTACACATACATTTTTATATTTTGTGCTTGAATAATTCAATTCTATATGTTACAATCATCTACGAAGAAATATGAAAGACAGAAAAGAGGATTTTTATGTTCAGTGTAATAGTTGTTGACGATGAAATGATGATTCGCACAAGTATATCCGCATTCATCAATAACTGTGACGTTGGTTTTGAGGTTGTCGGAACTTTCCGTGACGGCAGTGACGCGATTAAATATCTTGAAGAAAACAATGTTGATTTAGTTATCTCTGATATAAGAATGGTACAGGTTTCGGGTATTGACCTTGCTCAATATATTTACGAAAACAAGCCTTGGACGCAAGTTATTTTACTTAGCGGATATGCCGATTTTGAATATGCCAAAGCGGCTATTAAATACAACGTCAAAGAATACATAACAAAGCCGACTGATTTTGAAAATCTTAAAAATTCACTTATCAATATGAAGAATTTATTGACAGAGCAAAAAAACAACAATATTAATTCTTTCTTTGATAACATTATGCACCTGTATGCAGAGATTGTTTCGATAAATTTGGCTGATGCCAAAGAAACGCTTTGCACTTTATTAGACGAAAATACGCACAAGAACGAAAGACTCGGTCAATATGCTTTCAATATATTTGAAATAATCATTGATAAGCTCTACGCTAATCTTAATATCAGAATATCAACCGAAAACGATGATTTTAATGACTTTCCCGATATTACAGATAATCAAAAGGTATATGATTTTTCAATAAAAATGCTTGAAAATATTATAAAACAACTTTCTGCAAAAAACAAAAAGACAGACAACATAGTTGTTGACAAACTTATTCAATTTATCAATGATAATTTTTCAAAGAATATCTCATTGCAAGACGCAGCCGAAAGCGTATTTTTTAATCCTGCATATTGCAGCAGATTTTTTAAAGAACAAACAGGTGAAAATTTCAGTAACTACCTGCTTAAAGTCCGTATGGAACACGCAGTTAAATTACTGAAAGAGAACAAAAAAATCAACGACATAAGCAAAGAATGCGGATACCAAAGTCCGGGATATTTCACACGAGTATTTAAAGATTACTATAATTGTACGCCAAGCGAATATTTACATAACTCATAATTAAATCGAAAGGAATATATTTGTTATGAACAAGATAAAAAACATATGGTTTAATATCAGACATTTTAAATTTAACAGTATATTTCTGCGTACATTTCTGTTTATAACAGCATTGACTGTTATACCGTTTATAGTGCTTAGCATTATGTTTTATTCAAATACTTTGAAAAACATTCGCGAAGAGATTACTTTGGAAAACTCTTATATATTTGATAATTCGGTGAATATTATCGACCGAACATTAATGGAAGTCGATACTTTAAGCAGTTCTCTCGCAAGTAATGAAAGTACACAGTTGTATACAATAAACAATGTCAGCACCGATTCATTTAAAACAATCTCACGACTTGCTAAAACCTTGCCTATTATCTATCGATACATTGATTCTATTTACATATATTCAGAGCAGACTGATACTGTAATTATGGATAATAACAGTATTCCGTTGTCCGATTTGAGCGATACTGATTGGATAAACGCTTATCGTGCGGTCACATCACCTAAAGGCACGATAATTCCAAGAAGTAAAAATAACGTATATCCGCAACTTATCACGATTATTAAGCCTATATATGTTGCCGACGAAAAAAAAGGCGCAATTATTATGAACATAAACGCACAAAGCATTTATAATTCAATGCTTTATCAACAATATAAAGACGGCAGATTGTTTTTTCTTGTAAATGCCGATAATAAAATTATCATTTCAAGTGAATTATCATACTTTAATACTTATCCTGACGATATTGGTTTAAATACACTTACGACAGAATCTAATCCGAAAAACAGTGTATACGAAATTAATGACAAAAATTATGTTGTGCTATCCGGTGACAGTACAATATCGGATTATAAGTATATAAGTGCATATCCTCTTGAACTTTACGAGCATAAGTTATCAACTATGAAATTGCAAATTATCGGTATTTTACTTTTGCTTATGATTATTATTTTCATACTTGCTTATGTTGCGTCTGTCAGAAGTTACAGTCCGCTTAATGAAATTATTTCATTCCTTGATAATTCACAGCCTCCTGCCGACAGTATTGAGGAAGAAGATAAAAACGAACTTATGTATATAATAAACTGCATACAGACGCATATCAACGACAAGACAAAAATGGCTGAAATTTTAGAAGAGCGTATGAAACTTCTTAGAAAATCACAATACGATATGCTCCAAACACAGATTAATCCGCATTTTCTTTACAATACGCTTGAAACAATTAATTGGATGGCTTATAATATGTCCAATTCAGAAAATCCGGTATCTAAATCACTGATTAATCTTGCAAGCTTTTTCAGAAATACACTCACTTCCGGTTATTTTGTTTCTATCGAAAACGAAATAAAATACACCAAAGAATACGTTAATATTCTTGCACTGCGTTACGGTGATTTGTTTGATATAGAATGGGATATTGACGAATCGATTTTATCATATACGATTATAAAAATCTGTTTGCAACCTATTATTGAAAATGCCGTTTATCACGGAATAAAGCAGAAAAATGATAAAGGCTTAATAAAAATCAAAGGCTTGTGTGACGACAACAATATTATCCTCATCGTCAGTGATGACGGTGTCGGAATTGAAAAAGACGCTCTTGATGAATTAAATAAAACTCTTTCCGAGACATCTTTTACAAACGAAAAATCGCATATAGGCCTTTCAAATGTAAATCAAAGAATTAAAATTATATTCGGTGACAGCTACGGAATACACGTTGAATCAACAGTCGGTGTCGGTACTGATGTGTACGTAACTATTCCTAAAAAAGAACAATAAAATCACAGGCAAGCCTATTTTACGGCTTGCCTGCTTTGTTGTGTCATTATTTTGATTTATTTAATATTGCGGCTTTAACTGTATTTTTCATAAGCATAGCGATAGTCATAGGACCTACACCGCCCGGAACAGGAGTTATTGCACCCGCAACCTTTTCGGCACTTTCAAATTCAACATCACCGCATAGTTTCTTATTTTCAAGTCTGTTTATACCAACATCAATTACAACAGCACCTTCTTTTATCATATCACCTTTAATAAAGTTAGGTATACCGACTGCCGCTACAAGAATATCTGCATTTTTTGTTTTTTCAGCAAGATTCTTTGTCTTTGAATGGCATATTGTAACTGTACCGTTTTGATGTAAAAGCAGCATTGCTTGCGGTTTGCCGACAATATTACTTCTGCCGACTATAACACATTCTTTACCGCTTACATCTATACCGCTTTCTTTTATAAGCTCCATTACACCGGCAGGTGTACAAGGTACAAAATCATAATTGCCTACCATAATTTTACCTACGTTTACAGGATGAAATGCGTCAACGTCTTTATTTGGTGCTATTGCGTTAATAATCGTCTTTTCATCAATATGTTTAGGAACAGGTAATTGTACCAAAATACCCGAAATACTGCTCTTATTATTAAGTTCATCTATAAGCTTTAATAGCTCTTCTTGAGTTGTTTCTGCAGGAAGTGCGTACTTCTCCGAATATATTCCGCATTCTTCACAAGCACGCTCTTTATTTCTTACATATACCTGACTTGCAGGGTCTTCACCTACGATGATTACGGCTAACCCCGGATTTATTCCCTCTTTTTTCAGATTTTCTACTTCTGTCTTGAGTTCTGCCTTTATTCTTGCCGAAACTTCCTTTCCCATTAATAGCTTTGCCATTGTCATTCCTCCTATTTTTCTTTTGATTATTAGATAGTATATCGCCCTTTGGCGGTCTGATAAGACATCTGTTCTGATAGCCTATTAAGTCTGTTCTTCCTATCTTAGTAAGTGCTTCGTAAACAAGTTTGTAATTTTCGGGATTTCTGTATTGCAACAATGCACGTTGTACCGATTTTTCATGCGGAGTTTTCGGCACATAAACTTTTTTCATTGTAAACGGGTCTATTCCTGTATAAAACATACAAGTTGAAATTGTTCCCGGTGTAGGATAAAAGTCTTGTACTTGTTGCGGATTTATATTGTGTTCATGCAAATATTCCGCCAAACGTACCGCGTCACGAATTGTACTTCCGGGGTGACTTGACATAAGATACGGCACCAGATACTGTTTTTTGCCTATTTTCTCATTTATCTGATAAAACTTATCCGAGAACTTATTAAACACGCTGTTTTCGGGCTTACCCATATATTTCAAAACATTGTCACTGATATGTTCCGGTGCAACTTTAAGCTGACCGCTTACATGATATTTACACAATTCATAGAAAAACGTATCGTCCTTGTCGTTTATAAGATAATCGAAACGTATTCCCGAACGAATAAACACCTTTTTAATGCCCTTTATAGCACGAAGTTTTCTAAGCAAATTAAGGTACTTCTTATGTGAAATTTCCATATTTTTGCAAGGCTCCGGAAATAAGCACTGCTTATTTTTACAAGCACCGAGTGTCAGTTGTTTTTTACAGGCAGGTCCTCTGAAATTAGCGGTTGGGCCTCCGACATCGTGTATATAGCCCTTAAAATCAGACATTTTTGTCATTTCTTCCGCCTCTTTTATAAGAGATTCATCGCTTCTTGAAGTGACAATTCTGCCTTGATGAAAAGCCAAAGCGCAAAAGTTACAACTTCCGAAACAACCTCTATTTGCGGCAAGCGAAAATTTAACTTCCTGTATGGCAGGAATACCGCCGTCTTTTTCATACATCGGATGATAATTTTTCATATACGGAAGTGCATACACTTCGTCAAGCTCGTCCGTTTCAAGCGGCGGCATAGGCGGATTTTGTATAAGATATTTGTCACCGTGCTTTTGCACGAGTGTTTTTCCTATATACGGATTCTGCTCATAATACTGCAGTCTGCACGATACAGCATATTTACTTTTACTTTCTATACATTCTTCATAACTCGGAATAAGAACGGAATTTTGTTCATCATATTCAGATGATATATAGCACGTTCCCGGTATATCCGTAATTTCGTTTACAGGCACACCGTCCCTAAGTTTATCGGCTATTCGTACAATTTGTTTCTCACCCATACCGTACATCAAAATACTTGCACGAGAGTCAAACAAAATCGAACGTCTAATCTTATCGTCCCAATAATCATAATGAGCAAATCTTCTAAGACTTGCCTCAACTCCGCCGATAAGTATCGGCATATCAGAGCCGAAAGCCTCTTTAATTCTGTTACAATACACAAGTGTTGCTCTGTCGGGACGCATACCGCCCTTTCCGCCGGGTGCATACATATCGTCATGTCTGCGTTTTTTTGCGGCAGTATAGTGATTTACCATACTGTCAATATTTCCTGCCGATACAAGCACTCCGAGTTTAGGTCGTCCCATTCGTACAAAATCGTCTACTTTATGCCAATCAGGCAAGGCAACTATACCTACCTTATATCCGTGGCTTTCAAGCACGCGTGATATTATGGCATGTCCAAAACTCGGATGGTCTACATACGCATCTCCGACAATATATAAAAAGTCAAGTTGTTTCCAACCTCTTTTATCCATATCTTCCTTTGAAACAGGAAGAAAATCAACCTTCTTCATATTCTTCATTCTCCGGTCGTGATAAATCGGCATGGCTCACAAGCACATCTCTTGGTTTTGAGCCGTTTGCACCTGATATTATCCCTCTTGCCTCCATTTGATCTATGATACGTCCGGCTCTTGAATAACCCACGCCCAAACGGCGCTGTACCATAGATGTTGATATTTTGCCTAAACTCATAGCAAGTTCAATAGCCTCCGGAAGAAGTGCGTCACCGTCATCTTCAACATCAGGTGTAACACCGTTTTCGCCTGTTGCGTGACGTTCTATTTCTTCTTCCAAATCCTCACTGTAATGAGTTTCGCCTACATTTTCTTTTATAAATTCAAGTACCGACTCAATTTCAGGGTCTGAAACAAATGCACCCTGAACTCTTGTTGCGGCTCTTGCACCTGCGGGATGATACAACATATCACCCATACCAAGCAATTTTTCCGCACCGCCCTTATCAAGTATTGTACGGCTGTCCACTTGGCTCGATACCGCAAAAGCAATTCTTGACGGTATATTTGCTTTGATAAGACCTGTAATGACATCAACAGAAGGTCTTTGTGTTGCGATAATCAAATGTATTCCTGCGGCACGGGCAAGTTGTGCCAAACGACAAACATAATCCTCAACTTCCTTTGCCGCAACCATCATCAAATCCGCCAACTCGTCTATTATAACAACAAGCTGCGGTATTTTCTCACCGCCTGTGCTTTCCATAAGTTTGTTATAAGACTCAAGTTTTCTCACACCTGTATTTTTAAACAAATCATAGCGACGCATCATTTCGCTTACCGCCCAATTAAGTGCACCTGCCGCCTTTTTAGGCTCTGTAACAACAGGTACAAGCAAATGCGGTATACCGTTATAAACGCCAAGTTCAACAACCTTAGGGTCAATCATAATAAGCTTAACTTCCTCAGGTGACGACTTGTACAAAATACTCATAATAATACTGTTTACACAAACACTCTTACCCGAACCCGTCTGACCTGCAATAAGAACGTGTGGCATTTTTGCAATATCGCCTATAACTACATTGCCGCCTATATCCTTACCCAAACCGACTGTCAATTTTGACTTTGCATTTTTGAATGCGTCCGATTCAAGCATTTCGCGTATTGAAACAGGAGTAACCTTGTTGTTAGGTATTTCGACACCGACAGCCGCCTTACCCGGAACAGGCGCAACAAGGACCGTTGACACAGCAAGGTTAAGTGCTATATCGTCTGCAAGTCCTACTATTTTAGAAAGTTTAACACCTGTGTCCGGTTGAATTTCATATCTTGTTACAGTCGGACCTTGTGTTACTTGCAACAGTTTGGCTTTCACGCCGAAATTGTCAAGAACGGAAATAAGTTTTTCCGCCGTTCTTCTCATTTCTTCACGTTTATCACCCGAAGTTGCCTTAGGTTTGCTCAATAAATCCAAAGGCGGTATTACATATTTCGGAATAGGTCTTTCTATTGCCTTGTTAAATTCCTCGTTGTATCCCTCTTTTTCACTTTCGGACATATTCTTAGCCTTTTCGGGTTGTTCTTCCTTTTTCTCCCCGACTTCTTCTATCGGTTCTTCAATTATATCATCCATTTTACCGAATGCCTCATCTATACCGTTTGAAAAAGGTTCTTCTGCCGGTTCTTCTTTTATAGGCTTTTCTTTTGTTTTTGATGATTTTTTAGCAGTCGGTTTAGTTACTGATTTTTTTGTGTTATTCTTTGTGTCATTTGCAAATGAATTTGCCGCGTCAAGAGCACTTGTTTCTTCTTCGTAATATTCATCTTCATACACATCATCTGTATACTCATCTTCATATTCTTCTGCAAGCATTCTTTCTTCCATTCGTCTGTCATATTCTTCTTTTAATTCCGAATACTTATTTTTCGCACCAAACATAACATTTCTTGCCCATTTGAAAAATTCCGCAAAAAACGATACATTAGTTATAAAGCTTGCCAATACAATAAGTGTAATTGATAAAATTATGTAAGACGCAACTTTCTGCACCATTTGTTCCATAAATACAGAAACGCACCTAATAAACCTCCGCATATATACTGCTGACCTGCCGAAAAAGCATAGCTTATATCAGTATTAATCGACGAAAGATTTACAATCGCACTGACATTAATAAGTGCCAAAAATGACAGTATAACCTTACTCCAAAAACGCTTTATGTCCTTAGTTTTAATAAGGTATGCCGATACACCCGCACAAACTACAGGCACAAAATAACCGCATATGCCGAACAATCCGCGGAACAGATTTTTCACCGCATTATTTATTACTCCGCCATTGCCTGTATCAATGTACATAAAAACAGCTAATAACAATGTAATGAGCATTGATGAGATAATGTATGTAGGCATATAGTTTTTTGTCTGATTATTCTTTTTTACAGTAGCTTTTGCCGTAGTTTTAGAACTTTTTTTTGAACTGCCCTTTTTAGCAGTTGACTTCTTTGTTGCCATAAAACCTTGCCTTTCTTATGTAAATAATAATTTTATTCATAAATATTCACTGTGTATTATATCACAAATCATTTAAAAATTCCACAATGTTATAATAATGTAATATTTAAAGTACTTGTTCCGTTGTCAGTTTATCTATTACCTGCGTTTCGGTTATAATGTCCTTTACTTTGCCGTCGTCACTTACAACGTAAACCATATTATAGTCTTTTGGAATAAATTTATCTACTATATCACAATAATTACACTCATTTTCAACCACAATATGTCTTACCGATTTTTTCTTTTTATTGTTGAACATCAATGTTTTAATTAAATCCACATTATATTTTTCACTTTGAGTAAATATATTGCCTATCATCAAAGCAGAAAACAACAATACTGAAAAATTAAATTTTGTAATGTACATCACATATATACCAAGTCCCATAATCATAGCAGAAAACACTGCGGATATTACAGTCATAATCTTATTTGCACTGTTATATCCGAGTCTGTATGCTATAATCTTTTTGAGCAAAATACCGCCGTCCAAAGGTACTGACGGAATCATATTCATACAAAACAGCATAGTATTGCTTATATAAAAAAACTTTACGCTTTCATTCGGATAACGGCTGTACACAATCATTGCGATAAGTGCAAATAAAATATTACAAAACGGTCCGCTGAAATATAATATCATTTCATCTGCAAGTGAATATACAAGTTTATTTTTTAATTTCAAATTGACACCGAACGGATAAAAGTCAATATGCGATATTTTAAGCCCTATACACACAGCCGCAAGGCAATGTGCCAATTCGTGCAAAATCATAACCGCATATGTGACGCAAAGCATATCCGCTTTATTAAATATAATGCAAAACACAAACAAGGCGATTGTCAGTACATTAACTCTTAAATATTTTGTTATTTTAATCAAGACAAGCACCCCCTCTGATTATTATATTCACATAGCATACAATACAGAACACAAAAATACCCTTTATGCTTTCACACAAAGGGTATTAAATCATTTTACCGTATATTCAAATTGAATATCCACACGTTTATAATGATGTGTATTATCGACAGGAATTTCATAAAAGCCGTATTTTTCATATATATGCAATGCCGGTTTTAAAATACTGTTTGACAGGATTGTAAGTTTATTGGCACCGTTTTCCAAGGCATAATCCATACACGCTTTAAAAACAGCACTTCCCGCACCGTGTCCCTCATATCTTTCGTCTGCGGCAAGTTTACATATTTCCCACTCATTATTTGTCATAGGCTGTGCCATACACGTTGCATAAACTACACCGTTTTCAATAGCAAAATAAATCATTGCACCGTTTTTGATAAGTTTATCTATATTTTCAAAAACTTCAAAATCATCACTTTCAAGTGCAAAGTATTTTGTTATCCAATTCTTGCTCAGACGGATAAAATCGTTTTTGTATTCGGGTTTATATTTTACAATTTCCATATTAATCATACTTTCTCTTGAATTTTGATTTATTATAGCATATAGATTATTTTTAGTAAAGCGAATATTTTTAGACAAATTCCGATTTTATGCTAAAAGTTTTTGGGAAATAAAAATTCTCTGCAAAACAAATTGCAGCGAATTTTTGGCTATTCTTCAGTAATTATCGGTTTCATATTATCCATTGATTCCCAATAGAACTCTTTGTGTGATGATGAATTTTCAGTTTGCTTTATATCTTCGATGCTGATTTTTTCGATTGAGCTGTCCTTTAGCGTTCCGTTATCGTTGTAATCGGCCGTAATCTTTACACATTTCAAATCATCATTTGTAATTCTCGCCTCAATAACACCGCCTGCACAATTTGTACTGCTCTTTGGTGCAAATTTAACAGTAACGCTGTCCTTTCCTTTTGTATATTCTTCAGGAATTTCATAGAATACATCATATGCGTTATTCATTTTTTCGTTGTTAAGCGTTTGTTCGGCAAGTTTATTATCATCAATAGAGATATAGAAATCACGCGTATAATTTACATTATTTTTTGTAAACGGTCCGTCACTGCCCCAATATCTTACAAACAGATAATTTTTATTGCTCTTATCCACTTCCAAAGAATATTGGAAATATGCGTTGTCACTACCGTATGCGTCACGCCAATAATACGTTTTTGTTCCGCTTGTAAAACTACCGTTGTGTGAATTTTTACTTACCAATCCATGTCCGAGTTCGTCTTGTTGACCGTCCGGTTCAACTCTGTCAATAGTTGCACTGTTTAATCGTTTCTCATATTCATTAATGCCGTTTCCGACATTGAAATATACGGTATAGAAACTATGATGAATTTCATAGAACGGTTTTAATTCAATAGCCTTACCTGTAGATGAATTTTCAGCCTTAATTTTAAACATCAGCTTGTCCGTGTCAACCGTATCTATATACTTATCCAAATTGCTTGAATTACCTACAATATACGGTACATCAGTAGTTACACTGTCAATCTTAGTTTCGTTTGAAATATATTCATTCACTCCGCTAACGTCGCTGACGCTTCCAAGGTCTGCCGCCAAAACCACAGGACCGTACTGATATGCCGCCTGTCCGTCAATTCTTGAATTGTATACTGTAACAGACATTGGAATTGTAATATCTATAATGTCGCCGTCTTTCCATTCGTTAGATATAGCAAGATATTCTCCGCCCTTTGATGTATACGTCTTATTGCCTGCTTTTACTGTCATATCACTTTCAAGCCATGACGGAGCTCGTAGGTTGATATTTGCACTTCCTGTTCCTGCGACTTTAATTTGTACCTTGTCGGAATAAGGATATGTTGTTTCAACAGTGAATGTAAGACCTTTTTCTTCCCATTCATATGTACCCGGCATATAAAGATTTACATATAAATTGTCACCGTCTTCATAATATGCACATCTTGTGTATCTTCCCGGGTTCTCCATACCTGTCCCCGTACAACACCACCAAGATTTATCTTTTTGCTCATATACTCTGTGGTGTCCTTGTAAAAGCGATACAAAGTACATTTTTGCACCTGTTTCAGGCTCTTGCTGACCGAGAATATGGTTGTACAAAGCCTTTTCATACCAATCCATATATGCACTGTCATGTTTCCAAGCGAATAAATGCTCAGACAGACGCATCATATTATATGTATTACAGCTTTCGCAAGTCTTAACTCCAAGTGTCTCTGCACCCTCTGCCTCGAAATGTTCGGCAATCGAGTTACCGCCTATTGCGTATGAACGATTGTTTACAACGTAATTCCAGAAATTTTCGCAAGCCTTTTTATAATCGGCATATTTCTCCGGATTTTGTTCGTATATTTCTGCCGCACCGATTATTTTCGGTATTTGAGTATTTGCGTGAAGTCCTGTCAAACTGTCCTTACCTTGTATAAGCGGATTTAAAATCGAATCGTGAGTAAATCTTCTTGCCGTATCCAAATATTTTTCATCACCTGTAATTTCATACATTCTCGCAAAAATTTCATTCATACCGCCGTATTCAACGTCAAGCATTGACTGCATTTGTGCGTCGGTAAGATTTGATGTACCGTCAACTGCCCAATCTGCAAATTTTTTCAATACTTCATAAGCAGTGTCATTTTCTGTATAGTCATACGCGTCAAGCAAGCCTTGATATATTTTGTGTATTCCGTACCATGGCACCCAATAGTTATCAGCCCACTTTGTATTACCGCTAAACAGTTTTGTAAAACAATCTTCGCTACATCCGCCTATATATGGTGAATTTGAAGTCTCTTGAAGTTCATCGAGTTTAGTTACCGCATAATTAAGTTTAGTCATAACTTCTTCATTGCCTGTATCACGATATAATACCGCAGCTGCACTCATCCAATGTCCCAACGAATGCCCTGCAAGTGTGAATGTATCTTTTGAACTTCCCCAGTTGCTTGCACCTTTTCTTTCCCAACCGCCGTAACGCTGTGCATTGTTCGGAGCGGTCAATCCATGCATTTCGTATGACGGTGCAAGAAGTCTGTCAACGTCTATTGACAAAACATATTTAAGTCCTACTTGCTCACTCTTTTCAAATAAGCTGTCCTTCTCTAAATTAACTCTGTCGCCTCCGGCAAAGTTACCTGTATTATCTATTTTTCTTTCCATTACGCTTGAAATCGCCTTTCCTGTTGATTTGTTATAAACGGCTGTTTTCACAGTCAAATTACCCTTATAATCTCTAATATCTTTCTTCATTTTTACAGTATTGTCGGACGGCACAAAATCTTTTGTATCTTCCGACAGAAGTGTATCACCACTATAAATTTGCATTTTTAAAACCAAAGTGTCGGTTAGTTCAGATGTTACAACATACTCCGCTTCAACAAATGATGAACCCGAATTTTTAACAATATTCATATTACGGATTACAGAATAATTATCGTCCAAAGAATCCGTTTCAACAGTTATATTCGCGATAACATCGTAGCTTTTTCCTGCTATTTTCGTAGTACCTGTTACTTTATACGTTCCCTTTTCGGTATAACTGCTCATTTCTCCCCAGTCAACTATCGTTTTGCTTGTCATTCCGTTTGTGTACGATACATCTACTTCTGACGGCAGCTTAATTTTGTCACCGACTTTTACTGTTAAATCTGTTGTTTCTATAGATTTAACTTCTGCCGCAGTAGCCTGCATTCGTGTTATAATTTCGTCTTGTGTTAATGCGTCATTGTATATTTCCATTTCATCAATACAACCAGTATAATTAGGATCTGAAGTATATTGAGATTTAGCAATATAATTTGCAGCCGAAGACGCAAGCGAACTCATAGACACCGTAATATTACCGCTTGCAACACTCTCACCGTTTATATACATTGTCGCCTTATTATCTTTCATTGTAACAGTTACGTATGACCAAACATTTTTATTAAGCGATACCGAAGATGTAATATTTTGCTCTGTTTGATTATTGTATTTCACCGCCAAACGCTGATAACCGTTACCGTTGTTTACGGTAAGAAATATATAATTCTTTTGGTCAGAGCCAAAGTCAAATACTCTTTCCCACGAAGTCAATCCACTTGGTTTTATCCATGCTGATACGGTAAAATTATCGTTCAAAGGAAATTGACTTAAAATCGCACTTCCGCCGTTAAATTCTACCGCATTATTTTTTTGACCGAGTATATTCGACACCGTACCCATATAGGTTAATCCTGTCATATCATCCATTGAATATGATGATGTTAAATCAGCCGCATATGCACTTGCCTGCAATATAAATACTGCAACCGCTGCCGTTAAAATCACTTTCTTGAACTTCATTTTTCCCCTCAAAAAAATAAATTTTCAACAAATTAATCTTTATATATCCCAGGTTTCTTTAGTAATATTATATAGTATATTTTTTTTAAATTCAATTAACTATATTAACATCATTTGAATGTATATTAACATTTTCACATTGACTTTAATAACTGTTAATGCTATACTGAATATGCAGGAGGTACGCTATGAATCCGAGATTATATTTTGATGAAAAAACGTTAAAAAAATTAGGTGATGTATTTGTTGTAAACACATATTTTCCTATTAAAACAGTTCCCGACAGTGCTGACTATTTTTTACTTGTATATATTGCTCATTCTAACGCCATACACAACATTGATAATACAAGCAGAAAATTAGAAGAAGGCGATGTCGTGCTAATATCGCCGAATGTAGTCAATTCGTTCACCTGTACCCATAAAGATGAACTAACTATTGCATATTGTTGCGTCTTTTCCAAAAACGCATTACAATACAGCTTAAAACAGTATTCAGGCAATTTTCCGTTGCTTTCAGATTTTTTTGAAGGAAAACGCTCATATATACAAGTACACGACACACCGTCAAAAACAATACGAAATTTTATGATACAAATGATAGATAATTTTAACTATTCACAACCCGGATATTTGTTTTCAATCCGCAGTACAATAACACTGATTTTAGTTAATATGTTCAGATTGTATTCAGTTGATAAAAATAAAGCCGACGGTTTTCATTCCAATGTGGTTATAAATAACGTTACCAACTACATAAATTCAAAAATATATTCAAAGCTTTCGCTTAACGAAGTAGCCGATAAATTCGGTATCACCCCGCAACACCTTTGCCGATTGTTTAAAAAGCACTTTAATATGACTTTCACTCAGTTTTCAAACAGGCAACGTGTTGATAAAATCCGTGATGAACTCGAAAATATCGACAGACCGATATATCAAACCTATGAAGAATTTGATTTCACACCTCAATATTTAAACAGTATGTTTAAAAAATATACCGGATATTCCATAAGCGAATATAAAGCTAAATTCAACTATAAAGCCGGTAATCCACTTTATACGATATAAAAATACGCACCTTTTTCAGATGCGTATTTTTATTTGGCTTATATTTAATTCATTACTTCTTTGATGCATTATAAATCATAACTGCCACGTCAATACGTTTAACATTTGTTCCTAATTGACTTGATGTTACATTGTCAAACAAATTATATTTCTGAGCAGCTGACATGAAACCATCGGGATATTTCGTTTTACTGTTTGCATAACCATATGCACTTGTCAATATTTTAACCGCCTGTTCAACGGTAATATAATTATCCGGTGCAAATTTATTATCACCGATACCATGTATTATATCTGCTTTTACGCACGCATTTACATATTTACTGCTCCAATGATATTTTGTATCTGTAAATGTGCTATTCTCACCAACATTATACCCCATCATTCTGCATATAACCGCAGCAAATTCTGCTCTGGTTATGGTTGCGTCAGGTCTGAATGTATTATTTTCATAGCCTGTCATAATATCATTGCTTATAGTGTAATTTACTGCATTTTTCTGACCGTTATTAAGATAAGATGTATCAGAAAAATCCTCTGCTTTTTCTGCCGGTGCATAGCTGACAAGCTGATATTCACGAGTCATAGAAGTTCCGTTATTCCCATTTGACACCACTCTTAAATTATGCGTACCTTTTATGTCACTTAGTTGTACGGTATAAGGTATTTCGTTTGTTGATTTAACGAGTTCACCGTCAAGATAATATTCAACATTTATCCAATCCGATCCGTATATATGTGGATATGCGTACAGTGTTGTATCTCCGTTCATCGTTATTGTACTGCCTGCCTTTTTAAAGAATTGTCCGGCGCTGTTTGTATTATTATTTTGTATAAACCACTGTGATTCTGTTACATCATTATATGAGTTTTGAAGTTCACTGTCTCCGTCGAGATTATAGTAATTCACCTCATAATTCATTTTAGCGTTAAAATACGCTATAAGCTTTACTTGAGGATATACCATAGGAATAAACGTATATATTTGTTTCAAATATTTTGCCGCCCATTCACTGTCAGTTTCATTTATATCACCGTTAGTTCTGTATGCACTTCCACATTCAGAAATCATTATAGGTTTTCGACCGCCGTATTTTTCAACAGCATCCTTTATCATCAACACCGGATCGGAACTGTATCCTGTTTTAAAGCAAACTTCATTATACCTGCTTTCCCCCTGCCAAACTCTGCCCTGGAAATACTTACTTGCATAACAATTCACGCCTACCCAATCAACATATTCATCACCGGGATAGAAGTCATCAGCCGTATAAGGCCAATCGTTTGTTTTCCATGAAGATGTGTGTGCCATACTCCAAACAGTAGCAACGTTAGACAATCCGCTCACACTGTTTGCAACTGCTTTGAATGCAAATATAAATTCATCGGGTGTACATTTATCACCCCAAACATTAAATTCAGCACCTATTCTCAAATAAATCGGCACGTTTTTGTAACTTGACAACATAGAGCGTAAATTCAATAAAAAAGAATCCGAACTGTTTATATTTCTTACCGTTGTGCCTTCCTGCGGAAAATTGAGAGTAATTTCTACCGCTTTATTTTGTGTTTCTGCTTTATCAAGCATCGCACGAGTCCAACCGAATGTACTTTCATCACCGTATTCCAAATACAGCAATGTCATTGATTCATTACTTTTTGCCTTATCTGCCACTTGTCCGTATAAAACACCGTTCGGCTCATTTTTTGCACCATACACCTTTTGCGATTGTTCCGTAGCTTGATATACGTCAAATGTATTTGTAAATTGCTTAACGCAATTTTCTGCAATAATTACGCCATCAGTCCACCCTAATTGCTTACCGTATGGAATATACATTTCAAAATACTTCGCCGCATTTGTATAATCACCGTTCATAAAATACGCAAATGCAACGTCATATGTTCTTGAGCCTAAAATATTTATTGTCTGCTCATTCTTTGGCTCTGATGATATTAAATTGATAATTTGTACTCCGTAATTTATCGTTTCATCATAATTTTTGCTGCTTGTTGCATTTGAATAACCAGCGTCCAAGCCCCAAAATGCGTGCGGCAATTCATATGCCATTACGCTTAAATTACTTGAGATTATCAGACCTATCATCGCAATTAATATTATGCTTATTCTTCTTTTCAATTAACATCACTCCCAAGATTATTTTATATTCAGTATATCATACTAACAATAAATTTACAATTACCCATTTACATATTAATGCAAACTGAAACAAAATATTCTTAATAAATACTAAAGTATATCTTTTTTAAAAACATTAATTAAAATTACATTCTAAATTATTACTAATCGGAACTAAGTTGTTTAGACTTTCCAAAACATATACATCAGCCCTTGATATCGTTGTATATCCATTTATCGAATCAGAATGGGTTAATTTGCTATTACATGCAATGTCAATATCGCCATTATGAATCTTAATAATATTGCCATTTTTATCTCGATATACAATTATTACAATACCTTTTATATCTTCGGCTGATAAATTCGTAATAGCCACTTCCAACATATATGACACATCCTTTTTTGTACTTTTCATAACTGTACTATTACAAACTATTGATTTAATAGGTTTTGAAGAATTTAATGTTATAAATGATTTGATTTCCCCTTTATATTCTTTTCCATTTACTATTGCATAACATTGCCAATAGTATTTTGTGTTACTGTCTAAATATAATCCTGCTTCATCATTCAAATCATACCACATGTCAAATGGATTTTTATTATGATTAATAACATCATTTGCGACTTTTGACATACCATTTTCCGAAGTACCAAAATAAATCCCAACTTCACTTGGCTTTTGCCCACTATAAGCCACCGTACCTCGAACTGTTGCATTAGATTCCGTAATGCTGTCCGCCACAGTTGTATTCACCGTCACCGGATTTACGTCGATATATTCACCATACCAATAATTCATATCAACATTTGTATTTATACCGTTTACATATCCTGAACTTGTATACTGCCACATCGTATAATTTCCCGAATATGTACAGCTTGAATTATATTGAGCTACCCACTTATACCATAATGAATTATTAAATGCGGAGTCAGTCAAATAATTAGTCCACCAATTTTTATTGGCATATATCCCTACTTTGTATCCTTCATTTTGAATTATGTTGCAAAATACAGATGCTATATTCCCTCTTTCCGAATCAGACAATACAGCCTGTACCTTATCTTCCATATCCAAATAAATAGGAAAACTAAGGTTATATCCTTGTATAAGCCTTAACACATGCTGTGCCTCGCTTACAGCCTTATCTGTAGTATCAGCATAAGAATAAATATATACTCCAAACGGTATTCCTAATCTTGTGCAAGCATTAGCATTATTATACCATTGACTGTCATCTTGAGTTATATCATCATTACCATATCCACATCGAATAATCGCATAATCAATATTTCCATATACCGAATCCCAATTAATAACTCCTTGATGCTTGCTTACATCAATTCCTTTCATTGTAGGCGTTGCAAATGAATACAATTCATTACTATCACTTTCTTCAGTTTGTATTGGTATTCCATTCTTATATCTCCAACTGTTTTCTTTTAATTCTTCTGCATTAGCAGTAATGATCAATAACGAAAAAGTAATACCAAATAGGCATAAAAATTTTAATATATATTTCAAAATCATTACTTCTTTCTATTAATATTATATATAAATTTGCGGCATCAATAAC
>OATU01000242.1_pt1 | contig 54468 bp, 40 predicted proteins | sample 1516711 | NCBI WGS metagenome assembly OATU01 (sample SAMEA2579971, study PRJEB22360) | human gut metagenome | biome: human gut; feature: human-associated habitat; material: faeces | place: Denmark | collected 2008/2010 | reverse complement strand
CAGCAGCTGAAACAACAGCAGCCGCAGCAGCAGCCCCGAGTGGTGATGCCCAGAAGTTAACAATGGGTACTGGCGGAACCACCGGTACATATTACGCATTCGGTGGTGTAATCGCGAATGTATTAAACAGCAAAGACATCGGAGTGAACATTAACGTTCAGTCTACTGGTGCTTCCAAAGCAAATATCTACCTTGTAAACGACGGTGAAGCAGACCTCGCGATCGTACAGAACGACGTTATGGATTATGCTTACAACGGAACTGACCTCTTCGCAGAAGAAGGCGCAGCAAAAGATTTCACAACAGTTGCAGCCCTCTACGCTGAGGTTTGCCAGATCGTATCCTCCGGCGATATCAAATCTGTCGCTGACTTAAAGGGCAAGAGAGTATCCGTTGGTGACGCAGGCTCTGGTGTTGAGTTCAACGCACGTCAGATCCTCGAGGCTTATGACATCTCCTTCGATGATATCCAGGTCAACAACCTCGGATTCGGTGATTCCGCAGATGCGTTAAAAGACGGCAAGATCGATGCTTTCTTCTGTACAGCAGGCGCACCGACAACAGCGATCGTAGAGCTCGCTACAACAAACGCGATCAACCTTCTTGAGATCGATGACGAGCATGCGAAGAAGCTTGCGGATGCACATCCGTTCTACACAACATACGCAATCCCGGGCGGCTCCTATAAGGGCGTTGACGATGATGTTCAGACAGTTGCTATCAAAGCTACTCTGATCGCATCCCCGAAGCTTTCCGAAGAAACAGTTTATAACCTCACAAAGGCTATTTTCGATAACAAAGATGAGATCGCTTCCACACATGCAAAGGGCGAAGAGCTTGATCTCGAATATGCGGTTTCCGGTATTTCTGTTCCGTTCCATCCGGGTGCTGAGAAGTACTTCAAGGAAGTAGGAGCAATCAAGTAATTACCTTGAAAAACAGGAAAGTAAGATTCTTTACAGTGGCAGCAATAATCACGGCAATTATTGCTGCCACTCTTGCCTATACCTTACGAAGCGGAGACTATCTGGTCCTGAGGAACGGAGACACAAACGCAGAATATGCCCGCTTCCGGGTAAAAGAGGGGGATGAGTTTTCTGTAACGTTCATCCACTCGGTAAATAAGTATCCGTTGACGGACGTTTACGAGATCCGCGACCACAAGATCTACGTGATCCGCACGATCTACAATAATTTCGGTGCGGGCGTGCAGACAGAGATCGAGGATGGGCAGACGCTTACGTATGATGAAAACGGGGAGATGGTTGTTTCCGGGTTTGACAAGGAAATGCCGTATCTCTCATATATTGTGGGTACGGTCTCGGACCACACACTCACACTTCACGGAAAAGAAATCAGTTTGAGGGATCTCTGCGGACGAAACAGCAAAGTAGAGTTCTCCTGTGAACATAAAGGATTCTAAGCGTTAAAAGAGTTTCGGACATATCCGGCGCCTGTTTGTATAGGGGGTATACAGGGGCAGCGCCGGAAACGAAATATAAAGGAGGGATTGGTATGGCAGAGAAAGACAACATGAAAGTCAACACATCTCCGGTGGCTGATGTGGAGACCGGTACCGCCGAAGATGTCGAAGCCATCATGAAAAAGTACGACCGTGAATCGAATACCCGAATCTGGGAAGGCACCCCGAAGCAGGTCATTCGTTTCCTTCTGGCAGCGTTTTCAGTTTTAATGCTCTATATGAACCTGTTTGCAAACTGGGATGAGCGTGTAAGACGTTCCCTGTTTGTCGGTTTTGTAATTATCCTTTCATTCCTGGTATATCCGATGAAAAAGGGAAGATCAAAAAAGAATTCCGTTCCGATCTACGATATTATCCTTATGGTACTCGGAGCCGGTGCTTACTTCTATTTCGTATTTAACTTTAAAACAATTATCGGCCACGCGACACGAATCAGCCAGACAGAGGTTATCGTTGGTGTGATCGGTATCCTGATCTTAGCAGAAACATGCCGCCGCGTTGTAGGTATTCCGATCCTCTGTGTGGCGACATTCTTTGTGGGTTATGCGTTTTATAACGGACTTGGACAGGGCAGAGCCTTCGCGGTAGTCTTAAAGTCCATCGTTTACAACCTGTTCTATACGACGAGTGGTGTTATCGGTACTCCGATCGGTGTCTGCTCCACGTATATCGCACTGTTTATCCTGTTCGGCGCTTTCCTTGAGGCGACCGGTATTTCTGAATTCTTTATCCAGCTGGCAAACTCTCTGGCAGGCGCTTCCACAGGCGGACCGGCAAAGGTAGCGGTTATCTCCTCTGCTCTCTGCGGTATGGTATCCGGAAGCTCCGTTGGTAATACAGTAACGACCGGTTCCGTAACGATCCCGTTAATGAAGAAGACCGGTTATCAGGGCGAATTCGCAGGTGCCGTTGAGGCAGCTTCCTCCACCGGTGGACAGATCATGCCGCCGATCATGGGCGCCGCCGCATTCTTAATGGCTGAGATGGTAGGCGTTCAGTACGGCGAGATCGCGATGAGAGCGATCTTCCCGGCACTCCTCTACTTCACAGGTATCTTCATTACTGTACACCTTGAGGCAAAGAGACTTGGCTTAAAGGGTATCCCGAAGGATGAGCTTCCGAAATTCGGACCGTTATTTGTCCGTCAGGGTTATCTTCTTATTCCGTTAGTTGCCCTTGTTGCAATGGTTATGATGGGCTACACGATGTCCCGTGCAGCGATCATCGCTACCGCCCTTGCAATCCTTGTCAGCATGCCGAATAAAGAAACAAGAATGAACCCGACAAGATTCATCAACGCGTTGGAGGCAGGCGGTAAGAATACACTTTCCGTAGCTGTTGCCTGCGGCGTTGCCGGAATCATCGCCGGTGTCGTAACAATGACCGGTCTTGGACAGCTCCTGATCTCCGCAATCGTCGGCGTTGCCGGTGACCGCGTGATCGTAGCATTATTCCTTACTATGTTAACCTGTATCGTTCTTGGTATGGGTGTTCCGACAACTGCAAACTACATCATTATGGCTACCACATGTGCACCGATCCTCGTAAACGGTATGGGAATCAACAAGATCGCTGCCAACATGTTCGTATTCTACTTCGGTATCGTAGCAGATATCACACCGCCGGTTGCTCTTGCAGCTTACGCAGGATCCGCGATCGCGAAATCCAACCCGATGAAGACCGCGTTAAATGCATCCCGTCTTGCGATCGCAGCGTTCATCGTACCGTATATCTTCGCGTTTAACCCGGCAATGTTATTTATCGATACAGGCGTTCTCGGTGTTGTAACGATCATCGTAACATCCCTGATCGGTCTGTTCGGCGTTGCAGCCGGTCTTGAAGGCTATATGTTCGCGAACCTGAATGTGATCGAGAGACTCTTATCCATCGTCGGAGGTCTCTGCCTGATCATTCCGGGAACCGTGACAGACATTGTCGGTATCGTTCTTGTCGGAATTTCAGCGGCGCTGCAGATCATGAAAAAGAAGAAAGCGGCTGTGGCATAGAAGAAATGGATGAAAGTTATATCGGAGTATATTGCAAAGGAAATTTGCATATGATATAATGGCTAAGAAAGAAATAGAACATAGTTCAAATTTACACAAAATGAAACCCCTCAGAGCGGCATCTCTGAGGGGTTTCTTCTCGTTTTATGTAGTTGAGCATCTACAGGTTAGTTACCGATCCAGTTTACTGTCTAACCATTTGATGATGTAGTGACATACCACACCAGCCATGACAGCAACTATAAAAGAAAAAACATAATCCAAATTTACACCTCCTTTCTGTCACCAGATTGGAGTGGGTAACGAGACGAGTATATCATAGGCAGGAGAAAATTGATAGTTACTCCAGTATAAAACAGAGATAAAAAATAGACTTTTGTGAGGAATATTTGTGTATGAGGAGATCCCTGTTTTCATTGATTTTATCTTGCAAGCGACATTAAAGTATGCTACACTTTCCGTAAAGTTTACCACTGTATCTGCGTAAAGAGAGGAAGGAAAAACGATGGAATTATTATATGGAAGTACCCGCGGCGGGGAGACTGGCGTGACAGCATCCCAGGCAGTGTTAAAAGGACTTGCAGATGACGGCGGTCTCTACGTTCCGGAGCGCATCCCGACGTTGGACGTGACGATGGACGAGCTTGCCGGAATGACATATCAGGAGACGGCATACGCAGTTATGAAACAGTTCCTGACCGATTACACGGAAGAAGAACTGAAATACTGTATTTCCCATGCATACGATGAGAAATTCGACACAGAGGAGATCGCACCGCTCGCAAAGGCGGACGGTATGTATTTCCTGGAGCTGTTCCACGGGAAGACGATTGCTTTCAAGGATATGGCACTTTCCATTCTGCCGTACCTTATGACAACGGCTGCAAAGAAGAATCATGCAAAGAACGAGATCGTGATCCTGACCGCTACATCCGGAGATACCGGAAAGGCAGCCATGGCCGGATTCGCCGACGTTCCGGGAACAAGGATCATCGTCTTCTATCCGAAGAACGGAGTAAGCCGCGTCCAGGAGCTTCAGATGCTGACCCAGAAGGGCGCAAACACATCCGTAGTCGGAATCGAAGGAAACTTTGATGATGCCCAGACTGGCGTAAAGAAGATCTTCGGTGACAAAGAATTCGCGAAAGAACTGGATGCTATGGGATTCCAGCTTTCCTCCGCGAACTCCATCAACATCGGCCGCCTTGTTCCGCAGGTCGTTTACTATGTATACGCATACGCGAAGCTTCTTGCAAACGGTGAGATCGAAAAAGACGAGAAGGTCAATGTTGTAGTTCCGACCGGAAACTTCGGAAATATCCTGGCAGCATACTTCGCAAAACAGATGGGCGTACCGTTCGGTAAGCTGATCTGCGCATCCAACGACAATAAGGTTCTGTACGACTTCTTCCGGACAGGCACATACGATAAGAACCGTGAGTTTATCCTGACCACATCCCCGTCCATGGACATCCTCGTTTCCAGCAACTTAGAGCGCCTGCTCTACTTAAGCTGCGGAAGAGATGCCGCAAAGACAAAAGCGATGATGGAGCAGCTTTCCACGAATGGAAAATACGAGATCACAGCGGACATGAAGGAATTCATGAAGGACTTCTATGCAGGCTATGCGGATATGGAAGAGAATGCGAAGGAGATCCGGAAAGTATTCGACGATACCGGATATCTGATTGACACACACACAGGCGTCGCAGCAGCCGTTTACGAGCAGTATAAGGCGAAGACCGGCGATACCACAAAGACTGTGATCGCATCCACAGCAAGCCCGTACAAGTTCTCCAGAAGTGTTATGGAGGCAGTTTTCGGAAAGAAGGAAGATGCCGATGAGTTCGCCCTGATCGACGAGATGGAACGCATTTCCGGTGTGAAGATCCCGCAGGCGATCGAGGAGATCCGCGACGCGAAGATCCTCCACAACCGCCAGTGCAAGCCGGAGGAAATGGAAGAAACTGTGAAACAAACCTTTTCAAAGTAGGGTAAATCGGTTATAATAAAATTATCATGACAACAGTACCTGTTGGGAATAGATGGCGTCTGCTCCGCATATAAATGGAAACAGACGGCAGATCCGGCGGGACAGGCTGTTCTGTCAAAATAACGATTCAAATGGAGGCCTATATGTTAGTAACAGCGAAAGAAATGCTTGAGAAAGCAAGAGACGGCAAGTACGCAGTAGGACATTTCAACATCAACAACCTTGAGTGGACAAAAGCGATCCTGCAGACAGCAGAGGAACTGAGATCCCCGGTTATCCTGGGTGTTTCAGAGGGCGCAGGAAAATACATGACAGGCTTTAAGACCGTAGTAGGTATGGTAAACGGTATGCTGGAAGAGATGAAGATCACTGTTCCGGTAGCTCTTCACTTAGACCATGGTACCTACGAGGGATGCCTAAAGTGCATCGATGCTGGATTCTCCTCCATCATGTTCGACGGTTCTCACTACCCGATCGAAGAGAACGTTGAGAAGACAAAAGAACTGATCCGTATCTGCCGGGAAAAGGGAATGTCCCTCGAGGCAGAGGTTGGAGCGATCGGCGGCGAGGAAGATGGCGTTATCGGTATGGGCGAGTGCGCAGACCCGAACGAGTGCAAGATGATCGCTGACCTCGGCGTTGATATGTTAGCAGCAGGTATCGGCAACATCCACGGAAAATATCCGGCAAACTGGAAGGGCTTAAGCTTTGAGACACTTGCAGCCGTAAAAGAAAAGGTTGGCGATATGCCGCTCGTTCTTCATGGCGGTACCGGTATTCCGGAAGATATGATCAAGAAAGCGATCTCCCTCGGCGTAGCAAAGATCAACGTTAATACCGAGTGCCAGCTCGCATTCGCAGACGCTACAAGAAAGTACATCGAAGCAGGCAAGGATCTCGAAGGAAAGGGATTCGACCCGAGAAAACTTCTTGCACCGGGTGCGGAAGCAATCAAAGCGACCGTAAAGACAAAAATGGAGTTATTCGGTTCTGTCGGAAAAGCTGACTAAGCCGTTTAGCTTGCATTATCATGCAGTTAAAAATGTTCTCCCTCGTATCAGGGAGAACATTTTTTCAAGCTAAAATTGGAATTCAGCCGAAATACCCTGGCAGACCATGATTGGAACAGGCTGAATATTTACAGGTAATTCTCATATTTTTTAAGTACGATTTCACCCCATGCCATAACGGGCAGATTATACAGAATTGAGGAGGAAAACTATGAGCGAAACTATCAATGTGGAGGCAATCTTCGGAGAGAATGTCTTTAACGACTCCGTGATGAAGGAACGCCTTCCGAAAAGCGTCTACAAGAAATTAAAGCAGACCATCGAGGATGGCAGTGAGCTGGACCCGACGATCGCGGACGTGGTTGCCCACGCGATGAAAGACTGGGCAGTCGACAACGGCGCGACCCATTATACCCACTGGTTCCAGCCACTTACAGGTGTAACTGCCGAGAAACATGACTCCTTTATCGGAAACTTCGATTCCCAGGGCAAAGTCTTAATGGATCTCTCAGGAAAAGAGCTGATCAAAGGTGAGACCGACGGTTCTTCTTTCCCGTCCGGCGGCCTGCGCGCGACCTTCGAGGCCCGCGGATATACTGCCTGGGACTGCACTTCCCCGGCGTTCTTAAAGAAAGACGCAACTGGCGTAACACTCTGTATCCCGACCGCGTTCTGCTCCTACAGAGGCGAAGCCCTCGATAAAAAGACCCCGCTTCTCCGTTCTATGCAGGCCATCGACAAAGAGGCGACAAGAATCTTCCACCTCTTCGGACACACAGAAGTAAAGCGTGTCACTCCGTCCGTAGGACCGGAGCAGGAGTATTTCCTGATCGATCGCGACAAATATTTAAAGAGAAAAGACCTGATCTACACCGGACGTACCTTATTCGGCGCGATGCCGCCGAAGGGACAGGAGATGGATGACCACTACTACGGTGTTATCCGCGAGCGGATCGGTTCCTATATGAAAGAGTTAAATGAAGAGCTCTGGAAGCTGGGCGTTACCGCAAAGACCCAGCACAACGAGGTTGCTCCGGCACAGCACGAGCTGGCAACGATCTACACAAAGGCAAACCTTGCCGTTGACCACAACCAGATCGTTATGGAGACAATGAAAAAGGTCGCAAACCGTCACGGTATGGCATGCCTGCTCCACGAGAAACCGTTCCAGGGTGTCAACGGTTCCGGTAAACATAACAACTGGTCTCTGGCTTCTGACACCGGCATCAATATGCTGGATCCGGGTGTAACACCGCATGAGAATATCCAGTTCCTTCTGGTTCTTGCCTGCATTATGAAAGCAGTTGACTGCCATGCGGACCTGCTCCGCCAGTCTGCGGCTGTTCCGGGAAATGACTTCCGCCTTGGTGCCCAGGAGGCACCGCCTGCGATCATCTCCATCTTCGTCGGTGAGCAGCTTGAGGACGTTATTGATCAGCTGATCTCCACAGGTTCCGCGACCCACTCCAAGACAGGCGGTACCTTAAAGACCGGTGTTACCACGCTTCCGGACTTCGATAAGGACGCAACTGACAGAAACCGTACATCACCGTTCGCATTTACAGGAAATAAGTTCGAGTTCCGTATGGTCGGCTCCTCCGACTCTGTTTCCTCCGCAAACGTTGTATTAAATACCATCGTCGCTGAGGCATTCAAGGAGGCGGCTGACGAGCTTGAAAAGGCAGCTGATTTCGATCTCGCTGTCCATGATATGATCAAGAAGCTTCTCGCTGATCACCGCCGCATCATCTTCAACGGCAACGGTTACAGCGAGGCATGGGTAGAAGAGGCAGAGCGCCGTGGACTCCCGAACTTAAAGTGTATGGTAGACGCGATCCCGTCCCTCGTTACCGAGAAAGCGTTCAAGCTGTTCGGTGACTTTGGTGTATACACGAAGGAAGAGCTGGTGGCAAGAGCGGAGATCGAGTATGAGTCCTACGCGAAATCCGTAAATATCGAGGCGAAGGCGATGATCAATATCGCAGGAAAACAGCTGATCCCGGCTGTTGTCCGCTACACAACCGTCCTCGCCCAGTCCTTGAGTGCCGTCAAGGCCGCATGCCCGGAAGCTGACAACAGCGTTCAGACAGAGCTTCTCATCGAGGTTTCCGACCTCCTCTCCGACATGAAGGTTGCCCGCGCGAAGCTCGAAGACCTGGTAGAAGAGTACCAGCACATCGACAGCATGGAAAAACGCGCCCACTTCTGCTACGACGAGATCATCCCGGCGATGCAGGCTCTGCGTGACCCGGCAGATCAGCTGGAAATGATCGTAGACAAAGAATACTGGCCGATTCCGAGCTATGGGGATATGATCTTTGAGGTGTAAGAAACCTTGGAGAAGGATAGATAGAAGATAATAAAAGCGCCGTCTCACTGGATTTTTACCAATGAGATGGCGCTTTTTTCGTCTTACTTCGGCCCACCCGTCTGATATTCAGTCAGATTCGATGATGAGGAGGAAGAACCTGAACTTCCCGGAGTGGTCGTACCGGAAGAACCGGAACTATAGTTATAGTTTGTATTGGAGCTTCCCGGCCCGGTCATGCTTCCGGTGTTTGTATAATAGTTGTTGCTGCCGGTTGTATTGCCGTTCGGGGCTGTAGTCGATGCAGAGCCAGAACTGGAGTTGGAAGTTCCCGGTCCGCCTGTCTGGTAATTCCCAGCCGACATACCTGTATTCGTCTGGGAAGATCCGGCAGTCGTGGCTCCGGTCGCAGTGGTCGTCGAACCGCCCGGCGCGGATCCAGCCGCAGCATTTCCGCTTCCGCTATTACCCGTAGTAATCCCATTCTGCGCATTCCCAGCCGCCGGAGTACCGGTATAATTTCCGTTTGCCACAGTTCCGCCCGTTCCCGGCGTATAAACACTTTCCGCCGAGCCGCCGTCGATCGCGGACGTCTCACTCAGGCACACACCGCTCTGGTTAAACGTATAATTCACATTATTCACAACAAATGACCCGTTCGCGATCATCTTTCCATCTGCCGGATTCAGATAATAATATTTTCCGCCGTCATTCAGCCAGCCCGTGATCATATGTCCGGCCTGATTGAAATAATACCAGCTCTTATCGATCTGCTTCCAGCCCACCGCCATCACACCGGACACGGTGTCCATATAATACTTGTTCGTTCCGTCACTCTGCCATCCGATGACCATCCGCCCGTCGGTGTGGAGATAGTAGAACTTTCCGTCAAGCTGCATCCATCCGGTCATCAGCTTTCCTTCATTATTGAAGTAATACCAGTAACCGTCAAGCTTCGTCCAGCCAGCCGCCATCGCGCCGCTGGCATCAAAGTAGTACAGCAGGCCGTCGATCGTCTGCCAACCCGTCAGCATCGTTCCATCCTGCTGGAGGAAATACCGCTTTCCATCAATATCCGCCCATCCGCGGACAAGCTTACCGTCGCTGTTAAAGTAGTAATACTTCCCGTCCATCTTCCGCCATCCGGTCACCATAGAGCCGTTGCCGCGCATATAGTAATAATCGTTTCCGATCCGCAGCCATCCGGTCACCATCGCACCGTTTAACAGGTAATAATACGTTCCATCAACCTGAATCCAGTCCTTCGCCATCGTACCGTCGGAGTTTAAGTAATACCACGCGTCCTCCGCCTTCAGCCATCCGGTCTTCATCTGTCCGGTAGTAGGGAGAAGGTAGTAATACTGGTTGTCGAGAAGCAGCCAGCCCTTAAACTGGGTTCCGTCCGCGTTCAGATAATACCAGCTCTGCCCGTCATTGATCCAGCCCGTCTGCTTTACATAATTCTTATAATAATACCATTTATCCCCGATCAGCCGCCACCGGTTCGCCGGAAGCTTGCTGCTCAGATCCTTAAAGGTAAAGTTGATATCCACATTTCCGTTGATACCATTTACCGTTCCCTGGTTCGACGCCTGCCACATTGCCGCACCCTGGTAAGTCGGCTTCGAGTCATAACGGGCAACCCACACGTCATAGTGGACCTTCGTCATGTCGATCTTATTGCTGATCCAGTAATCATTCGTGTAGACCATCGGATAATATCCAGCCGTCTCCACCTTCTTACAGAATGCGTTGATAATATCAGAGACCTGTGCAGGAGTCAGGCTGTTCATTTCCTGCGCCTCCACATCGAGAACTACCGGGTAGGAGATTGGATAGTCCTTGATAAGGTTTAGGACAAAATCAGCGTCGGATTCCGCCATCGCTGTAGTCGTCGCGTAGGAATAAAGGTAAACACCGACGCGGAGTCCCGCCGCCGCTGCCCCACGCACATTCGTATCAAAATACGGATCCACCGCATTGTTGTACCGGGTACCGATCATCGCGAACTGGATATCATCATCGGCGACCGCGGACCAGTTGATATTCTGCTGCCACTGGGAAACATCGATGCCCCGGGACAGGATACCGGTAAGCACGGAACCATCACTTCCAATATAGGAGCCGGACGCGTTCTTCTGCCAGGAAGCCGCCCATACCGGAACCGCCGGACTTACCGCGGAAAAAGCCATGACGGCACTTAAAAGAACCGCCGCCGCCCGTTTCTTTTGTCTCATGGAAATCCCCCTTTAAAAGTTGTACATTAAAATTCTTATCTTACAAGCTGACAGACCTGATGCCGGATGTAGCTGCCGGTACCAGGCAGCGCTGTACTTCCGAAACCGTCGACCAGCTATAAAAAAGATCCCGGGATAACTGTATTTCTGTCACAGCTTCATCCCGGGACTCTATGGACGTTATCTGCGTATTTTCAGTATAGCATAAAAATACACATACGTCTTGCAAAAATTCAATTGAAAATGTGGCGATTATTCGGCTTTTCCGGACCAGTTCCCTGACCTGCGTTCTTCCGAATGCCGCACCAGGAAAGCCGCAGACCGCCAGTACGGTTATCTCAGTGTCCCGCCGTCTCCGATTCCAAGAAATTCCGGCGAGGTAATAATCTTCTTATAAAACCGCTTCGCATACCGGTACATCACGATCGTATAATCGCCAAACTCCTCGCCAACACTGCTCTTATACACCGCCCACAAACACCACAAAAATCCGCCGAGGGCAATATAAGCGTAGTAAACGAACCGCTCCTCGGACGTCGGTTCCCGGTGCAGGTAGAGCTTGATCAGCTTCTCGACCTCAAAATCATTATAATAAGAATAGATCGCGCACATGCTCACATCGATCAGCGGATCGCACATGCCGGAGTACTCCCAGTCGATCAGGCGGAGATCCCCGTCCGGCAGGAACAGGAAGTTGTCGCACACGCTGTCGATATGGGACAGGACCTTCGGCCGGTTCAGACGGTCGAGGCGGTCAAGCAGCGTGGTCATATGGGACTTCACTTCCGGATAATCCTCAAAAAGCTTCTTCTCATATCCGCGGCACAGCGCCTCATAGAAGCCGATCCGCTCCCGGATATCAAAAGAATAGTCCACATGGAGCTTCGAATCATGGAGCTTCTCCACAAGTGCCATGCACCGTGCCACATCATCCCAGTCGCGCGGATCGCTGTTGCGCGCCCCCTCATAATACTCGGAAATCTTGTAGCCGGTCTCCCCGTTCATGTATACAACATGTTCGGTGATGCCGTAATCCTTTACTGCGTCATAGACCGCCTTTTCCTGCTTCCGGTTGATCAGAAGCTCGGTTCCCGGACCAGGAATCCGGCAGATATAGGACTTGCCGTGAACCTTAAACAGGAAAGACTTGTTCGTCATGCCGGTCTTCAGGCATTTAATGCCCGTGATCTCAGACTCCGGAACCTGCAGCACCTCGGAGATCAGCTCCATGGCGATATTGTCGGAATGGTTCTGGTAGCGCTCATCGAAGAGGCGGAGCTCCTCAAGATTCTCGAACTCATATACCTGGTTGTCCGGCTGTCTGTTGATATACATCTCCGGAACCGGGAAATGGTGCTTTCCGGGAAGATGGCTGTCGACCTCGCCGTTTAAGAGGTCCGCCAGAACCTGCTCCCAGTACATCTGCTCCGTTCCAGGAGTATGATAATACTCCTCGAGGACCGGGAAGAACTTTTCCGAGAATTCCTTCGAAAAGAACACTGGTCCGTACATGACCCAGGAGTCCTCGCCGCCGACCTTTACGCCGGTGAGCAGCCCCTTTTTGCTTGTCTCAAGACACCACTCGGAAGTCTCGCCCTTCATATATACAGAAGAGTACCATGCGCCGCACTCGTAGGTGTGGTACATATTGTTGCGCATCCAGTTGTCGGAAGAGAGAAGATAAGTGTTCCTTCCGATAAAACACTCCCGGGCACGGTAGAGCGTTGTCAGCGTATTCTTATTGTGATATTCCGGGTTGTAGAGAAGCTTCACGCCGAACTTGTCGATCAGATACTCGAACTTCTCCTTCAGATATCCCACAACGATGGTGATATCCGTGACGCCCGCTTCATGCAGCTGCTTGATCTGCCGCTCGATCATACGCTCGCCGTAGACCTCAAGAAGTCCCTTCGGCGTCTCGAAGGTCAGCGGTACAAATCTGGACCCAAATCCCGCCGCGAGGATCACGGCGCTGTCCATCCGGTAATTTCTTAAAAGATCCACACCGCCTTTTAATAAGGAATAAGATCCGTCCACCGGATCAAAAGAAAAAAGCTCCTGGTCCAGACCTTCCTTCACGAGATGGTTACAGGTCCCAAGGGAGATATCCATCGCCGCCGCCAGCTCCCGCTGTGTCATCTTGTTGTTCTCATAAATATTCCTGCAGAGTAATCCCAAACGATCCATAGTCGTCCTCCGAATCAAAGCTGTTTGCATCGCTTATTATTACTGTTTAATAATAAGGAAGAAACTGATAAAAATGAACATGTTCAAAACAAAATAATAATAAATGTATATGAACATTATAACACGTACTTCTGATAATACAAGATGATATTTTGAACATGGAATTATCACGTTCAAAATAACTTTAAAATTACACAGAAATGAACGATATGCAATGACACATCCTTGCCACAAAGCTGCCACAAAGTGTGAAAATGGGCATATTGTACCAACATCTATACAATATCAACCAGAAACAGCGTTCACGTAAGGATTTCGTAAGAAAATAAAAACAAAAAAGATATGGAAATTCTTAAGAAAATATACTATAATACCAGTGTATTCGAGGTACAGAGTATTTCTGGAAGCGAAGTAAGATAGTTCCCTTTATTAAAAAATCTTCATTTTTTGTAAAAAAACTATTGATAATTTTACTTATCGGAAGTATAATGGCTTCGTAATGCAATTAGGAATTTCAAAAAGCGTTTCAAAAAAACAAAAGGAGAGTGCATTAATTATGAGAAAGCAGACTAAAATTGCTGCAGTAGTATCCGCAGCAGCTCTGTTAGCATTAGGCGCTTCCATGACATCTTTCGCAGCTTCCAAGGGAACCTGGATGATGGTTGATGGCGAGTGGTATTGCTACGACAAGAACGGTGACGCATACGAGAACACATTCTGCTCCAGCAATGGTAAAGAATACTACGTTGGTGAGGACGGACAGCTTGTTCGTTCTGCATGGGTTGAGTACGATGGAAACTACTACTTCGTAAACAGCAGCGGTGCTAAGATCACAAACGATTGGAGATTAACAGCTCCGTACGATGATGATTCCGCCGATGAGGAGTGGTACTACTTCAAATCTAACGGTAAGAGAGCAGAGAACGAGAAGATCACATATAAGAGCAAATCTTACTACTTCGACAGCGACGGAAAGATGCTCACAGGTTGGGTAACTTACGACAGCAACGCTGTTGATGAGGCTAATGATTTCGTTGATGGCAAGACTTTCTACTGTGACGAGACTGGTGCTCGTTTAGAGAAAAACTGGGTTTACTCCGTAGAGCCGGGCGTAGAAGATGATGATGCAGACGCAGACGAGTACTGGTACTACTTCAAGTCTTCTGGTAAAGCTCAGATCGGCAAGGGAACAAACATCAAAGGTCAGACATACCTCTTCGATAACGAAGGTCGTATGCAGACTGGTTGGGTTGCTTTAACAACAAGCACATCTAGCAATGCTAAGGAATATCTTGAGATCGGTGGAGAAGATTCCACAGCTAAATTAAGTGACTACACAGATGTTTACTTCTGCGGCGACGAAGATGACGGACACGCTAAGAAGAACAAATGGTATAAGACTTGGAGACCGGAAGATTTCGATGACGAGGACGAGGACAATGATGAGTTCTGGTACTGGATCGATAAGAACGGTAAAGTATATATCCCGACCGAGGCAGCTTCTGGTTCTAACGCAACAGGTTATAAGTACAAATTAGAGGATGCAGCTCTTGCTCAGAAGAAAGTTAGCGGAAGCTACGAATCCTTCGAGATTACAAAGAAGAAAGTAAACTCCAAAGACTACTTCTTCAACAACGATGGTGAGATGCTTTCTCAGTTCATCGAGGTTGTTACTCCGAACACAGCTGATGGTCTTGTAACTGGTATGTACTACTTCGGTGGTGACGATGACGGCTCCATGAAGACTGGTTCCCAGTCTGTAAGAGACGACAACGGCGACACATACAAGTTCTACTTCGGAACAAAGAACAGCACATCTGAGAACAAGGGTGTTGGTATCACAGGTAACAAGAGCAACAAGCTTTACTACAAGGGTCTCTTACTTACAGCTGATGACTACAAGTACCAGATCGCTACTGTAGACGGTGTTCACTACTTCATCGTTAACAAGAACGGTTCTATCCAGCACAGCTGCGTAGAGTACAAAGAGGACAGCGATGTTCTGATCGATGCTAGAGATCTTGCTAAGACAGCATTCAGCACAACTGAAGGCCTTTACAAGTACAGCATTGATGCAGCAACAGCATCCGCAATCAACAAAGTTGATATGATCGATGAGACTGAGGTTATGCACTAATTTATCTCAGTAAAAAAGAAATTCTAATTGCAAAACGCGGGCGAGGATTTAATCCTCGCCCGTTTGCGTTATACAGTAAATGGGCGGGAAACATTTCCCGCCCATTCTGTCTGCAATTAGAATTTCTAATTAATTAATAATCCGTAAATTATTTGATTACGTCTGTTGTCTTTACATGCTCGTCAATCTTTACGTTCGGAAGATCAGATTTAACGAAGTAGTCACCCTGAATCTCGTTTTCGAAAGCACCCTTGGTAGTAACAAAGGAGGTCTTTGTATTGTCATATGTCTTGATCAGTACATCGCCATCTTCCTTGTACTCAGTCTTGTAGGAGTGCTGGATAGAACCATTAGCATTAACGATGAAGCTATGCTCCTGTTTGTTCTTGTCTGTGATTGTAGCAATCTGATATCTGTAATCTTCAGCCTGGATTAACATACCGAAGTAGTAAAGCTTGCCGCTCTGGTTACCGATGATACCAGCACCCTTGTTCTCACCCTTTGTTGTGAAGTAGAACTTAAATGTATCGCCAGCGTCATCTTTGATAGCCTGAGAACCAGTCTTCATGGAACCATCATTGGATCCACCGAAGTAGTACATATCGCCATCTACAAGATAGAACTTGGAAAGCATAGCACCTTCCTCGTCGAACCAGTAATCTTTACCGTTTACTTTCTTCTTGGATACGTCTACTACAGCGTTGCCTTTGGACTTAAGTAAACCATCTTTAAGCTCGAATGCTTCAGCGTTGGAAGCAGAAGCGGATGTTGTCTTGTAAAGTTTACCGTTCTTATCGAACCAGAACCACTTCTGATCATCCTCTTCCTCATCTGTATCTGTCGGAAGCCATGTCTTTGTCCATTTGTTCTTCTTAGCGTGTCCGTCATCCTCGTCACCACAGTAGTAAACATCTGTGTAGTCAGAAGCGTTGGATTTCTTGTGGTTGTTGTCGTCTAAGTCGATCTGCTCATAGTTTGCATTGCTGCCTGTGCTTGTGTTAGCAACCCAGCCGTAAAGCATACGAGCGTCGTCATCGAAGAGGTAGATCTGACCATTGATGCTAGCCTGCTTACCTGTTGCCGGCTTACCTGTGGTCTTCTTTAAGTAGTACCAGTACTCATCTGCATCAGCTTCGTCATCAGATGTGCCCGGCTCAGTATCTTTAACCCATGCACCTTCTACACGAGCACCAGTCTCGTCACAGTAGAATGTGGAGTCTTTCTTATAAGTGTTAGCCTCGTCAACGCTGTCCTTGCCATCAGCTGTTACCCAGCCTGTAAGCATCTTACCTTCGCTGTCGAAGTAATAAGTTTTTCCTTTGTAAGTAAGCTTCTCGGAGTTAGCCATCTTACCGTTGGACTTGAAGTAGTACCACTCTTCATCAGCTGTCTCGTCATCGATCGGAGTTGTTAATCTCCAGTCGTTTGTGATCTTAGCACCGCTGCTGTTTACGAAGTACTTATCGGAGCCGTCCTCAACCCACTCGGAACGAACGAGCTGTCCATCATCTCCTACGTAATACTCTTTACCATTGCTGGAGCAGAATGTGTTTGTGTATGCGTCACCGTTCTTGTCGTAGCAATACCACTCGCCATCAACCATCATCCAGGTTCCCTTGGAAGCTGCGAAAGATGTCATGGAAGCGCCTAATGCTAACAGAGCTGCTGCGGATACTACTGCAGCAATTTTAGTCTGCTTTCTCATAATTAATGCACTCTCCTTTTGTTTTTTTGAAACGCTTTTTGAAATTCCTAATTGCATTACGAAGCCATTATACTTCCGATAAGTAAAATTATCGCAAGTTGGGAAACGGGGTGGGAGAGGGGCTTAAATTGGAAAGACAGGATGGGAAATTTAAGAAGCGGGGATCGGAAAGTGCAGAATTAAGAATAAATTCATGAAAAAGGAAGGAAAAACAGGGCGGGGTAAGTTGCAGGAAAATGGGAACAATGGTATAATAAACTCGATTTTTTATGACATGTGAAAGGAAGAATACATTCATGGCAAATAGGATAAAGAAAAAAGAGGAGACGAAGAGCAGCTATCAGGATAATGTGGCACTGATCATGGGAGTGTTCACCTTAGCGGTTTTATGTGTGCTGCCGCTGGTGTTCCGGGACTATTATTTTAATATTCTGGAGACAAAATACCAGTTTTACTGTATCGTCTCGATTGCGGCGCTCGTTGTTATGGGCGGCTATGGGCTTGCAAGCGGAAAAATGATCGAATGGTTTTCAAAATTCGATTTTAAGACATGGCGAAAAGGGATGAGCTTTGGCGATTGGGCAATGATCGCATTCTGGCTTGCGAATGTGATTTCCTGGGCGCTGAGCAAAGACTGGAAATGGGAAGCGTTCTGGGGAACGTCGGGCCGTTATAATGGTGTTTTCCTTATGACGATCTATATGGCGGTATATTTTCTTGTGACGCGTTTTTTTAAACTGAAGAGATGGTATCTGGACGCGTTCCTTGCGGTTGGAATCTTCGTATGCGTTTTCGGAATTACGGATTATTTCCAGATGGATGTTCTTGGATTTAAGGTAAATATGATGGATACCCAGAAGTCATCATATACCTCAACCTTTGGCAATATCAATACGTATACGATTTATGTTGCGGCCCTGATGGCGATTTCCATGATCCTGTTTACGCAGGAGAAGAACCAGAAACGAATGATGTGGTATTACGGGAATATGATCCTGTCAACATTTGCGCTGATCATGGGAAACAGTGATAACGCATATCTGTCTTTGGCAGCGATCTTTGGCCTGTCCCCATTGTGGCTCTTTAAAACGAAAACAGGCATTCGTAAATACATGATTTCGCTGGCTTCCTTCTTTACTGTTATCTGGTGTATTGAGTGGATCAACAACGCTTATGCTTCAAGCGTACTTGGAATCAGCAGTGCGTTTGATCTGATCGCGGGCCATAAATTCCTTCCGGTACTTATTGCGGCACTTTGGATCATCAGCGGAGTCCTGGTATTCCTTGATAAAAAGAGCAAGGTAAGCAGAACTTATACAGAAGAAACAAATAAAATCCTGATCTATATCTGGATAGCGGTAATTGCTGTTGTATGTGCAGCAGCAGCATTTGTATTATATGATGCAAATGTAGCAGGACATGCGGATAAATACAGCGCGATCAGTAATTATGTAGTATTCAACGATGCATGGGGTACGCATCGAGGATATATCTGGAAACGCGCGATGGAGATCTTTACAGATAAGCTGACTCCTGTCCAGAAGCTCTTTGGATACGGTGCAGATACCTTTGCCTTGATCATGCAGTATTATTTTCCACCGGCACAGAGCGGCGGAACCATCATAATTTATGATAGTGCTCACAATGAGTACCTTCACTATCTAATTACGATCGGACTCTTTGGAACAGGTTCTTATATTGCGTTTATGCTGGCCTCAGTCGCATCGATGACAAGAAAAATGAAAGAGCAGCCGGAAGTTGTGGCGATTATGATTGCTGTTCTTGCATATATGATTCAGGCGGTTGTTAATATCAATCTCCCGATTGCCATGCCGATTATTATACAGCTCTTAGCGATGGGTGTAGGAAGAAAGAAGATTCCGGCAGAAGAGACAAAAACTGAAAAATAAATTTGATCGCGTGAGCGCAGAGACGCTTGCGTCAGGGAGGGAATATTATGATGCAGGCAGTCATCATGGCCGGTGGAAAGGGAACGAGACTGGCAGCACTTACAAAGGACGAGATTCCGAAGCCGATGGTCCCGGTAGCCGGAAAGCCGCTGCTTTTATGGCAGGTGGAGCGGCTGAAGGAGAACGGAATTACAGATATTATCATGGTAATCGGACATCTTGGTAATAAGATCAGGGAATACTTTGGTGATGGAGAAAAATTCGGTGTTGCGATCCGGTATTTTGAGGAGACAGAGCCGCTTGGAACAGCGGGATCTTTCTATTATTTAAAGGATATGATCCACGGGGATCGGTTTGTCATGATGTCCGGAGATCTGTTCTTTGATATTGATTTTCAGCGGATGATCCATTTTCATGAAGAAAAGGGCGCGGTCGCGACACTGTTCGTGCATCCGAATGGACATCCGTTTGATTCAGACCTTCTTGTGCTGGACCATGATGATAAGATCACGGCGTTTGATTCCAAGCATAATGTGCGGGATTACTGGTATGAGAACTGTGTAAACGCAGGAATTTTTGTGTTTGAAAAGAAGATCTGTGACTATGTGCCGGAGCCGGTGAAACGGAACCTTGAGAACGATGTGATTAAGGGCATGTTAGAGACCGGAGAGCCGATCTACGGGTATTGTTCTCCGGAGTACGTAAAGGATGTCGGCACTGTGGACCGCGTAAATCAGACACTGGCAGATATTGAGCGCGGTGTGATTGCGGGAAAATGTCTCAAAAACAAGCAGCGTTGTATCTTTATGGACCGGGATGGCACAATCAACCAGTATAAAGGTCTTGTATACAAAGAAGAGGACTTTACGCTGGAAGACTGCGCAATCGACGCGATCCGGAAGATCAATCAGTCAGGAAGACTTGGAATCGTTATCACAAACCAGCCGGTGGTTGCGCGGGGACTCTGCGAGATCGAGGATGTGGAAAACATTCACAAAAAGATGGAAACGCTTCTCGGAAAAGAGGGAGTGTTCCTGGATGATGTCTTTTACTGTCCGCACCACCCGGATAAGGGATACCCTGAGGAAAATCCGGCTTATAAGATCCCGTGTGAATGCAGAAAACCGAAGACCGGTATGATCCGGGAGGCAGCAGAGCGGTACAATATCGATCTTGCGGGATCCTGGATGATCGGTGATACGACGATGGATATCCAGACCGGGATCAACGCAGGAATGCGCACGGCGTTAGTATTGACCGGTGAGGCTGGAAACGATAAGAAATATGATGTGAAGCCGGATCTTGTCTGCAAAGATCTTTTGGATGCTGTAGAGAAGATTTTACAGGTAGATTGACGATGCAATATCTGGAAAAGCAGCAGCTTGATTGCAGGAATGCTTTTAGAACAGAGAGTTAATCAATTCAACTTAGAATAACGGCAGTTAGTACGTCAAAGAGAGATGTATAAGTAACTGCTTGATTTAGGAGAACAATTATGATCATCACACAGACCCCTTTTAGAATGTCCTTCTTCGGAGGCGGAACAGACTTCCCGGACTTTTACAAGGAACACGGCGGAGCCGTAATCTCAACAACCTTTGATAAATATTGCTATGTGAATGTGCGCCATTTACCGCGCTTTTTCGACTATTCCACAGAGCTTTCCTATTCTAAGATCGAGCGTGTGACAGATGTCAACGATATCAATCATCCGGCGATCCGTGAGGCGATGAAGTATCTCGATATGCAGGAAATCCGCCTTACCTACGAGGCCGACCTTCCGGCGAGATCCGGACTCGGAACGAGCAGTTCTTTTGCGGTTGGAATGTTAAACGCGTTCTATGCGTTAAAGGGAAAATATGCGGATAAGAGAAAGCTTGCGGATGACGCGATCTATCTGGAGCGAGTTCTCTGTAACGAGAGCGGCGGCGTTCAGGACCAGATCGCGGCGGCGTTCGGCGGATTAAACCGGATTAACTTTAATGCTGATGGTTACGAGGTAAATCCGGTTATTATCTCGCCGGAGAGAAAGGCACAGTTAAATCAGAACCTGATGCTGTTCTTTACCGGATTTTCAAGATTTTCTTCCGATATCCAGCAGACAACGGAAAAAGCACTGGTAGATAAGCAGAAGCAGCTTCTTGAGATGCTGTCTCTGGTGGATGACGCGGAGAAGGTCCTCACATCCAAGACAGACCTCAATGAATTCGGAAGACTTCTCGATTATACATGGAAGCTGAAACGCGGAATCTCCAACCGGATCTCCACAGATTCCATCGATGGACTTTATGCCAAAGGAATGGCAGCAGGCGCTCTCGGCGGAAAGCTTCTCGGCGCCGGTGGCGGTGGATTCCTGCTCTTCTATGTAGAGCCGGATAAGCAGGAAGCAGTTCATAAGGCGATGGAAGAACTCTTATATGTTCCCTTTGAGTTTGAGAACAGCGGTACGAGAGTGATCCATTATACGCCGGAGACATATGAAAAAAGATAAAGATGAGTAAAACACATCTCAAAAGAACAATTCGAACAGGAAACACTGGTAATATCAGGTCAATTGGAGTTAAAGATTGTAAAAAGAGAAGAGAGATGTTATAATGAATTAAGCTGAATTTGTCATGCGTAGTCGAAGATTGCGCATGGCATTCTTATGGGAGTGAACTTCCGATAAGGATCATTATGCGCAGTTACAGCTTTGACTTAAGGCGTTCGCAGGCTTGGAAAAACAGAACGCTGTATTTTTATGTGCTTGGATTTTAACTGCTGACAGGCACGATTCTATTAGCCAAAAGATGAAGGATGAACGAAATGACAAAATTCAAGCATGACCTGCTGTTACGAATCGTAAAGGTTCTGGATGCAGCACTGATTATGATACCGTTTGCGCTTTGTTGGTATCTTTATTATGCGAAGCGTGTAGATTCGCCGTTTTATTCCAAAGGAAATATCCTTGTGGTTGCTCTGTTCTTCGTAGCATATATCACGTTCGGTCGAATCTATGATGCATTTCGGATGAGTATGCAGCGGGTATCAGAAGTAATCTACGCCCAGTTTCTTGCTGCAGGAGCCAGTGATTTTCTTATGTATATCGTGATCTGGCTGCTCACAAAGCATCTGCCAAATATTCTTCCAGGAGTAATGGCGCTTGCCGGGCAGATCCTGCTCGCGGCGGTATGGGCATTCGGAGCAAATAAGTGGTATTTTTCAACATTTCCGCCGCAGGAGACAGCCGTTATCTACGATGTCCGGCATGGAATGGAAAAACTGATCAGCCAGTACGGCATGGATAACAAATACAAAGTGGTTTTAACCGCTAGTGCTGAAGAATGCCTGAATGATCTTTCTATGTTAAATGGAATCAAGACCGTATTTTTAAGCGGGATCCATAGCCACGACCGAAACATCATTTTGAAATACTGCATTTCAAACAATGTCAATGTTTTCGTGATTCCGAGAATTGGAGACACGATCCTCTCTGGAGCTAGATCGATACATATGTTCCATCTTCCGATGCTGCAGGTCAGCCGGTATTCCGCACAGCCGGAGTATCTGTTTATGAAGCGTGCAATTGATATCGTAGTGTCATTGATTGCTGCAATTATCTTAAGCCCGGTATTTCTGATCACTGCCATTGCAATCAAGGTAACCGATCATGGACCGGTGTTTTATAAGCAGGTACGTCTCACAAAGGATGGAAAAGAGTTTAAGATCCTGAAATTCCGCAGTATGCGTGTCGACGCAGAAAAAGACGGAGTCGCACGTCTGTCCACAGGAGAGAACGACAGTCGTATTACGCCAGTCGGAAAAATCATCCGTGCATGCAGAGTGGATGAACTGCCGCAGCTCTTTAATATCTTAAAAGGTGATTTAAGTATTGTGGGACCGCGACCGGAGCGCCCAGAAATTGCATCCCAGTACTGTGAGGAGATGCCAGAGTTTGCACTTCGTTTACAGGCGAAAGCGGGACTTACAGGTTATGCGCAGGTTTATGGAAAATACAATACTACGCCGTATGACAAGTTAACGATGGATCTGATGTACATCGCACATCCGAGTATTGTTGAAGATTTGAAGATTATGTTGGCCACGGTGAAGATTTTATTTTTACCAGAGAGTACAGAAGGCATTGCAGAGGGGCAGACCACTGCTACTATCCATAAGAAATAACATGCGTGATAATTTAATTAAAGGAGAAATTATTATGCCAAACAAGTATTCAGTACTTATGTCGGTCTATAATAAAGAAAATCCTATATATTTACGAGAAAGCATGCAAAGCATTTATGCTCAAACATTACCCACCGATGATTTTGTTTTAGTTTGCGATGGTCCTTTAAATGATGAATTAGATCAAATTATTGACGAAATGAAACAGAAATTTCAAGAGAGATTACATGTATATCGTCTGGCAGAAAATAAAGGATTAGGAATAGCGTTAAATTATGGTATGCAGAAATGTAAAAATGAATATATTGCAAGAATGGATAGTGATGACATTAGTAGAGTTGATAGATGCGAATTGCAAATGGAAACTTTTACAAGATACCCTGATATAAGCGTCCTCAGCGGAACTATAAATGAATTCGAACTTGTCCCTAATAAATCTACAGGAAAAAGAAAACTGCCATCAAATTATGAGTCTATTAAGTTATATTCAAGGAAACGTAATCCCATTAATCATCCATGTGTAATGTTTAAAAAAAGTGCAGTATTGAGTAGTGGCGGATACAAAGAAACTTTTCATCTATTCGAAGACTATTACTTATGGATACGAATGCTGATGAACGGATATAAATTTAAAAATATAGATGATATCCTTCTAGATATGCGTACATCTAAGCGAATGTATGCACGTAGAGGCGGTATGCAATATGCCAAAACGCTACTCTGTTTTCATAAATGGATGTACATAAATGGATGGAGCACAAAATTTGATTATATATCAGGTGCTTTGCCGCATGCAATCGTGTGTATATTACCTAATATTGTGCGAGCACAAGTATACAAAATATTGCATTAAATCAATAATATTATCCCAAAGAGAGTATGCAAGACATGAAAAAATCTTCCGTTATTTCGCATTATCAAAAAATAATAGATCAGTACGACTACATATCGTTTGATATTTTTGACACTTTAATTCTCCGAAATGTCGCAATTCCGTCGGATATATTTTATCTTGTTGAAAATAAGGAAAAACAAAGTTTATCCACAATTCCTAATTTCCATGATAAACGAATTGAGGCTGAACAGTTAGCTAGAAAGAAAAAGGGATTCAAAGAAATCACCCTAAATGACATCTATGATATACTTTCAAACGAATTTGCTAAGGGGATTTGTGAAAGATACAAATTATCAGAAATAGAGTTTGAAAAATTAATTACATGTAAAAAAGAGCCAATATATGAATTATATAAATATTGCTTAGATGCTCATAAACATATTTTTATAATATCTGACATGTATTTACCTTTAGAAATTATAACGAGTATACTTGTTAACAATCAAATTAATGGCTATGAAAAAATATATTTGTCCTCTGAAATGGGAATGACCAAACATGCAGGGACTTTATATAACTATGTGCTCACCGAAAATAATATAAAGGCCTCACAAATTTTACATATAGGCGATAATAAAAATTCTGATATTCTTCAAGCTCGAAAAAAGGGAATTAAAACACTTTATTTTCCTAGGACATCGTATGACACAAATGGAGAATTATCTGAAAGAACGCTAAATGCATTTTGTAAAAATAGTAATAATACATCTTTCGGTTATCAGTATTTCGGCGGATTATTATATGGATATGTTAATTGGCTTAATAAAGAGTTAAATACATGTGGTTATGATAAAGTATTATTCTTTTCTAGAGAAGGATATTTTATCAAACAAGCTTACGATTTAGTGAAGAATGTAGATGCTGTCGAAGGGATATATTTTTATGCCTCTAGACGAGCATTACAGGTACCTACTTTTCATATTGATGTTAAGTATTTGGACATAATGAATAGTATGTTTTTGCCACGGGAATTTAACGTGGATTGGTTAATAAAGCACTGGGGATTGAATTCACAAAATTATAGTCAAACTTTGACTAAACTGGGGATTTCATTAGACTACTCTTGTAGCAAGTTTGACGTTCTGCATGATGAAAAAATAATAGAACTATATGGGCATTTAAAGAACGATATTATAGAAAACTCTAAAAAAGAATATTTTGCTTTTCTTAATTATTTGGAAAAAAACAAGGTGCATGGATCAATCGCAATGGTTGATATAGGCTGGTTTGGTAATATGCAAAAAGCATTCGAAACGATTATTAAAAAATCTGGTTATCCTTTGAATATTACCGGATATTATTTAGGCTATAACACTGGATCAAATAATTACAAAATTCAAGATATGAATGGATATGTCCATGACCCCTCCAAAAAGTCTGCTGATTTTTTAATTGATTTGTATGTAGAAACAGCTATTGAACTGTTCTTTATGGCCCCACATGGAACCGTGCAGAAATACACTGCTGATGGTGCAAAAATAGGATATTCAGAATACGAAGGTACAGAAACCCAAGAAATAATCAATTTGATACAAAATGATGCACTTCAGTTTGTAAAAGATTTTTACTTAATTGGAAAATATTTAGAAAACATTCCAGCGCAATATACTAGAAATTTCTTTCATGTTTTTAAATGCCCCACAATCAATCAAGCTAAATTTGTTGGACAGTTAAAGGTTTTAGATACTCACTGGATTGCGCTTGCAGAGCCACAGAGTATTTTTTATTATTTTGCGCATCCTTCAACATTAAAAACAGATTTTTTAAGAAGTTCATGGAAGATAGGTTTTTTAAAAAGACTACTAAAAATTCCAATGCCGTATTTTAATATACTAAAAGGAATGAGACATGCAGTTATGAAAATCAAAGGCTTGCGTTAATTATATAGCTATGTAGCATTTTAGGAGGAATACTTCGTGATATATGTTATAACACATAAGAGCTTCGATGATAGCAAAATAGAGCAAACGTATCATAGAATTTTACACGTTGGAACAAATAAAAATTATAAATCCTGGTATTTGAAAGATAATACGGGTGATAATATTTCATCAAAAAATGCAAATTATTGTGAACTAACTGGCTTATATTGGATTTGGAAAAATTCAAATGAACCTGCTGATGAGATAGATGGGCTTGTTCATTATCGTCGCTATTTCACTACTATTAAGGAGACATATTTATATAATTATGGAGGGAAAATTCCGAATATCCTTTCAAGAAATATAATTGAAGAAAATTTAAAGCATTTTGATATTATCCTTCCCCAAAAAAGACATGCGTTTAGAACTGTGGCCGATACATATTCTTACTTTCATAACAGTGAAGATTTAACTATTCTTGGCGATGTGATAAAAAGTATATATCCTGAGTATTTATCAACTTACCAAAAAGTTTTGAATTCACATTCATATTATTACGCTAACATGATGATTTGCCATCATAAAACTTTATGTGCATACTCAAAATGGCTTTTTGCGATTCTCTTTGAAGTTGAAAAACATATCAATTGTGAAAAATACAAAGATGACTACCAAAAACGTGTATTTGGTTTTATGGCAGAGCGACTATTACAAGTGTGGGTAGAATATAATCACTTATCTGTAAAGGAATTGGGAATATTCAATACGGAACAGCGTGGCGATACGCTATTATCCACAAATATCGGAAGAATAAAGAGAGTAGTAAAAAGAAATGGAAAGTAATGTAGCGATTCTTTTATGTACATATAATGGTGAAAAATACCTTAAAGCACAACTGGATTCTTTTGTGAAACAAACTTATCAAAATTATACAGTATATGTACATGATGATGGTTCAAAAGATGATACTCTTAATATTCTTAAAGAATATAAAAATATCATGGGTGAGCAATTAGTGATTCTTGAGTATCAAAATTCAAAACACAACGCTAGCTATAATTTTTGTTCTCTTCTACAATATGCAGAAGAACATCTGGAAGAGCCATATATCATGTTGAGTGACCAAGATGATATTTGGCTTCCAGATAAAATAGAGATTTCATTAAAAGAAATAGTACGTAAAGAAGGTATTTCCAAAAAACCCACGTTGGTCTATTGTGATCAAAAAATAGTGGACGCTGATTTACGCATTTTGTATGAAAAGAATTCTGATTTAATTGTTCGATCAAGTATTGATGAGTCTTTTAAAAGAATTATTTTTCGAAATACCGTGTGTGGATGCTGTATGTGTTTTAATCGGGAATTATTGTGTTATATATGTAGAGCAATGGATGTAGAGAACATTGTTATGCATGATTGGTGGATTATGCTGGTATCCAAGGCAGTAGGAACTACATCATTTATACCAAAGTCATTAATGCTTTATCGTCAACATGGTCATAACACATTAGGAATTGATAATAATAATTATATATTAAAGATAAAAAAATATTTAAAGAATTTCAAGCCCGCTATTTACAATAGAAATAAGCAAACAAAGCTATGTGAACGGCAAGCATTAGCCTTAAATTCAATAATAAATGAGAGCCATGAAACCAATAATCTAAGCGAATTTTCTACCATTATGAAAAAAAATAAATTGTTGCGAATATACTATTTAGCTAAAAAAAATTATATTGCTTGTAATAATTATTTTACACTCTTCTTTGTTTAATACTTACGTTACAAAAGGAAGGTCATATGGGATCACTACTTAGTTTATTATTATTTCTACTACTAACTATATTTTTAGCACTAAAAACATCAAATTTCATATTAAGTCCGCAAATAGGATATCTATTAGGATTTATTCTTCAAGCTGTGTTCTGTTTATTTTATATAGATCAGTGGAATATTAAATTGCACCCTCGTACAATTCTTACTATAGTTGGGGGAGGGATTTTGTTTTGGATCATTTCGTTTGCGGTACAGGATATAAGCAAAAAAATTTCTACAAATAATATTCAAAACACTTTAAAAAAGCAGAATTATATAGAAGTAGAATTTTTCAAACTATTTTTATTCGTAATATTTCAAACTGTAGTTTTGTTAGGTTATGTGCATTTCATGAATGCAAATATGAACGGGTTAGGTTTAGCTGCAAAAATTTATGACTATAGATCACGCACTGCTGATTATGGAGAGATAATCAAAATTCCTAAAGTATTAAGTTTTGGAAGATTACTATCTAGTGCAATAGGTTATGTCTTATCGCTAATTTGTGTGTTTAATTTATTAAATAAAACTCTTAAATATAAATTCCTTTTTACACTTAATATTATATTAAGCATTTTACTAGAAGGAATTCTTGGGGCAAGAGGAGGAATCTTTAACTTTATAGTAGCGATTTTTGCTGAGTTTTTAATAATAAGATACATATGTTTTGGCAAGAATATTTCATTAAAGGTACTGTTTAAAATATTTTTTGCAGGATGCGGCTTAATATTGCTTCTTCCTATTGCTGGAAAGATGATGGGACGCCCTAATATGGGATTAATATATGAAATTGCTGTTTACGTTGGTGCACCGCTTAAGAATTTAGACATATTTTTAAGAGATCCCACTAATTATACGTCTACACATTTTTCTACATTATATGGTTTATTAAATGATCTTCAACGTTGGATACCCTATGGCACTTGGATTGCAACACAAAGATTTCGAGGAAAATGGCAATTTATTGATGGAAAGACATTAGGTAACGTATATACGACATATGCAAACTATTGGTATGATGCAGGTCCTATAGGCGTTATTATATATACTACACTAATGGCTTTTTTATCGCAAATGTTGTTTCAGATGGCAATAAATGGAAAAAAGCACTCCATGGCTATGTCTATAGTGTTAATTATACTATATGTGTATTTTTTTTCAGCTATTGTATTCTCTTTTTTTACAAATAAATTTTTAAATCAAATGTTCTCTTTATATTCAATTAAATTTATTATTGCAATAATGACAATGACATTTGTAACGATAAATATTCGTCTATCTATCAATGGAAAAAAAATATCGTAAATTAATAATTGAGGAATTATATATGAGAATAGTATATGTTGGTGATAATCGAAATAGAGGGAATTTCGGATGTCGTGGAACAAGTACGGCATTATCACAGTTGTTAACAATAAATAATGAAATAGTTGGCAGAATTTCTGGGAAATTTACAAATTGGGATACAGGGGAAGTATATTTTATTCCGGGTAAGAAACAACCTTTTTATTCAAAAAAGGCTATGCATAAATACTGGGAATACGAAAGGAAACTGTGGCACTATTTATTTCGTTTTGAGGGCAGAGGAGGAAAATTTTTACTTGGAAAGCATGATTTTCTTTCTCTTGATTTTGATAAGTCAATTGATAACTTGATTAACTGTCTACCAGCTAATCCCAACTTACAGGAATTTGACCTTCGTCAGTATGACTTTGACGCGCTTGTTGTAAATGGAGAGGGCTCTTTTATCTTTTCCACACCTGAAAGCATATGGCGTGAATCAATCATAGAGGCAATGGAAATGTATTGGGCTCTTAAACTTGGAAAAAAAGTTTACTGGTTAAATGGAATGTTTTCAGATGATCCAAATAGTGCGCATAATCAGAAAACAATTAACTCAATGCAAGAAATTTTTGAGAGATGCGAAGCCGTGTGTGTAAGAGAATACCAATCGCTTAATTATGCACATAAATATTTTCCCAATACAAAGGTTACATTATATCCAGATGCGCTATTCACTTGGTATGATTTAATCAATGATGGACATTATATCTCAAATGGAAAATATTATATTCCCCATACTGATGAATGTGATGAAGCATACTATGCTTACGATTTTACAAAGCCCTATGCATGTATATCTGGATCTTCGGCAATCATAAAGGCATGCAATGGAGACATAGAAAGAGCTATCGAATCTTATATATATTTGACAAATTTAGCGAAGAAAAAAATGCAATGCAAAATATATCTTGTAGTTGTGGATGATGGTGATCTTTTTCTCAAAGAGGTCGGAAAAAGAACAGGAACTCCCGTGATTTCAATGGAAACGCCTTTAGTAGCCGCAGCAAAAATTTTGGCTAATGCAAGAATATATATATCAGGAAGATATCATCCTGCAATAATGGCTTCTCTAGGTGGAACTCCTTGTATTTTTATGAGTTCCAATTCACATAAGACCGCAAGTCTTCAGGAACTTTTAAGATATTCTGAAGTGGATGAATTTAACTTATTACCTGACGAGATGGAATGCAATAGAATTATTAATATGGCGATTAAAAAAATGAATCTTCCAAATCTTCGTATCGAAATAAAAGAACGTGCCAAAGAGTTAAATATAAAAGCAAAGGAATTAGCAAATATTATATAGTAATGAAAAATAGAACAACTATTCTTATTAAAAATACTTTTATATTGGGATTGGGGCAATTCCTTCCTAAAATTGTTGCATTAATTACACTTCCCATATTAACATTAGCGCTAACAACATCCGAATATGGTATTTATGATTTGATACTGACCGCTGAGGGTATTGCACTGCCATTAATGACATTGCAGGTTCAGCAAGCTATATTTCGAAAACTTCTACAGGCCTCTAAAGAAAAGACCGATATTATTATTAATAGTGCATGCACTTTCTTGGCTATTTTATTTGCTATTTGGTGCCCAATTATTATCGGAATATTGTTTTATGTTGTAAAGATTTCGTTTTCAACTACACTGATTATTTTTTTCGTGTATATATGTGCTTCAATATATGACGTTTTAGGACAAACAGTTCGAGGACTTGGATATAATTTCAAATACTCAATAGGTATAGTTATCTATGCTAGCTTAAACATGATTGGGCTGGTGGTGGTATATTACTTACACCAAGTTAGTATTATTAATGTCTTTATTTGTTCCATTATTAGTTATATTTGTTCATGTGGATATTACCTGTTTGCTGGGAAAATATATAAACATATTCAAAAAATAAAGATAGATAAAGATATAATAAAAGAGTTGCTACTTTACGCACTTCCTATAATACCAAGCTCTGTATCATTATGGATTGTAAATCTTTCGGACCGTTTTTTTATTACAATATTCTTGGGAACCAGCTTAAATGGAATATATTCTGTAGCAAATAAGATTCCAAATTTATGCGCCAGTGTTTATTCGGTGTTTAATTTGGCCTGGACTGAGACAGCAGCCAGAGTTATGGATAAAGATTCCGATGCAAATGAATATTATAGTACTATGTTTGACGTTATGTTTCGCTTCCTCTCGGGAGCAATGTTACTATTAATAAGCTTTTCTCCCCTTCTGTTTAGAATTTTAATTAATGAACAGTTTGATGATGCTTTCCAGCAAATGCCATTGCTATTTATTGGTGTGTTTTTTAATTGTATAGTCTCTTTTTACGGTGGTATTTATGTAGCAATGCAACAGACACGGCAAGTGGGGATTTCAGCTATCGTAGGTGCTCTATTAAATGCCATAATAAATGTAGTTTTTATTCGGCATTTAGGCTTATATGCTGCATCACTATCTACCATTATATCATTTGCAATTATTGCTTTATATAGAGGCTGTGAGATTCGTAAGTACATAGCTATAAAATATAATATAGTTACTATTGCATTATGTTTATTTTCACTTACTATTTTTTGCGTTTTATGTTCGCGCAGAAATACTGTCCTTAATTTTTCAATGTTTGTTGTTGCTCTTATTTGGAATACCATTTTCAACAGAAAAATTATATTTAGTATTATGCGAAAACTAGGGATTAAAGTGAGGCTGTTGTATTAGCAAATATGGTGCTATGCTGAACATTGAGGTGTGCTAAAAAAGCATTCTTCCAATATTCAGTATAGAATCAAATAAAATTCTTCTGCGATAATTAGAGGCGATGAGCTTGTAGATCAGGCTTGTCGCTCTTTTTTAGGCTCTAAAGCCAGTAATAAAGCAATAAACGCTCCATACCAAGTACCCTATAAGCTAAAAGCCGCTTCCGCGGCCCTGCTTCATTGCTTTTTCGGTTTTCTGACAGCGTCCGGCAACTTTTCCGACCACGGAAGCAGGTCATCTAAGAATGACCGGTCGCTGTCATCCATGTGCTTGGGGATCTCTGTCAGAAGGTGTTCAAAGTATTCGTATGGTTTTAGGTTATTCGCTTTTGCCGTCTCTGCGATGCTGTAAATAATCGCGGATGCTTTCGCACCATTGATCGTATCGATCATCTGCCAGTTCTTCTTTCCAACACAGAATCCGCGGATCGCGCTCAGAGGCGTTATTATCCATAGGGACATCCCCATCTGTCAGGAAAACCCGGAGATATTTTTCCTGATTCAGAGCGTAACTGAAGGCATCCTTCAGCTTTTCTGTTCCGACCTCGCTTTCATGCTGCTTTAGGTACACAAACAAAGCGTCTACCAGTGGCTTTATAGCCACCTGACGCTGGGAAAGCCGTTCTTCCGATGAGAGATCCTTTAGCTTTCCTTCTTTTCTGTAGATCGTCTGGATCTGCTTTAAGATCAGATAGGATGCGGATTCTTTTTGGCGTTCTTTCGGTACTACTGCAAGCGCTTCATCAAAGTGCCTGCGGGCATGGACCCAGCACCCGGCTATCGTCAGGTCTTCACGTTCTTTTTCCAGTGTATGGTAGACCTGATAGCCATCCGTCACGCAGATACCGGAATAATTCTTTAGGAATTCCCGGGGATGAGAGGCATTTCTTGTCCGCTGATACTCATAAAGGATGATCTGTTTTTCCGGATACATGTGGCCAGAACGGTACACCCACATATAACTCTTGGAACCGGCACTGCGGCCATCCCGGTTTACCAATACCGGTGTCTCATCAGCCTGAATGACATGATAGCTGTAAAGCAGCGAATGAAGGTGATCATATAAAACGGCAAGATATTCTTCTCCCAGCCGGATCATCCAGTTCGCCATGTTCTGCCTGGTTATGGCAAGGCCATATCGAAGGAATTCCTGTTCAAGGCGATAAAGAGGGACCGCGTTTACGTATTTTCCATTCATGACCGCAGCAGCGAGCGAAGCGGATACGGGGATTCCATGAAGCAGGCTTTTGGGATGCTTTGCTTTTATCATGTGCCCGTCTGTTTTGCTGGCATATACACCAACATGGTGCTCATCCACCTCGACTTTTGCCGGAATGAAACGATATCTGCGTGTAATAGCATCTGGAAGCTGTTTCCAGCCGTTTTCACCGAATTCTGCTGTTAATTCTTCTTCGGTCATGTAGTGGCCGATCCGATTTGTAGGAAGCCCGGACATATCCTGTGCTTTCTTACCGGTTGCTTTTCTTCTGCGTTCCGGTGCCGGCTCCAGAGTCTCTGGTTCCGGTGCCTCCAGATCACAGACAGCTTCGGCTTCATTAAAAAACACAATGGTTCCATCCACTTCTGCAAAACGGAGCTGCTGGGCATCCTCCATTTTTTCAGAGGAACGTCCAAACCGGTTCTTATTAGCCAGGATCAGCTGTTCCATCATTGCCTGCATCTTCGTATCCAGGGAACGCAGATCGGCACTGACCTTTTCTAACTGCTCCTGTTGATTCAAAAATAACTGGATCAGCATAGACTTATCAAAACTGTTTAATTGTTCTTCTGTGAACTTCATCGCCATGGCAGGAACTCCTTTTCTCAATGAGTCCATTGTACCAGATCTGTACGTTTTCTGCCACCTGGCGCCCGTTTTCCTTTCGGCATAATGACGGTGGATAACAGTACAGAGCCCTGGGATATCTTTTCAGGATTCCAGATGTTCTGTACTGCTATCCACAGATTCAGAACGATTTTTCTGCCCGAAACCGTGTGGTTTGATTCCTGCGGACTGAATTCTGTGGATAAGCCTTATGAAACGAAAGAGATTCTCTTTGCTTCTGTGAAATATGGAAATTTTTTTCTCCATAATGCACAAATGTTACATCAATCTTTTAGGCGGATCATTTGACCTGATCGGATGTTTGGGGAGAATTTCAAGCCCTTGCATCAGCATCGTATACTGTTCCGGGGATATTTCCAACGCCTCTTCTACGGAACGTGGCCAGTTGAAGGCACCGTTGCTCAGTCTCTTGTAAAGAAGCAGGAACCCATCACCTTCCCATAAGAGTCCCTTGATCCGGTCCGTCTTCTTCCCGCAAAAAAGAAAGAGCGTATTTTTATCATACGGATCGAGCTGAAACCGGAACCGGATGATCGTTGCGAGACCATCCATTCCTCTCCGCAGATCGGTATAACCAGCTGCAAGATAGATCTTTTTCAGACCTGTGGCGTCATTCAGCATTAGACAGCACCTCCAGGATACACTGAAGCATATCTTTAGAGACAGGATTATAAATTTCAAGTGCCAATCCTCTGGAATTTCGCAGAATAGCTGTCGGTTTTAAGCTGCTGTTTTCCTGGGGCAGAGCTTTCTCTGTCGGCTGAGGAAGTTCCACAAACGCCGGTTCTGGATTATAGACCTCCAAACATGCTTTGCGGACTCTTTTCAGACGATAATAATAATTCGCTTTTGTGATGCCATGCTCACTGCACCAAGTTTCTACTTTCATATCTGCAGGGCGGTTTTTACAATCCTGGATCTGTGCCGCCCATTGCTGCAACCGAACCTGTTCAGCAACTAAACTTGTTTGACTGCTCATAGATAGACCTCCATAGGCGGTCAAAAAAGTTGAGCACTTAACTTTTTTGACTCTGTATAGTGTGAGACTATTATGACAGAAAAAGGAGCGGAGGAACAGGTACTTGCTATGGAGCGGTTACATAAAGCAGGAGTAAAATCCCGCTTCAACTTCTGGGACGTTTCATCCACCTGTATAACAGGTTGCTTTAAGGGCGCATCTTTCATTCAGTTATATACCAGGGAAAAGTAAAGTTCACTGCTTTTGATGACCTAGCTGCACATGAGCTGTGGGGAAACGTTTACTTCACTACGCTTAAAGTCCTGGGCCAGACGATGGATTAGTAGCGCATTTACATACTTATAATTCGGAATCCCGGACAGAAGTGACGGTGTCGCAATACTGTTCCAGAACAGATCTGCGTGCGGACGTTTCGCCTTTGCAAACTCTTTTCCATCAGCACTGACATAGACACAGATAAGGTATTCTTTTACCTCAAAAGATGAAGGCTGAAACTCTAACCACCGAATTTCTTTTGTAGGCAGTAACTATGACCTTTTCGATCTCCAGTTGATCCGGCGGAGTTCCGTTTACAGTAGCTTCCGCTTCGTTGAAGCATTCCGCATACATGTCGGAATGCTCAAACTGCTGTCAGGTCCCAGCATTGTACTCCATTTTTTAGAAGAACGTCCAAACCGCTTTACCTGTGCAAGGTCCCATTTTTCAAGGACCACCTGCATCTGTTGGTTTGTCCGCTTCAGCTCATCTGTAAGAACAGCCAACTGACTGCGCAGTTCTTTTTACTGCTCCATACGTTCAAGCAGAAGCTGTAGGATATCTTTTTTATTCAGTCTTACCAGTTGTTCTTTTGATGACGCAAGTGCCATACCAATGGTCAATCTCCCTCGTTTTTATGGCTCCGGTATAGCAGAATAAGCAAAATGCAAAAATCAGACAGGTATCCTTTCGGCATTTTGACGGTGGAAAACTTCTGATTCAAAGCAGCTCTTCTGTAGAGAATACCTCTCCAACGGCTTGAAAACAGGCTGATCCGGCTTACTTTTTTAGGCGGCAGTGAAGACTGTCCACAATTCGTGTATGTGTGTGAACTCTGCATTTGAGTTCCACTAAAACCGATAATTCAAGGTGTTGCTTCATAAAAAGCAAGCAAATATGCGATGCTTGAGACTTGTATTTTCTGTACAAATATGCTATATTTAGTGTAATAGTTACACTAAATATGGGAGGAGTCATGTACCTCAATACTACAGTCAAAATTCCCGAAATAAAGGGTAAAATCATTACAAAGAAAAAGGGAACTACAACCTACATTCTGTATCAATACGGCAGTGAATATCATCCGGAAAAACAATACTCCGTACCGCTAAGAACTATCGTCGGAAAGATATCCTCTTCTGATTCAACGCTTATGATTCCGAATGAAAAGTTTCAAAGCTATTTTCCAGATGTAAAACTACCAGAAGAGCTACCATTGGCATATCGGAGCTGTTGCCTTAAGATTGGCTCATGCATCATCATTCAGAAAATACTGAATGAATATAAGCTTATTCCGATGTTAAAAAAACGCTTTGGCAGTGACACTGGATTGATTCTGGATCTTGTTTCTTACCTGATCATAGAAGAGGAAAACGCGGGACAATACTATCCGGATTTTGCTTTTACCCATCCTCTTTTAACAGATAAAATGACGATATACAGTGATTCTAAGGTCAGCCGGCTCCTTAACACAATCTCGAAAGATCAGTGTATTGGCTTCCTGGATGATTGGAATGCCAAGCGCGATCATAAGAGCAGAGTTTATGTTTCTTATGATTCCACGAACAAGAACAGTGAAGCAGGAGACATCGACATTGTCGAGTTTGGAAAAGCCAAGGATGATAAAGGATTTCCAGTATTCAATCTATCAATCGCCATGGATAGAACAAACCGGATTCCACTCTTTTATGAAGAGTATCCGGGTTCTGTTACAGATGTATCCCAGTTCACCTTTATGGTTGATAAGGTCCTGGAGTACGGATATAAGCAGATAGGCTTTATCCTTGACCGCGGTTATTTCAGCAAAGAAAATATCCGTTACATTGATGAAAATGGATATTCATTCATCATCATGTGCAAAGGCTGCAAAACACTGGTATCTTCCCTTGTGCTTGAAAACCGAGGAACATTTGAAGCAAAGCGGGAAGCCGCAATTCGTGCTTACAAGGTGTATGGCATCACAACGACAGCCAGGCTTTATGAAGATGATACTGCAGAAAGATATTTTCACATTTATTACAATCCATCGAAGCAGGCCGCTGAAAGGGAACGCCTGGAACAGCGAATTGAGAAGCTGCGGCAGTTCATGGACAGACACGTCGGAAAAGATGAAAAGTTTGGTAAAACTTATCAGGAGTACTTTCATCTGCATTACAGCAAACAGGGGATTTTTCTGGGTGCTGATGAACGAACCGATGTGATTGAGCGAGAGTTGCAGCTGTGCGGATACTTTTGCATCATTACTTCTGAGAAAATGACAGCCTCTCAGGCTCTGATCCAGTATAAAGGGCGGGATATTTCGGAAAAGCTTTTTCAATCTGATAAGACATTTATTGGTTCCAAAAGCGAACGTGTTCAGTCATCGCGAAGCATGTCATCTAAAATTTTTATAGAATTTGTAGCTTTGATTGTACGCAATCGGATTTATAATCTTCTTAAAGAACAAATGATTCGGATGGAAACAAAACAAAAGTATATGACTGTTCCAGCCGCAATCCGTGAGCTTGAAAAGATTGAAATTGTCCGCCGTCACGGCAGAAACTATAAATTAGATCATGCAGTTACCAGAACTCAAAAGTTAATTCTGAACTCTTTTGGCCTTGATGAAACAGACATCCAAAAGAGAGCAGAGGAATATGGTAAGCTTCTGAATATCAGCCAGTCATACATAAGCAAGGAGGCACAGGATAATGGCGAGGAAGAAGACGATTGAGGCAATTGAAACCGAAATATCCAAAGTGAAATCTGGTATGTCCAAGCTGCAAGACCGATATGATAAACTATCAGAAAAGCTTGAGGAACTGCAGGAACAGAAACGCCGAATGGAAGCTGACGCCATCATGGAAGCCTATCTGAAAAGCGGTAAAAATTTTGATGAGATTATGACGTTTTTGAGTCCATGATGGCGTTTAGTGTAACTTTTTTGCAGAGTTCACACAATCACACGTTTCATAAACAGAAACTCCGGCTGTGCAGAATAACGGCTAACCTGCAACATCGGAAGATGGAACATATGTATTGATCTTGCACCAGAAAGAATTGTGTCTCCGATTCTCGGAATAACAAAAACGTTGATGCTGTTTGCAATGCAGTACTTCAAAATAATGTTTCGATCGTGGCTGTGGATTCCGCTTAAAAATACCACCTTGATTCCATTCAGCATTGAAAGATCGTTTAGACACGCTTCCGCACTGGCAGTTAAAACCACTTTGTATTTGTTATCCATGCCGTACTGGCTGATCAGCTTTTCCATTCCGTGACGGACATCGTAGATAACGGCTGTCTCCTGCGGTGGAAATGTTGAAAAGTACCATTTATTCGCTCCGAATGCCCATACCACTGCAAGCAGAATCTGTCCGGCAAGTGCCGCTACTCCCGGAAGAATATTCGGCAGATGCTTTGTGAGCAGCCAGATTACAACATACATAAGAAGATCGCTGGCACCTGCAGCAAGAAACTGGGCGTAGATTACTTCTGATACCCGCTGCATACTCATACGGAACGCGTCGTAGATCCGGCCGAACGTGATATATGCCACGAAGAACAGGGCAACCACCAGGATATTTCCTTTGGAATAAAATGGTGAGTATACACGTTTTGCATAATAGAGATACCAACAAAGCGCAAACGGTATCGTAATTAATACTGCATCCAGAACTTTTACAATTCGTAACAGCAGGTCATGCTTGAATTTTGTCATTTCGTTCATCCTTCATCTTTTGGCTAATAGAATCGTGCCTGTCAGCAGTTAAAATCCAAGCACATAAAAATACAGCGTTCTGTTTTTCAAGCTTGCGAACGCCTTAAGTCAAAGCTGTAACTGCGTATAATGATCCTTATCGGAAGTTATAAAAGATGTTGCCTTATGAATTTGAGATATATCATTGTGGAAAGAATGGATGTTAAAATAGAAGATGCATAGACGAGAAAGTATTTATATTCAGACAGAAATGGGGGAATAGATATGTTATTTAGGTACAATATAGAACTACACCTAACCTACAACCGCATGGCCCTATACGACAGGACTCCAGATTCAGAATTTAGAGTAGAACTCGAAAAGCCATTTGTATGGGAACTCAATCAGACAGTTCAGATAAAGGAAGAAAACGGTGAGCCAAAGACTTTTTCTGACACCTACAAGATCGAGCTCAGCAGCATCTGGAAGGAAAACATCGAAAAGGACCACATGCCGGAACCGTATTTTAGGATGACGATCGAAAATATCCTCGGAGAGACAAAAGATGCAGCCTGCGAATATCTGTCGGGGACGGTTGAGCGGATCTGTAAGAACCTTACGTTGGAGATCAACCATCACAACTGCAACCGGCACTACTACCAGCCCCGTGTGGAGGCGGACTGGAGTCATGCAGTGTGGAAAGAGCAGGAGTATGAGCCGTATCTGGAATATCTGGAGAATCAGGGGAATGGTCGGGAGTTTCATGTGTGGAATCATATGACGGAAGGCTTTTACATGACGAGCTGCCTGAAATTCCGGGAAGGAAAGATCGACTATAAGAACTGGACCATGCCGGAGAATGAGGCGTACGAGTTTCTGATGAATGAGTATTATATCGCCCTCGGGCAGGAAGACGCGAAAAGTAAGTTCTTTCATCTATTCTCGATCATCGAATATATTGAACACCGTTATGAACCGTATAACGGGGCAATTCCGCTCTATCCGGAGAAAACACGGAAGGAGATCGGGGATATGCTTCAGGAGCTCCTGGCAAAGCGGGATGATTTTAGTTCGAAGGAGCGGAAACAGCTCTGCGGCCAGGTGTCGGGAGCGCTTGCCAGGGCAGCGAATATCGGACGGGCGGATAAGCTTAAGAATATCCTGCAGTACATGAAAATTGAAAAATTAAAGATCCATGACCATGAGATCGAGGTGGACCGGGCGTTTCTTCAGAAAATGATCGCTCTTCGGAATAAGACCTTCCACGGGGAGGGAAAGGACCTGCAGGAGTATATTCAGGCAGGTCCCGAGATGCTGTATCTGTGTGAGATGATTCTTGAAGCGGTGCGGAAAGGCATGTGACGGATGCGTATCACCAGTTTACGACCTGATCGATCACTTCTCGCTGTTCTCTGCTGCTTCGCCGCAGATAGATCCTTGTGGTCTCGATATTCTCATGTCCAAGGAGATCGGCGAGGAGCGCGAGATCGTTAAAGCGTTCCAGAAAGCTTTTCGCGAAGCGGTGGCGGAAGGAGTGGGGATAGACGACGTTGGGGTCGATCCCGTAGAGGAGCGCAAATTTCTTAAGCTGGCTCGCGATGCCGCGGCAGGTGATCCGGTCGCCGTAGCGGTTTGTGAAGAGGAAGCCGCTGGTCCGCTGCTCAGTGTTGATCCAGTCCAGCGCTTCCTGTTGGAGAGGCTTTGGGATATAGATGCGGCGGAGCTTGCCGCCTTTTGAGTAGATATCAATGTAGCCGCATCGGACATGCTCGACTTTAAACTGGACGAATTCATGGATCCTGGCGCCGGTGGAGGCGAGAAAGTGGACGACGAAATACCAGTAGAGATAGCCGTCGCGTTTCAGGGAGTTTAAGAGGTAGAGGTAGTCGGCTTCGCTGATCACGTTTTCGAGGAACGGTTTCTGCTGTTTCTTGATAAAAGGCAGCTTCCAGTGGTCTTTCCCGCAGAATTCCAGGTAGCAGTTGATGCCCCGGATCCGCAGGTTGACGGTCTGGGGACGGTAGGTCTCCAGAAGATAGAGCTTATACTGTTCCAGATTCCTCTGGGTGAGCCGGGGATAGAGGGAGAAGAAGAGTTCGCGGCTGTAGTTGTAGGACTTGATGGTGTTTGGGGAGAGCTTTCGCTGGGTGAGATATGTCTCAAATAAGTGTTCCATGGGACCTCCGTTTTACCGTGCGATGCGGTATCATTTGTAGTTGAAAAGTAACCGTGAAGATGCTGAACAGTTACGTTGGGATTACAAAAATTATAAGTAGGATCCAGAAAAATCACAATGGAGGCGGTGGCAGGAAAATTTGCGGCAATTCTCCGGGAATTCTCCAGAAACGGCGGTATCAGTCAGGATCATACTTGTATGGCTTTCTTGATTGTGTTATAATCAAACCAACTGTCTTTTCGACAGGATATGAGATTTGAGAAAGACGAAGGAATTTTACATATGTGTGGAATCGTTGGATTTACAGGACATAGACAGGCGGCTCCGGTGCTGCTTGACGGACTTGCAAAACTGGAATACCGTGGATATGATTCTGCAGGAATCGCGGTCCGGGACGGAGAGAAGGATGTGGAGATCGTAAAGGCGAAAGGTCGCCTGCGCGTTCTTGCGGAAAAGACGAATGATGGAACCGCAATGCACGGAACATGTGGAATTGGGCATACCCGCTGGGCAACTCACGGGGAACCGAGTGAGCTGAACGCGCATCCGCATTGCAGCGATGACCGGAATGTAGTTGGTGTCCACAATGGAATTATTGAGAATTACCAGGAGCTGCGGGAAAAACTGCAGCACAAGGGATATAACTTCTATTCTGATACGGATACAGAGGTTGCGATCAAGCTGATTGATTATTACTATAAGAAGTATGAGCATACGCCGGTGGACGCGATCAACCATGCGATGGTGCGGATCCGCGGTTCTTACGCACTGGCCATCATGTTCAGGGACTATCCGGAAGAAATCTATGCGGCGAGAAAGGACAGCCCAATGATCATCGGTGTTGCGGATGGCGAGTCGTTTGTCGCGTCGGATGTTCCTGCTATCTTAAAATATACAAGAAATGTTTATTATATCGGAAATATGGAGCTCTGCCGTCTGCAGAAGGGAAATGTAACATTCTACAACCTGGACGGCGATGAGATTGAGAAAGATCTGGTGGAGATCCAGTGGGATGCGGAAGCTGCGGAGAAAGCGGGCTTTGAGCATTTTATGATGAAGGAGATCCATGAGCAGCCGAAAGCGGTCCGTGATACAGTAAATTCGGTTGTCCGGGATGGTAAGATCGATCTTGGCGGAGTAGGAATCACGGAGGAAGAAATCCAGAAGCTGCAGCAGATCTATATCGTTGCCTGTGGCTCCGCGTATCATGTTGGTGTTGCGGCCCAGTATGTAATTGAGGAGCTGGCGCAGATTCCGGTCCGCGTGGAGCTTGCGTCGGAGTTCCGTTACCGGAGAATGCTGTTTGCACCGAATTCTCTTGTGATCATCGTAAGCCAGTCCGGGGAGACGGCAGACAGTCTTGCAGCGCTCCGGGAGGCGAAGGCCCATGGGGTTAAGACGTTAGCAATCGTCAATGTAGTCGGATCCACGATCGCCCGGGAAGCGGACCATGTTTTCTACACGCTTGCGGGACCGGAGATCGCGGTTGCGACGACGAAGGCGTACAGCACACAGCTGATCGCGTCCTATATTTTGTCCATCGAATTTGCCCGTGTCCGCGGGATGATCGATGAGGACAGGGCAGCGGAGCTGATCGCAGAGCTTCAGACGATCCCGGATAAGATCGAGAAGCTTCTCGAGGACAAGGAGCGGATCCAGTGGTTCGCGGCGAAGCAGATGAACGCACAGAATATGTTCTTTATCGGACGTGGAATCGACTATGCGGTGAGCCTGGAAGGCAGTCTTAAGATGAAGGAGATCAGCTATATCCACTCTGAGGCCTATGCGGCCGGGGAGCTGAAGCATGGAACGATCAGCCTGATCGAGCCGGGAACGCTGGTGATCGGAGTTTTGACGCAGCAGGATCTCTATGAGAAGACTGTCAGCAACATGGTCGAGTGCAAGAGCCGTGGGGCGTATCTGATGGCGCTCACGACGTATGGAAATTACAGCATCGAGGACTGTGCGGAGTTTGTGATTTATATCCCGAAGACGGATCCGCTGTTTGCGGCGAGTCTTGCGGTGATCCCGCTGCAGCTTATGGGGTATTATGTATCTGTCGCGAAGGGACTTGATGTGGATAAGCCGAGAAATCTGGCGAAGAGTGTGACTGTGGAATAATTTTTGCGTGGGATTTTACATGTTGGGAAATAAAGATGAAGGAGAGTAACATGGAAAACAATTCAAATGAAGTTGTAGAGATCGACCTGAAGGACCTGATGTTTGCGGTCCTTCATAAGTGGAGACCGGTGCTTGCAGTCGCTGTTATTATGGCAGTTCTGCTTGGTGGTGCGAAGGGCACGATGACTTACAGGAAGCAGAATGACCCGGAGACGGCGAAGGAAGCGAGAGTAACTTACCAGAATGATCTGGAGCTCTATGAGAAGAATAAGTCCACGTATGAGCGTGAGATGGAAAATCTCCGAACAGATATTGCGAATCAGCAGGAATATCTGGATCATTCGATCTGGATCAACATGAGTCCGTACGATGTATGCGAGGCGAGAGCGGATCTGTTCGTTTCCACAGGATATCAGATCATGCCGGGAATGGAGTATCAGAATCGTGATAATACAGATACGATCCTTCAGGCATATCAGTCTCTTTTAACCAGCAGCGCAGTTCTTGAGGATGTTGCGAAGCAGGTAAAGACGGAGCCGAGATATCTGGAAGAACTTGTGGAAGTGACGATCGGGGCAAATCAGGATGGCCAGTTAAACCGTATGCTTACGATTGATGTAAAGCATACGACAAAAGAAGATGCCGAGGAAGTTCTTGGCGCGTTTCTGGCACATGTAGACGATATGCATGACCGGATCGCCACAAGTATTGGGGAACATACAGTTTCTATCGTAAATGAGAGTGTCAGCGCGCTGGTGAACCTTGATCTTGCAGAACTTCAGCGCCAGCAGACCGAGAAGCTGACAACGCTGAATGACAGTTTACAGACAAAGCAGACTGAATATGATGAACTTGAGGAGCCGAAGGAAGTCGATTCTTCCAAGCGTGCGGCGTTAAAGAGCGCGATTAAATATGGAATTCTCGGTGGAATTCTTGGTGGATTCCTTATTGTGTTTGGAATCTGTGTTGCGTTTGTGATGAGTGATAAGCTGTATTCTGCGAAGGAACTCCGATCCCGCTATAAGGTAAAAGTTCTCGGAAGACTTTCCAAGGGCGGAAAGAAAGCTGGAGCGATCGACGCATGGCTGAATCGTCTTGAGGGACGCGCATGCAACGTGAACGCTGAGACGGAGTATGGTCTGATCGCGGCGAATATTAAGAACTATGCGGATGGAATGAAGACCATTCTTGTTACCGGTGATGTGGATCCTGAGGTCCTCAGAGGGGCTGTGGAGGCACTGGAGAAAGAGCTTAGTGGAATCCGCGTGATCTCTGGAAACTGCATGCTGGAGGACGCTGAGACCGTTAAGAAGCTGCCGGAGTGCGATGGAGTTGTGTTTGTTGAGCAGTGCGGTATGTCTAAGTATAGTGCGCTGGAGCTGGAGATCGAGAGAGTGAAGGATCTTGGGAAGAGCGTTGTGGGGTGTGTGGTGTTGGAGTAGAGAACACTAATGTCCGTACGGGAACACTGGAACCAAGAGGTTGATTGTAGGTTGTAGTAGTTTTAGTTTATAGGTGAATATTGAATGAGAGAAAAAGGGAGCGATCGCTTGGGATTTTCTATGGTTGTGGAGAGTTCGGAGAGGTGGCTTCCTTTTTGTTATTTAAATTGTAAACGCTCCATAGCGTTTACGTAATGGAACGGGATTCTGACGAATTATAATGGTATAGTGGTTCAGCTTGACTACACAGCGATATTGACGTATGCTGAATGTGGAAGACAATACCATGGTTGATATCAAAGAGTGGAAACAATAAATGGAACCTATAAAATGGTTTCGGAACTTTTGAAGGAGGAATTGGCATGAGTGGCGTAGCAACTCTTAGCAATGAGAAAAACTATACCGTGTTCCAGTTCGGAAACCATGTGATCCGGTTCATTGCTCCGTATTCGTTGGAACGATATACAGCAGTGAAAGAGTGGGACAATGGATATCTTGTTGTTATGGCAAAGTATAAGCACAACGAGAAACCGGAAGAAGAATATATTGATTTAGTTCCGATTCTCCAGAATTTGTATTTCGATGTCGATAAGTTCTTAAATCCAATCAAAAGCGTGGAGGTGGCAAATGGTTGATGTGAAGCAGGTTGCAGATGCGGCAGATATGATTGTAAATGGTTATGCGTTTACCCGTTGCGCTGAGGGATTCCGTGTTTTGAATTTGAATCGTCCTGATCGGGCCGTAGTGTTTTCAAGTGATGGTAAGGTTTTGGAGACCAGCATGGATGATATTGAGGTTCGGATCGCGAGAGACTATCTGGAAAAGAACCGGAAGTTTATGGAGGACTAAGATGCCGAAGTATTACGAATACAAAATTGCAGGGTATTATCTTTACTTCACATCTTACTGCGTTATTGAGTGTATGCATGTGCACGCCAGTGACCGTAAACTGACGGAAACTGGCTCTGCAAAGTTCTTTGTGAAAGATAACGGTGACACCCTGGTACAGAATCGTGGAATTCTGAATGATAGAGAAATTCGAAAAATCCAGGAGTTCATCAAACAGAACTATCAGGAAATGTACCTGAAATGGTCAGAATACAGCCAGGAAGGATTCTACGAGAAAAATATTTGCTAACTGTATTCTGCTGAGACCGGCGGACTGACAACAATAAACTAAGACTTTCCATTTTAGATCTGGAAAGTCTTAGTTTATATATGGAGAGACTTCTTATTGGCGGAAAGGTAAAGCGGAATTTGAAATGTTTAAAGAATTTAATGCAGCAGGAATGTTGTGGTCAAGCTTTTTTGTAACACTTGTGGCTAAAAAAATAGTGCTTATCAATTTATGCTGCCGTCCTTGCTTCATATGGGGTTCGATAACCATTATAACTGTGTGGACGAACATGATTATAATCAACGTATGCAAATTCTTCTACCTTTTGATAGAGTGTTTACTCTGTTGTAAACTCATACAAATTTGTGCATTCATTCTTCAAGGTATTGAAATAACGCTCCATCGGTGCATTGTCGTACGGATATCCTGCTTTGCTCATGCTCTGTGTCACATTTACCGATTCGCAGAATTCGGTAAATGCTTTGGACGTATACTGTGAGCCCTGGTCAGAATGTAAGATAAGGCCATCTTTGATTGTTGGCTGCGATTCCAGCGCTTTTCGGAGCGTCCGGATCGCAAGATCACTGGTAATGTTACGATCTGTTATGCTGGCAATCACACTCCGGTCATGCAAATCTATAATAGTGCAGTTATAGCGTACTTCATGATTTGCAAGGAACAGATAAGTGAAATCCGTGCACCATTTTCGATTGATTTCATCTGCTGTGAAATTTTGCTTCAGCTTATTATCGAATACTTTATGCGGGTTTCCATGCTCATATCCTGGTTTTTTTGGACGGACAACCGAACGGAGACCAAGCTCTGTGTTCATATATTTATGAACGGTGGTATTACTGTAAGAATAACCTTTACGCTTCAGATAGACTTTCATACTCCGATAGCCGTCAACTCCATTGTGCGAATGATATATTTCCTGAATCTGTGCTTGGACTTCGGCTTTAAGGGTATAATAATCCGCCTTCCGGTGTTTCCGGTAGTTGTAATAAGCATTTGGGCATATACCCAGCCGTCCAAGCAGCCAGCGAATGCCAAATTCATTATGATATTGTTCGATGAATCGATAAGCCTCTAATCGATTTCCTTTGCAAAGAATGCCGCCGCTTTTTTTAAGAAAAGATTCTCCTTACGAAGTTCTTCGTTTTCTCTTTTGAGTCTGAGCATCTCCTTCATGTTGTCATAATCTTCTTTGGCTTCCGGGCTTGACTGGCATTCTTTACTAAACTCGCTACACCACTTAGAAATGCTGGCTTTCGATACCCCATACTCAGCGGTGATGCTTTTGTAGGTACGACCTTCCTCTTCATGAAGACGTACTATTTTTTTCTTAAATTCGGGTGTGTAACTTTGTGGCATGATAATTACCTCTTTTCTCTATTGGATTTATTATATCTTATTAGCCACTACTGTTACAACGTTAGTATAGCACTTCATTCAAGAGAAAAAGATCATATTATTACTGTTCGTTTGGATGCTTATACAATTTATGGAAAAGCTTCGCTTGCCAGACTTCTGGCTGAAGATTTTCATTGTTATGCCTTGGCTTACCAATACTATAATGGTGACCGGGATATTATTACTTCATATTATCTGCAGTCAGTTAAATGGCTTTTTGAAAGCCTGAAATACGCAGAAAATTCCCCAGAATCCCAAATAAATATTCTTGTATCACTAAGATATCGTTATAATGACATTATGACTTATTCGGAGCCAAAATCCGAGCAGTGGGAACGAGCGAAGCTATTGTCGGATGCATTAGATGAAATTATTGAAGAGAGAAAGTAAGGAGGGCGATAAGCTTGTGAATCAGGCTTGTCGCGCTTGTTATATATAACAGCTACCTATAGAAAAATGTCGTTAAAGCGTAAACGTCAAACCATTTGCCTGCCAATAATAAAACGCCGCTTCATCAGCGGCGTAGTTTCCTGCATGCATCTGGAAGCGCTGAGGACCAGGGCATCAGATCATCCAGTTTTGAGGGATCTATATTTCCATTTTCATCACTGCGCTTCGGTAGTTCTGCAAGGATGTATCGAAAATAGTAATATGGGCGCAGGTCATTCAGCTTTGCTGTCTCTGAGATACTGTAACGGAGGCGAACCTCATGGCTCCTGGTCAGTTTTTAACGATCAGTGGAGCAGGAATCCCTACATAGTCAGTTCCTTTGCTTAGTAATGGGTCTGTGTATTTTTAAGTGGAATCGTAAATTCTGTTGCAAGAGAGCCTAACTCCCTTAATTATCATGGAAGAATCTTATTTACCGAGCCTTTCTAATAGTCTCCCATATTTCATTATAATGGAGTACAGGTGCTCCCAATCTGTTCCAGAAGGCATGTGGTATAGCTTTAATAATGTTTCTAATTCCGGCAATTCCAATGTATTGCCGTATGGTCTACGTGTTAAACGAGATTCCTTTTCAAGAAAAATTCCTCCGCCACCTCCCACCTGTGTTCGAATCGGATAGAGGTGGGGCAGTGCTTGTTAAGAAAGAAAAATCCTGCAATACACCCGCTTTACGGTTTACACCCGCCAGCGTCCGTCCTATAATAAAGTATAACAAATACAATACAGGGGGCTGGTATTATGAATAAACTGAAAAGGTGCGGAATCATTTTCCTTTCATGCATGACACTGTCCGCGGCAACGACTACTGTTTTTACTGCAAACACGATCATCGCCGAAGCTCATTCGGGACGTACAGATGCTAATGGAGGTCATCGTGACAATAAGAATAAGAGTGGGCTGGGAAGTTATCATTACCATTGTAACGGGCATCCTGCACATTTGCATACGAACGGTGTATGCCCGTATGCAGTGGGGGGCCAGACAGATAATAGTTCTGCAGGAAACAGCAGCACCGCGGCAGCAGAAGCACCTTCGATCACCTATGATCTGATGAACTCTTACTCCAGAGTGTTTGATCCAGATTATTACTACAATACATATCCGGATCTTCAGACTGCGATTGGAACAGATAAGCTGGCACTGTTCACGCATTTTTATAATTCTGGCATGGCAGAGGGACGAAAGGGGTGCGCGGAGTTTGATGTGAATGTATACAAAGAGAATAATACCGATCTTCAGACCGCGTTTGGAAGCGATTTGAGGAAGTACTATGAGCATTATATGAATACTGGATGGGCGGAAGGACGGACGCATTAAGGGAGAGCGTGATCCTGATAAAACAGAGGTGCCGCTGCGTGTATGAGTTGTTTATACATGCGGCGGCACTGCTGTTTTTTAGATTTTTTGCGGTGAATTTTTATGCATCTCAGTTGGAAGTTTTTCCGACCACGGAAGCAAATGTTCTAAGTGGTGGTTGTAACTTAGACAGTTTTTATGAATAATACGGGTTGAAATCCATCACCTGTCTGGCGTGTGAAAATCAATATTCTGTTTTAAAAGTTAGAATATCTGCAGTGAGATTTATGTCTGCGAAACGATGAACGTTTGATTAAAAAGTTTAGTTTAGAAGAAGTGCACGACGATATGCTAGAATGAGTTGACAGACAGGGGGATAAAAGCAGACATATGGAAAATTATATAACAATAAGAGAACAAATAAAAGCAAAGAACATTGAAGCCTTCAGATTTTTCACCAGAGCTATCGATGATTAAGGTATTGTCTGTTTAGATGGATAATTTACAACGTATTACTCATCGTTTCTTGTTGCCACAATCGTTAAAACCAGCGGTGGTATTGAACCCTCTTACCAAAAGAAACGCTTTTCTACCTTTAATAATTCAATTCTCGAATTCAAGCAATGGCTTTTTGACAATGACTGTCATGATGTCTGTATGGAATCCACACGCTATCATTACACGCTCTATATCATTTCAAAAAGTTGCCTGCCTTAGACAGTTTATTCAAGTGTGCCAATTTATTGTCTCCCTCTACTTTCTTTCGCACTAATCCTACTTTAGCGAAAAATATCTATGTTAGGAATTTTAGTGCAGTAAGACTAATAATCATCAGGGTTATCGTGTTTTGCTCCAGATAAAGGTTGACAAACCTAAATATAGATGCATAATCATATGTAGAATACAATATGTGGAACATGATGGGGTGATACATATGCCTATAGAGGATGAATATAGAAAAATATATGGTGCTACAATATTATATTGTACAACGCCTGCAAAAGCGAATGAATATGCCACTAAGTTAGCGGAAAATCATCAGGGGAACGTTGTTAAAAATGAAAGATTTTCTGAGTTTATAGAGCATCTAAAAAGAAATTATAATATAGATGGATCTATTAATGAATGGAGTTTTGTGAATGTGCTGGAAATGGGATTCGGAATGCATCACGGAAAAATGCCTAAGTATATACAAAAAGAAATTTTGGATTTATTTAATGAGGGCATATTTAATTTACTTTTTTGTACATCGACTATTGTAGAGGGCGTTAACACCAATGCAAAGAATATGGTTGTATTAAACCATAGTAAGGGAACAAAAGAACTAACAGTTTTTGATTTTAAAAATATCATTGGTAGAGCGGGTAGGTATTATCATAATTTTGTCGGGAGATATTTTTTAGTCGATAAAGAATTAGAAAAATTTGAACATACAGAGGATTTGACGCTTAATTTTGTTACATATGATGATCAAGAATTGGATCCGGTAGATATAGATAATTCAGAGTATATGGATCTTTCGGACATAAATAAAAATCTCAAACATAAAAGAGAGGAACAGTTTAAAGAATACTTATTGACAAATGATATATATGAAAAAAATAGATTAATAAAAAGAGAATATCAAGAGATACTTTTAAGATTTCTACTTAATAATAATATTCTTTATAATAAATTTTATAGGTATTTATCTTACCCAGATATATTAATGCAATTTACGACATACCATGCAATGAATACTGTGCTTGATATTTTTGAAAAATCAGGATTACTGGACGTTACTATTGTTCGAAGATATAAAGCCGTTAGCAATACATACTGTAATGAAGGATTTCATGGATTATTGAGGTATGAAATAGACAATGCCCGAGGAGATAAGGTGAAACATAAACGTATCGATAAAGCGTACATGGATGCGTTTAAAACACAAAAAGATATTATAGAACATAAAATTCCTAAGATCCTAGCACTATTTGAAACTATTTTTTCATATGCATCATTGTTGAGGAGAAAAACATTAGATAATTTTTCATTATCTAAAGTTTCGCGTTTTTATGAAACGGGTGTAAAAAGTTATATTGGAGAACAACTAATTGAATTCGGATTCCCAGTTGATGCAATTAAAAGAATTGAGGATAACAATTTAAGGTTATTATCTATGCATGCGAGTGCGAGTCAAAAATACATATTAGAACACTTGGAGGATATTAAGCAGTTGTTGGATTCATATGAGAGAGGATTATTAGATAAAGCTTTAAAATCGATTTGTAGCTAAGGTTAGTTAAGTAAATTGTGAACTATATAAAAAAATTAAGTCAGATTATATTAACATAAAATCTGGTCCAATAAAGGAAGAATACCTATGATCCTCATCTACGCCTACATAAACAAATTCAAAAACTACACAACCCAGGAAATCATCTTCGACCACCGCTGGCGTGTCAATTTCTCAAACAACAAACTGTCGATCCAATACCGCGGTCAGTCATCCGCGTCCGCGATCATCCGTGGAGACAGGAAACCTGACAACCTGCATATTCTTGTTGGAAAAACAGGGTCTGGAAAGACGAATCTGCTTCAGATGATCGGGGCGAAGCATGATGTGCGGTATCATAGGAAGTGGGAAGGAGAGGATGACTCGTATTTTCTTCTTTATAGTATCAGCGATACGGAATTTTTCCTTGAGATATGTGACATGGAGATCATGCAGTTTCCGAAGCCTGTGGAGAGGGATGATTCGACGATTCCGGAGCTGATCAGGGAGAATGCGAGGCGTGCGGGGACGCTGCGGACGGTTCGTTTTGCGCTGGAAAAAGCGTTGAATCCGGGCGAGACAGCGGTCAGATTTTGCGCGGTAAAAGAGTATGGATACGAAAAAGGTCTTCCGGAATTAAAGGTCCGCGATATGGCAATGTTCATGAACTGTTATGATGTTCACGCGTTCATACGACCGCCGTATCCGGATGATAAGGAGGATTTTACGGATTTCAGGAGTGACTGGATTGGCAGGGCGGCTTTTCCATATCAGAGGACATCGCTCTGGCAGATCTGCAGCTATATCCGAGAATATCTTACGAGTCTGGAACCGGGGAGCGGGAAACGTCAGGTTTCGTTTGTGCTGTCGACGCATAATTTTGCGGATCAGTATCCATTAAAGCTTTCCAGGGCGGTGGAGAAGGAATACTGGACGTTTTATGAGAGGCTGCAGGATGAGAAACGCGCAGTCTATGATCCAGAGGTCAGGGAACGTGTACGGAAGAGGAAAAAGAAGAAAACGCTGACGAACAAGCAGATGTTCATTCATGATCTGTGGACGGATTATGCGAAGTATCTGAGAAAATGGGTCGAGAAGATCCGGAATTTTAATGCGGAAGAGGAGCCGGCGGAGGACCTGGATGCTTACCAGGAGTTTATGGACTATTATATAGGGAAAACGCGCAGGGAGAGCATCGATCCGACTGTGCTGCCAGATGGAGAAAAAATGTCCATTGTCAGGAGATGTACATGGCTGGCGGAGTATATAGACAGAGCCGGGGATGGGGATCCACATGGGCTGTTATGGCAGATTATGGGGGATATTAAGGACATTGCCGGTTTTCTCGAGAAGCTGGATGACCGGTATTTCACGGTGGACACATGTTCCATACCGGTGGTCGATATGGAGAGACCGGAGTATCGGGAATTGTTTGATGAGCTCTTTGAACGCATGGAGCAGTATCGTCCGGATGATGCGGGGATTTTTACGGAGTGTCTTCTTCCATACGAGTTTACGAGACTCAGCACCGGGGAATACCAGTATGCCAAGGTCCTTGGTGGGATGGAGGATTATTTGAAGCTTTCGTTTTCTGACAGGACCAACAGAGGGCTGGACAAGATCATACTGATGGACGAGCCGGAGGCATATATGCATCCGGAGCTGGCGCGGCAGTTTATTGCCCGCATGCTGGGAATCGTTGAGAAATATCAGGGACCTTCTACGATTCAGATCATACTCAGCACGCATTCGCCATTTATGCTTTCTGATGTTCTGCCGGAGGAGATCACCAGGCTGACGATTGACCGGGAGACAGGAAATGCTCTGGTAAAGAACGGGTCGGATAAGGAATATTTTGGCGCGAACATGCACACGATCCTGGCGGATGGATTTTTCCTCGATTACACCATCGGGGAGTATTCTAGAAGCTTTCTGCAGAGTGCTTTTTCGCGGCTGGAGATGTATGGGGATCATGGTGACGCTGATGAGTCTTTCCTGATGTCGATGGGGCAGTTGATTCCGCACATCGGGGATCGGATGATCCGCAGGGCATTTGAACTTCAGATGGAGAAGGTGAGAAATCGTGATTAAAATACCCGAGAAAGAGGGGCGGCTTTCCGCAGCTAAGGCCGCTCATATTGAAGCAGTTATAGCATTTGTGAAAAGGAAGACGGAGGGATACAGGAGAGACCTGTTTGCAAATATCAGCCGTGTCATGACTGTTTCAGGGACCTTTGAGGACATGAGTGCCAGGGATGACTGGAGCTGGCTTTCTGATTTTATCCTGGCAGATGTGAAGACTTTGAAGCAGATGATCGGCAGGCCGGAGCTGCTGCAGTTTGATGAGTTTAAGAGAATGTATTCCGATTATTTCAGTGCCGGAAGTGATAAATATGTGGATGCGTCAACGAAATATAATGCGTACATGTTTATTGAAAACCTTGGTGTCACGATCTGTCCCTACTGTGACGAGGAGTATCTGGATGTTGTTGAGAATGGAAATGGAGGAAAACTGAGGACACTGGAGATCGACCATTTCTTTCCGAAGGGAAAATATCCGGCGCTCGCAATGTGCTTCTATAATCTTGTTCCCAGCGGGCAGAACTGCAATGGAATGAAAAGGGAAGAGCTCCTGGGAATGAATCCTTATGAAGAGGGAATCGAAGGCTGTACATGGCTCTACCCGGATCTGCCTGTGGGAGTCAACATGGAAAAGGTCCCGGCTGCTGACTGCACGATCCACTTTCATCCGAAGGCGGGAATGGAGAAGAATGTGAAGGCGCTTCATCTGGAAGAACGCTATGAGCGGCATAAAGCCACAGCGCATAAATATCTTCTTTTGCGGCAGCAGTATGACGATGCAAAGGTGGAAGAGATGGTAAAAATGGGAATGTTCCCAACGAAGGATTTTGCGTATAGGGTGCTGTATGGAGAGCCGCTGGATGAGGAGGCGGAAGAGGGGATTTTGAGAAAGTTGAGGAGGGATATTGCAGGTAGAGGGTGAGAAGAGGATGCCCGGCTGCGTGTTTGAGGGGTAAACGGTACAACGCACGTCCTTCGGTAGAATTTAAAATAAGGATAAAATATATAATAAATGAAAAGGCGGATCAACATGCAGAAATACTCATGAATTCTAATCGAAAGATATTGTATGGAACATAATTCAGCAAAAAGCCGCAGGTTGCAAAAGCTGGTTGAAATGTCATATGATTTAAGAGCTGTGGGAGCGTCTGGAAGGAATTCCGGATGGCTGTGCGGAATGTTTTCCGTTTGAAATAATAGATGAACTGAAAAGGGAATATTTGGGAAAGGTTTGATAATTGATCTCAAATTCCGCAGATATGCGGCGCTGTATTTGGCGCGGGGCGGAGGGCAAGAGGACCGATAAAGCAGGAGTTTCCTGCCCTATCGGTCAGATTTTTGTACATTTCGACTACCATTCCAGCCGATCCCAATCCACTTCTCCGAGCTGTGTGTCCAGCCATTTCTCATAGCTTTCTTCAGTAAACGGTCCATGCTTATCGACATAATCGTAAGTAATATTCAGGAATTCATCGATACTTTGAAAAACACGCACCGCATTCTCGTTACTTCAGTGATGAGTTAGGTGCGCTAT